>Ga0160423_10004032_pt1 | contig 12108 bp, 11 predicted proteins | sample CRUFie14St8metaG_FD_108191 | JGI IMG/M metagenome (GOLD analysis project Ga0160423, IMG submission 108191) | Marine microbial communities from the Costa Rica Dome - CRUD Field 142mm St8 metaG | ecosystem: Environmental > Aquatic > Marine > Oceanic > Photic zone | place: Costa Rica: the Eastern... | reverse complement strand
TTGTGATGACTGCATGCTGGCCATAATCAGTTTTGGTCTGGTCGATTCCGAGACTTTCGCAAATAGGAGACCTGCCACCATCAGCTAACACAACCAGCTTGGCAGAGAGCTCGGTCAATTGCTCTTCGTGCGCAACTATTAACTGCATCCCAGACTGACAAGGTTTTATCTGAGTGATCGTGGCTGGTGCCAACAGGCTGACCCCGGACGACGCCTGCATGGCTTCGCCCAAGACGCTGCCCAGTTCTCTGTTTTCGATCACGTAGCCCAGCGCCTCAACGCCCTGCTCAGCACTACTGAGCGCTGTCCGACCAAAGTATCCGCGATCACTGACCTGAATCTCAACAATCGGCTCAACACGCGGGTTAATCGCCGACCAGAGCTTCGCGGTCTCGAAAATCGACCTGCTCCCGAAAGAGAGAGCAGTGGATCGCGAATCAAAGCTCAGTTGCTGATTAAAATTTTTGCTATCGACGGCTTCAACCACCAGAATGCTGTAGCCGCTGTCATTAGTTTGTTGAGCCAGGTTCAGTGCGAAACTGGCGCCAACCAGGCCACCGCCGACAACAACGACGTCATACTGGGTTGCTAAGGTCTGGACTTTCATTGCTAATGTGCCGTCTCTGACATGAATGCTTCGATTTCTGAAACGGTTTTGGGCACACCTATACTGAGAATCCGATATCCCGACTTGGTTACCAGCACATCGTCTTCGATGCGCACTCCGATCCCGCGCCATAGTTCAGGCACATCGGTGTTGTCAGGTGCAATATAAATTCCCGGCTCTATCGTGGTCACCATGCCTGCCTCCAGCACGCGCCAGGTTCCGTCGATTTTGTAATCGCCAACGTCGTGAACATCCATACCGATCCAGTGGCCAACACGATGCATGTAAAACGCTTTGTAGGCCTCGGTTTTGATCAGCTGTGACAGCTTGCCCCGCAATAAGCCCAGCTTAATCAGGCCTTGTGTAATCACTTTCACCGATGCTTTATGTGGTGCATCCCACAGCGCACCGGGTTTGATTTCTTCAATTGCGGCTTCCTGAGCCTTCAGTACGATTTCATAGATCGCTTTCTGTTCATCGCTGAATTTACCACTGGCCGGAAAGGTACGGGTGATATCAGACGCGTAGTATTCGTATTCACAGCCCGCATCAATAAGAACAAGATCTCCCTCTTCGATTACCGTTCTGTTGGTGTTGTAGTGCAGAATACAGGCGTTGTTCCCGGCTGCCACGATTGAACTGTAGGCAGGCGCACGACTGCCGTTGCGGGTAAAAGCATAGAGCAATTCGGCCTCGAGCTCATATTCATGCACGCCGGGTCGACAGAAAGCCATGGCCCGTCGATGCCCCTCCGCTGAAATTTTAGCGGCCCGCTCCATCAGTTTGATCTCGGCAGCACTCTTGAACAACCTCAATTCATGCAAGAGGTGGTCAAGCATCAAAAACTCTCCCGGTGGATGCGCACCCATTTTCGCCTTCTGACGAATAGTCTTCACCCATTCCATAACCTGATCATCAAACTTGTCGTCCTTCCCCATGGAGTAATAGACGCGGTCTCTGCCCTCGATCAGGCCCGGCAGAATGTCATCAATATCCGCAATCGGATAGGCATCATCGACCGCAAGATTCTGAATGGCTGCATCCGGACCCATCAGGATGCCGGTCCACAGTTCCTTTTCCTTATTTTTTTCCTGACAGAAGAGAACCGCTTCTCCCTGCTTGCGACCGGGAATCAGCGCCAGCAAAGCGTGTTCTTCAGCAAAGCCGGTCAGGTAATAAAAGTCACTGTCCTGGCGGTACAAATACTCCGCATCGTTATTACGGAAGCTCGGCGGGGCAGAGGTAACCAGGGCGATACTGTTGGGCTCCATTTGCGCCATTAACTCTTTGCGCCGGGTTCGCATTTCTTTATTAGGGTAGGAATTACCTGCCATGGGGACTACAAGACTCCTGTGTCGGTTGGTGGATCATCAGCCAAACGTGCTCATCTGGATGCTAAGTAGAATTGACGATATGCAAGCATATCGGGCCGGCTGACGGGAACCAAGCCCCATTTTATTCACTCTTTCATTGACCCGAAAACACCTCAGCTCTATAGTTAATGTGTTCCCTAAAAAAGTGCCGGTAGAGTGTTGCGGAAGCATGAATTTAAACCATATCGACGAGCCGGTACCCGCGCGATTTGTCCGGTTCCCCAGCAAAAACAACTGAGTACGTATGAGCGAAGAAAGTTTTAATACCCTCAGCGGCAAAGTGGATGATCTGATTGATCTGTGCGCTGAAATGAAGCGTGAGAACCAGGCCCTTAAAGCGGATAAGTCGAACCTGCAGCATGAGCGTCAGCAATTGATGGAAAAGAATCAGCTTGCCAAGACCAAATTGCAGTCGGTACTGGACCGACTGAAGTCTGTGCACAATTCCTGAGACCGCCCGCTGTGCAGAGTGATTTAAGTGAGAGAATATGAGTGAGCAAAGCACCGCGATTCAAGTGACCATTCTGGATAAGGAATATCAGGTCAACTGCCCGCCTTCAGATCAGGAGGCATTGATCAAGTCTGCTCGCTACCTTGACGAGAGCATGCGTAAAGTAAAGGGTCGCGGCAACATACACGGCGCTGAGAAGATCGCTGTAATGGCCGCGCTAAACATCACCCATGACATGCTGCGAAAAAACCGGCTGATTAGCGAGACCCGCCAGACCACTTCAGAGCAGGTGCAATCCCTCGAGGAAAAAATCGATTTAGCTTTAGCTTCATCAAGACAGCTTGAGTTCTAGCATGGTCAGCTAGGAGTTCGATCTCAGCTGCGAGCGGGTGCCCCCGGCCCTGACCGACACCGAACTCCCCCGTTGACGCAATTACGATTCCTGCCAGTCAGGCGCTTTCCCTGCCCCCGCAGCCCAAGCTATAATCTTCGTGAGAGTTCCCTAGAACATTTGCCAGTCAAAAGTGTTCTTGAGCCGATATTGTAATACCCGGAGGCAACTCGTTAGATGTTGTTGTGCAAGTCCGCAAGCCGGAAAGCCTTATGCATCACGGGAGCCACCACCTGAACCTTTCGGTTCAGGGCAACTTTGGTAGCGGTGTTCCGGGGGGCTTGATATGACCTTCACCAGACTGACCCCAATCGATGAAGGATAAGAACGAACGTCATACCCTGCGTGAGTTGCATCGGACGGCTCGCAAGCGTTCGAGTGAACAGGAGCAGGCAGCCGCAGCGGCAGCCCTTTCCTCCTTAGTTACCGCTCAGGATTTTTATCAGTCCGCCACGAAGATCGCGTTCTACCTCGCCGTTGATGGCGAAATCGACCCCCAACCCCTGCTGTCACAAGCTCTGACTGAAGGCAAAACTTGCTTTCTGCCAGTTGTTAACCAGCGCGATGACCAATTGCTCAGCTTCGCGCCCTATGACAGCGCAACGGAGCTGGTTGAGAATCAATGGGGCATAGCGGAGCCGCCGGCGCCCGCTAACGAGATCTCACCGACCAGTTTTGATCTGGTTCTGGTGCCACTGGTCGCTTTTGATCGGGAGTGCTATCGCCTCGGTATGGGTAAGGGGTTTTATGACCGAACGTTCAGTTTTAAGATTTTCAATCGCAGCAGTCAGCCTCTGCTAATTGGGCTGGCACATGAGTGTCAGTTAGCTGATGGGCTTCCCACCGAAGGCTGGGATGTAAGACTGGACGCGGTCGTAACCGCAGAGAAAATATACCGCCCCGATACTGCGTAGGGCGGTTCATAGAGCGCTTCTCTACCTATCCCTGGCGTCTCTGTCCCTTCTGGTTAGCGTAAATCTGCGTCTGTCGGTGCGGCTGTGCTAGAGCAGGGCGCTTTGGGCAACGCTGCTGGCAAGCACACTCATGACGAATAATGTGAAAACTACGAATACCATGTCCGGTTTCTTATTCATCGGTACTCTCCGGTACTGATTTCAGATAGAACTGCCGTTTTAACTGATGAGAGCCTTATGACTGCCGGCAAGTTCATCATACAGGGGGCTTAACGGCTTATTACCGAGATTCTTTAGAAAAATATAACTAAAACAAACGATTACTGTCAATATATAAAAAAATACTTAAATATAAAAAAGAGTTGCGATCAAAAATGCACTGGTTTTATACTGTATATAAATACAGTATAAAACGGTGTGGATTTAAAAATGGCTATTCTCAGAGATTCTGTCACTCAGCCAGGGGCCAATATTGGCAAGGCATTCAACGATATCGCCTGCAACAGCAGGGAAACCCCCCGGACAAGAGTTAATCAACTGCTGCACAGCAACCCAAACCTCTGGCGTGGCTGCGATATGGCTGGCCAGGGCTTTCACGGTGTCGCCACGGGGTATCGTGAACTGGACGATATTCTGCCGGGCCGAGGCTGGCCTCGCAGCGGCCTGATCGAAGTAATTGCGCGACACTCGGGGATGGGAGAGCTGCAGCTGCTCATCCCTCTGATGCAGTCGGTCATCAAGCAGGGAAAATGGATTCTCTGGGTGGCCCCGCCTTATCTGCTTAATGCGCCTGCTCTGACTCAAGCGGGAATCGATATCGACCAGATCCTTATCGTGAAGCAAGACACGGCCTGTAAAGACGCGCTATGGAGTATGGAAAAGGCAATGCAAACGGAAAACTGCGGGCTGGTGCTGGCTTGGCAGAACTGGCTACCGGGCAAAGTGCTACGCCGTCTGCAGCTTGCAGCTGAAGCTGGCGACACGCTGGCAATCCTGTTCAAGCGCAATGATAGTAAGTACTCACCTTCGTCATTACGCCTGCAAATAAAGCCTTCTGCCACTGGTAATCGCGACTTTTCTCGAGCCGAAGTGACCGTCATCAAGGCCCGTGGCAATTTCAGGCCATTAAGTGCTCAATTCAGTCTATACCCGGAGTCACTGTCAGCCTGAGTCTGCAGAGAGAATCATGGAGGATCCGGATAATTCGGCGCAAAAACCCGCGGCTACCGCCGGGTCGCGTAAATCAGGCGTACTCAAACTGCCCCTGGCTAACCGCTGCGGGCCTAATAAGCAGGGCCGTACCAATGACGAAAGCAATAAAAACCCTGCGAAATCCCGATCCATACGGCAAAGCCTCTGGTATGCACTCTATTTTCCGCAGCTAAGCGAACTCAGCGAATCACAGCAGACACAGATTCTCACTGAGTTAGCAGGTCTGGCGGAAAACGTCAGTGCCACCGTAAGCTTCCACTCCCAGGCATTGGTCTGCGAAATTCGCAGCACCCTCAGATATTTTGACGGTATAGACAATATCAACAGCAAGCTTCAGAGCCTGATTGTGCCCGCACTGCAAAACAGATCTCTGGGAGACAGCTTTCTCTACGCAGCCAGCCCAACAGTCAGCGGCAGTTTATTGCTGGCGCGTTCAGGACATAATGCTCTGGTCTATCAGAAAGAAAACCTGCGCTCTGCCCTTGGAAAGCTATCTGTTGATGTACTCGATCTGCAGAAGGAGCAGCGCCGGCGTTTGCACAGCATGGGAGTCAGAAAAATAAGGGACATCTGGCGCTTGCCGACTGAAGGCTTGCATAAACGGTTTGGGAGTAATTTTGTCAATTCACTCAGCAAGGCAATAGGCAAAAGTCCTGAGCCCACCCGAAACTATATACCCTCACCTGAATTTTCAGCTTCCTATGACCTTCCTAATGAAGTTGAGAATCTGCATTACCTGCTGCCGATCATTGATGAAATACTGATAAAACTTCGCGATTTCCTGATACAGAGAGATTTAAGTATCAGCCGTCTGCGGCTGTCTATGATCCATGAAAAGCGCAGCCGCACCGAAATTGACATAGGTCTGAGACAGGCTACTCGACAAGGTGACCACCTTCTGTTGCTGATAGAAACCCATTTTGCCCAACTTGTTGTACCTGCCCCTGTTGTCGGTTTAGAACTCGAGGCCAGACAGTTCGATGCATTCCTGAGCGAAAGTGACACCCTGTTAACAGAAAAGCAGGTAGGGCATGTGTCAAAAATTAACAGCAAGAACCTTGATCAATTCATGGAGCAACTGCATGCACGTCTCGGCGATGATGCACTAAAGAGCATCAATACGGTTGCTGAACATTGCCCGGAATATGCCACTCAACAGCTGAACTACACAGACAAAAAAGCAGAAATTTCAGCTGCTGGAGTAGCGACTAATCCACGTCCATTCTGGCTTCTGTATGCCCCCATTCAACTAACTCTAAGAGGCAGCAAACTATATCACCGTGAGGCTATTACTTTAATCAGCGGCCCTGAACGCATCGAAACCTACTGGTGGTCAGGCCAAGATATTCTCCGCGACTACTATATCGCAAGAGATCAAAATGGTAGCCGCCTGTGGGTGTTTCGAGAACGTAGAGGTAAACGCAATTGGTTCCTGCACGGTTATTTTTCCTGAGCGAACTCACATGCACTATTAGCGCAGCATAAGTCTCCAGAAGATACTAGAACAAACGGAAATATATAGTATGCATCCAATTCCCTGAACGCTGACCGAATATAAGGGGCAACCAGCGCACACCAAAAAAAGTAGAATAGGGAAAGGCCCTAGCAAGCAGCCACGGCCTTTCCGTTAGAGCCCAGTAAAACCTTTAGGAAGGTTTGCGAAACCTGATCGTCATGCGGTCAGATTCACCTATTGCTGACGTCTCTGGATTGTCAGTGCGTGTAGGTGGCAATCGCCAGACGAAACCATCGGCTGGGTCATTGGGGTTAGAGTTAATCTCGCTGGCTTCCTCAAAAGTAAACCCTGCTCTTTCGAAAGCGGCAATCACATCACTCTGTTTCACGTATCCGTTATTACCGCTAGCGAACGCTGGGTCAGCATCTTCAGGCGCACGATGTTGAACCACACCGACTACACCACCAGGAGAGAGAGCATCGTAAATTTCCGACAGAGCTGTATCGATGAGCGGCTCATCGAATCGAAACAAGTGATGCATCGCGCGAAAGAATAGAGCCGCATCAGCCTGACCATTCTCAGAGTCTGGAATATTGTCGATTGTATAACCTACGATGGGTTGCGACGGCTCGACTCCCTCTACGCTCAGATAGCGAGCCATTTGACTGATATTCGCGCCATTATTTTCAATAGATTGCTCATCCCAAGTGCGGAACATTTGACTAAACAGCGCGTCTGGATAGGTCACTCCAATCATGCGGCCTTGTACAGCTGTCAATGGATTCAGAATTTGTGTATACCAACCACCGTTGCCAGGTAGAACCTCAATGATGGTCATCTCAGGCTCAATTCCGAAGAAAGACAGCGTATCTAGTGGGTGACGCCACTCATCCCGGCCTCGGTTGTCCGCCCTCCGCTCATCATTAATGACGTCTTCCAGGCTGGGGCCAGCCTGCATTCCCATATCTGCCATCGCCGATGGGGCGGTGGTCTCAGAATCATTAGAGCAAGCAACCAAAAGTAAGGCCATTGCGCTCGCCATCATTATTACTTTGACTTTCATAAAGTCCTCCATAGGGCTCACGTGATTTTTATGCTCCAAATGAGTCTTAGCGCTTTTAGGGCAGCTATTATTAGAAACATAATGCTTAGAGACAGAAACAAAGTAACTTCGATGAACGCAGTTGTCCAGCTATGTGAAGTCCCGAGATGAGACATCCATTGCTCCCAACCAGTGACTGAGATCGATCAGATCCCTGGCAACAAGGTGCACAACATCACTGTTCTTCTGAACATGTCCTACTACCCCTATCAGCATCGCCTGACGAACAACCGGCCGCCGCTTCTCTCCAAGAGAAGGCCACACCACCACATTGACAAACCCGCTCTCATCTTCAAGTGTAAGGAAGGTAACTCCTGCTGCCGTCATAGGGCGCTGTCGGCAGGTGACCAGGCCACATATCTTGGCAGAGCCTTCATTTTCAATCAGCGCAAGTTCATCAGCACACTGCACCCTGAAATGATTCAAGTGCGATCTGAACAACGCAAGTGGATGGCGCCGAAGGGTAAAGCCGGTAGATCTATAGTCTCCGGCAATGTTCTGGCTTTCACTGGCTACAGGCAGTAATACATCAGCACCAAAATCACTGTCGAAATCTGGATCAGAAAAAAACAGCATCTGACCTCCTGCATTGACAGATCTAACATTCTGGCCTGCGGTTTCAATGCCGCTGACCTGCCAGAAGGCACGATGACGATCGCCGCTTAATTGACGCAGTGCATCAGCTGCCGCCAGAGCCTCAAGGTCCTTGCGGTTGAGTCCGCTCTGGAAGACCAGATCCTGGACGGTGTTAAATGCGCTCCCTTGCCGTGCCTGCACAATGGCATCTGCGCCGTTCCGGGACAGACCTTTCACCATTCGCAATCCAATCCGTATTTTTGCTTCTGTATGATCATGGCAGGGTGAGTCCGGTTTTTCATAGCTACTGTCAAATTCCAGAGTGCTGTCATAGTGGCTCTGGTTAACATCAACCGGCAGAATAGTGACACCATGCCTCTGGGCGTCCTTGATCAGCTGCGCTGGCGCATAGAACCCCATAGGCTGGCTGTTGAGTAAGGCACAGCAAAAAGCAGCAGGGTGATAGCGCTTGAGCCAAGATGAGACATAGGCAATGAGGGCAAAACTAGCTGAATGGGACTCTGGAAAACCATAATCGCCGAATCCTTTGATCTGGCTAAAAAGCTTCTGTGCAAAATCTGGCTCATAACCACGGGCCAGCATACCGTCCACCAGTTTCTTACGGTAAGGCTCTAAACCTCCCTTTCGCTTCCAGGCAGCCATAGCCCGACGCAGCTGATCTGCTTCTCCGCCGGTAAATCCAGCTGCCACCATAGCCAGCTGCATAACCTGCTCCTGGAAGATAGGCACTCCCAGCGTTCTTTCGAGCGCTTCTTTAACTGCTTCGCTCGGATAACTGATAAGCTCTTTGCCATTACGCCGGTTTAGATAAGGATGAACCATGTCTCCTTGGATAGGGCCGGGTCGCACAATCGCTATTTGAATAACCAAATCATAATAATTACGGGGGCGCAGCCTTGGCAACATGCTCATCTGAGCCCGCGATTCAATCTGAAATACTCCGATAGTGTCCGCCTCGCACATCATGTCATAGACCTTAGGGTCTTCTGCGGGGATGTTCTGCATGGTGAGGGACTGCTGACTGTAATCACTGACCAAATGCAAACATTTTTGCACCGCCGTCAGCATTCCCAGTGCCAGAACATCAATCTTAAGTAGCCCCAGTGATTCCAGATCATCCTTCTCCCACTGGATCACAGTCCGCTCTGCCATACTGGCGTTCTCAATAGGGACCAGATGCGTCAGGGATCCTTGGCTGATAACAAACCCTCCTACGTGCTGGGAGAGGTGGCGCGGAAAACCGATTAGCTGACTGGCTAACGTCACCAGCATCCGGATTTTTCGGTCGCTGTAATCAAGACTGGAGTCAGAAAGCTGCTCTTCGAGAGAAGAACCCCACCAATAGATGGATTTGGCTATACGATTGAGCAATGACTCTTCCAGACCGAGCACCTTGCCCACATCCCGAATCGCACTGCGGGAGCGGTAGGTAATAACGGTGGCAGCCAATGCCGCTCTGGCTCTTCCATATTTGTTGTAGATATATTGAATGACCTCCTCACGACGCGCGTTCTCAAAATCCACATCAATATCCGGAGGCTCGTTGCGTTCTCTGGAGATAAACCGTTCAAATAGAACCTCTACCCGGGCCGGATCCACCTCAGTAATTCCTAGGCAATAACACACAGCCGAATTGGCAGCTGACCCCCGCCCCTGGCACAGAATGCCCTCACTGCGGGCAAAGGCCACCAGGTCATGCACGGTGAGGAAGTAGTGCTCATAGTTGAGCTCCTTGATCAGCATCAGCTCATGTTCAATGAGATTGCGTACCTTAGGGGTTGCACCCTCTGGCCAGCGTGTCCGGATTCCGGCCTCGGTCAGTTCACGTAGCCAACCGTGCGCAGTGTAATCAGGCGGTACCAATTCCTCTGGATACTCATAGCGCAGCTCATCAAGCGAAAACTTACAGCGATCAGCAATTTCCGTCGTAGCAGCCAGCAGTGCAGGAGGGTATAACTTGGCCAGTTGTTCGCGACTCCGAAGATGGCGCTGAGCATTACACTCCCCCTCCAGCCCGAGCTCACTGATCGCGCGCCGCAAGCGAATCGCGGTTACTGTGTCCTGCAAAATACGCCGACTTGGCACATGCATGTAAACACCACCTGTTGCGCACAAAGGTATTGCGTACTGCTCACCCAGGCACTGTAGAAGTCGTAACTTCCTCAGGTCGTCTCCCCGCAGCAGCAGTTCGACCCCAATCCACAGGCACTTATTGAATAATCGCTGCAGCCATACAGCCTGACATGCTAGATGCTCAGGAGCATGGTTCAGGTCAGGTAACCACAGGGCTAAACAGTCACTGGGCAGGTGCTGCTCTACCATTGCGTAATCCATACGGTAATTACCCTTGGCGGTGTCCCGGCGAGCGCAGCTGATCAAATGACTTAAATGGCCATAGCCGCGCCGGTTGCAGGCCAGCAGAACGAAATGACAGCCTTCTTCCAGGTGAAATTCGCTGCCAATAATCAGTTCAGTACCTCTCTCCTTGGCAACCGTATGTGCGCGCACTACCCCGGACAGGGAGCACTCATCAGTAATGGCGACCGCCCGGTAGCCTAGCTCGTCAGCACGCTCTACCAACTCCTCCGGAAAAGAAGCGCCGCGCAAGAAAGTAAAATTCGAAAGGCAGTGCAATTCAGCATAATCTGGCAGCCCGGCAGGGCGCTCCGGGCTCAGAGCCGTTTCATGAAGGGGTTTTGGTGGCATGATGACATAAACAAAATACTGTATTTATATACAGTATTTTTGAAAGCGCCTGATGTCAACCCGAAACAACAAAACCGACACTCTGAGCCAAGAAAAGTGCTCCACGCTCTCCGGATGACTGACAGGAGCGCAACGGATCTGTGTCAGCCAGCAGAAAAGTTGAACCGCGTCTGCAATATGCGAACCCCAACTACTGGTGTACTGGAGGATGCCTTATGCTAAAAACCTCTGCCCTCTGGAAGGTGAACCATACTCCGAACCCTATTAGCCCCAGTGCTTGCGCTGCTCGGAGCCTGCAGCAGCTCATCCCGGACTTTTGATCTGCTGATCAAAAACGGCACGATCTATGACGGCAACGGAGGCGAGCCCTTTCAGGCTGACATTGCTGTCGTTAATGACCGGGTCGTCGCTATTGGTACGCTTAATGGCTTGGCGGAGCAGACGATCGACGCAGCAGGCTATGCGGTCGCTCCGGGCTTTATCAACATGTTGAGCTGAGCAACAGAATCTCTGGCTATTGACGGCCGAAGCCAGAGCGACATCCGTCAGGGAGTGACCCTGGAAGTCTTTGGCGAGGGCAATTCAGAGGGGCCAATCAACGAGACTACGCGGCAGGACATCATAGATTCGGGAGGCTTCGGTGGAGCAGATGTCAACTGGACAACTCTGGACGAGTACCTGCAATTCCTGATTGATCGGGGTATCTCAACCAACATTGCCTCATTCATCGGCGCTACCACCGAGCGCAAGCATGAAATCGATTATGAGGATCGCGCGCCCACTGCGGGCGAATTGGCAAGGATGCACGAAATGGTCAGGCGGGCGATGATTGACAGAGGCAGGGGCTGGCGCGGATGGCAGCAAGCCGAAGAGCCGGACATGCCACCGTAATGCGCCCGAACCCGAATCTGTTCTGACCTGCTCTCAGTCAGATCCCTGCGCCGCGCGGATCTCTTCCATGCGCTGTCCGCGCAGTATGTTCACCATGCCATAGTTGCCTTCATGGCAAGCGTACTCGTACAGTTGACCGCCAACCTTGGTCATCGGCACGATCGCGGTAATTTTGCTTGTGAAGGTAGCCGGATCCTCTAACGTCCATTCATAATCAACTGTTAGCGTGTCCACGCGGGTGAAACGCTCGGTGAGGACTTTCTCATCCGAGGTGCCAAATGCGCTGAAACTCTGCGTGAGCCCGTTGAAGTTTCGGCTGACCACGACCAGCGAATCTCCGTCCCAGTAGCCTCTTCCATCGCCGCTCCACTGGCCGATCTCCTCTGGCAGTGGAGGTCTGTCGTCGAG
>Ga0160423_10004031_pt1 | contig 12110 bp, 12 predicted proteins | sample CRUFie14St8metaG_FD_108191 | JGI IMG/M metagenome (GOLD analysis project Ga0160423, IMG submission 108191) | Marine microbial communities from the Costa Rica Dome - CRUD Field 142mm St8 metaG | ecosystem: Environmental > Aquatic > Marine > Oceanic > Photic zone | place: Costa Rica: the Eastern... | reverse complement strand
TCGTCATGATGCTCATCCTCATGCATTTCAGCGACAAATCCGTCATGCTCGATGCGACAGAACCTCACTCCGAAGTCAAGTTGTCCAAAACCTATATCATCTGAACTGAAGTAACCGAGTGTTACGTCACTTGAGTCTACTGGCGACATGAACGCCTCTTCACCTAAGATCGACATCTCCTCGTCTGCGTAGTTAAAAACCACACGACGCAGTGATTCTCCAGTGCTGAGGTCGAGTTCCACTTGCAGCTCGGTTGCTTCGTTGCTGAAAGTTGTCGGGCCTTCCGCATGGCCGTGCCCATCGTGCTCATCTTCGTGTTCTTCCTCGCCGTGGTGTTCTTCTTCGGCGTGCTGCTCGGTTAACTCGTAATCGGAATCTTTTAAGATAAAATCAATCGAGTTTATAAAAGGGAGGGAGGTATTCAACGAGCCACGGAGCGTTACTACCTCGGACTCAGTCCGCGAAAAAATACGCTCTCCTTCGTGCTCGTCATGGCCGGCGTGCGCATCATGTCCGTCATGATCCTCATCGTGATCCCCTTCATGATCTTCGTCGTGATCTTCATCATGATCTTCGTCGTGATCTTCATCATGACCACCATGTGCGCCATGATCATCGCCGTGAAAAGGGATGCCATAGGTGTTGCTGATGTCGTTGTAGGAGATGCCGACGTAGCCCCAGTCTCCCGTTTTTGAGAGGCCAAACCGATGAGAGGTGTTCTCTGAATCAGAATTAGCGAGGCTGCCCATTGCACTATGGCCTTCATCACCATCGTCGTGGTCGTCGTGGTCGTCGTGGTCGTCGTGGTCGTCGTGGTCGTCGTGGTCGTCAATGATTGCTCCGTCTGGGATGTCGTAGTTCTTAAAATCCGACTCTTTGAAGCTATATGTAAAGTTTAGCCCGCCAAAGTTGCCCCTTACCGCAGCTTCGACACCGCCGCCGTCGTTAACTTCCTGTAGCTCACCACCAAATGACCCGGAAAACCCATCAAGGTCCGTCTTCGGGATAGAGTTATCTACAATGTTGACAATTCCACCTACGGAACCATTCGAATACATTAATGCGGAGGGACCGCGAACAATCTCAATCTGTTGCAAGTGGCTAAGGTTCGCGTCAATGGGATGGTCTGCCCCCAAACCTGATACGTCTCTTACGATCGTGCCGTTGTTCAATACCCTGACGCGAGTGCCGCCCATTCCACGGATGATGGGATGGCCAACGGCGGCGCCAAAATCAGCGGTGGAGACCCCCGGTAAGCTGTCAATTTGCTCCCCTAAGGATTGAACTCCAGCATTACTAACATCCTGTCCACTCAGAACATGAATGGGCAATGCTTTCGAGGCGGTGACGCCGGTAAAAGATGCCGTAACCACTACCTCCTCTAGCGTATCTTCGCTACCAAAAGCCGCAACGGGCAGTATTGAAATAGTGGCTAGTGCACGTGCTGTACTGCGGCGCATGCCTTTCTCCTTTTTATGACTGACTAGTAAAAAATTCGTTGTCTCTTAACCAGATCACGGATTAGTTGGTGCGCTTGACCTGAACTTAAGTCCAAACATGATACAGTGTATCATTTAAAAGTTGCAATACCGCTTGCTCTTCCGCCCCGCGTAAATTGCTTAAGTGTGAAAAGTGCCGTTATGCCCCTGTCTCGAGGCGTAAATAGTGCAAATTCGTTGACAAGTAGGCTTCTAAAATCCTTCTGTGTAAAAGATGAAAATTACTCCTGTAAATGTGATCACTGGATTCTTGGGCGTGGGAAAGACCACGGCCATCTTGAATCTCTTGCAGCAGAAGCCAGAGGACGAACTGTGGGCGATATTAGTCAACGAGTTTGGGGAAATTGGTGTTGATGGTGGCCTGATGCAAGGTCAAACCGCATCCCGGGATGATGTCATGGTCTTGGAGATTCCAGGCGGGTGCATGTGTTGTGCTGCGGGCTTGCCAATGGAGATGGCCTTGAGCCAACTCTTTTTTTTGGCCTCGCCCGATCGCTTAATCATTGAGCCAACAGGTCTGGGGCATCCCGCCGAGGTTCTTAGTGTGCTGGCCAGCGATGCCTATCGAGATCGTCTAGCGCTCCACGCGACAGTAGCCTTGGTCGATGCGCGTAATATGGCTGACGATCGACACTGCAAGCATCCCAGCTTCATACAACAGTTGGAGATCGCGGATGTCATTTTGGCCAACAAAGCCGATTTGGCGACACCCTCGGATCTGCAGCGGTTGAGCACATATTTAGAGCAGTTAAACGTGCCTCATGCTGACTTGCTTAGCGTTGAACACGGCGCTATGGACCTTTCGATCCTTAGCGGGCGCTCTGCCTGGTCACCAATAGGGGGAGCACATCATCATACTGATCCAGATTATGTCTTAGCGGCAGACTTGCCCATGCCTGCCTGCGGATTTTTGCGAGCCGATAACAGCGGCGAAGGCTTTGAAAGTGTGGGCTGGCGCTTTAGCGCTGACAAAACCTTTCATTACGCCAAAGTGGTTGCTTTTTTGAGGGGTGTGGATGCCGACCGCATTAAGGCAGTGCTTATCACCGACGAGGGCACTGTAGGTTTTAACGTGAGTGGATCTGCGTTTTCAGAGGTGCCGATAGACGACTGTCTCGAGAGTCGTCTCGAGATTATCTCGGAGGAGTCCAATCCGCGATGGGAAAAGGCACTATTGGAATGCGTGGTAACTCAATGATGGACGAGTTCAGCCGTTGAGCGGGACCTGTTCAGACGCCTCTCAGATAGATCTGTGAGGATTGGTTAACGATCTTACCATCATGCTCCCCGGTCACTGTGAGAATGATCGACTCATAGCCCGCTCCTTCCGTCAGTTCATAGGCAAAGCTGACGCTGCCTGAGCGATCTTCGAGAGCGATTTCATTGACGTCGAGCATCACATTGCGAGTGCCTTGCACTTTCAATGAAACATTTTTCGAAAACATCGGTCGGGAAAAACTAACGGTCATCGCACTTTTCTCACCCACCTGCACGCGAGCCATTGAGGGGTGTACAACATCAAACACCGGCTTCGGCGGCACCAAGCCGGCCATTCGAGCAATAGTGCCTTCCACCAGACCCATGTTGTTCGGGTTGAACATCATATGATCGTAGCAGGCGTAGGAGCCCCCCGATAAGCTCAGCAGACATGCCGCTGCCACCATTTTGATCGTTTTACTCATGTCACTCTCTCGCGCCGCTGCTTGGCGTGTTTTGGCTGCCCACGCACGCTCATGTCATATCTCTCGCAGAAGTATACATCTTTAGAGAGGGGGCGGCAGCGGCCGCCAGCGTGGCCAGCAGCACCGCCCCCAGCATCAGTGCGGCTTCGGGTGTTAACAAAGTCGCGTCCAGATAGAGACCAAATCGAGCGAATACTGCGTCTCCGATCATGAACAGCGCCGCATAGAGGCTCAGTCCCCCCAACAGCATGCCTAACAAGCAGAGGATCATGGCCTCCATTTCTACAAGGCAAAATAGATAAAGGGGGCTGGCGCCCATCATGCGCAGTAAATGAATTTCCTGGCGCCGCTCGCGGATAGAAGCCAACAGCACGGCACCCATACCGAGCACCGCTGCTAGCAGCACCAGAGCAGAGATCAATCGCAGCACGTCTTCAAACATGCTCATCATCTGCCATAGTTCAGACAGTGCAACCCCCGGTAAAATCGCCATGAGCGGCTCTCCCGCGAACTGATTGATCTGCCGTTGTACATTAAAGGTGCTCATTCTTGATTTTAAACCGAGCATAAAGGCAGTGATGCTTTCAGGCTCTGAAAAGTCGGTGGTAGGGGTGCTCGCCGTTGCAAATGCACCAATCGGGGCCGTGGACCCACCAGCATGCATTGCCTCTAACCCCTCCAACCGCACATGAATGGTCTGATCGACCGGCGTGCCAGTAGGCGCCAAAACTCCTACGACAACGAATGGCTGGTTGTCGTGCTTGGTGAAGCTGGTGCTCGCCAAACCGTGGGCAAGGATGATCTCGGTCCCCACGGAATAACCCAAAGCCGATGCCACCTCTGATCCCAGCACGGCGTCAAAGGTACTTTCAAACGCTTCGCCTTCGGAAAATGCGAGGCGGCGCTTTTTGCCAAAGCTGAAGTGTTCGAAAAAGGCCTGCGTTGTGCCGACGACGCGGTAACCCTCGTGGGAGTCACCCAGTGAAATGGGAATTGCCCACGCGACCTCGTCGGCATCAGCAATCTCACGATAGGCCTGCCAGCTGATGTTGTCTGTGGGGGAGCCGATGCGGAACACGGAATACAGCAGCAAATTTAATGAGCCAGTCTTGGCGCCAACGATCAGATCAACACCGGATACGGTGCTGGCGAAGCTATCGCGAGCTTGTTGGCGGATCTGTTCGATTCCAAGTAGCACGAAAATGGCGACGCTGATGGCCATCACCGTCATCACCGCTGAGCCCTTGCGACTTAGTAAGCTCCTCACTGCCACTTTCAAGAACATGATTCAGCAGGACCTTCGTGTGATGTCGGATAGTGCTTCGAGACGGGTGAAGTGTTCTGCGAGTGCCATGTCATGACTGACGAATATCAACGTCATGTCGCGCTTGCCAATCAGCTCCATCAGCAAAGACAGAAAGTTATCGCGGTTTTCGCTGTCTAGGGATGATGTGGGCTCGTCCGCAATCAGAAGCGCGGGGGAATTGATTAAGGCCCTCGCAATTGCCACCCTCTGCTGCTGCCCCATACTGAGGTTGGACGTCGGTTTGACCCAGTCGCTCTGCTCAATCATCAAGGCGCTGAGGAGTGCGCTGGCCTCGTCCCGCCACTGCGCATTGCCGCCAGCCGAAAACGTGCTCGCCAGTCCGATATTGTCGATGGCATTAAGATAAGGGATGAGATTGAAACGCTGGAAAACGCAGCCAATGTTGTCTGCTCGAAACTGGTCTCGCTGTTTGGCGGACATTTGGTCCAATCGCTGGCCCAATACGGAAACGTCTCCACGGGTACACGCCAATAGTCCGCTCATTATATTGAGCAGCGTGGTTTTGCCGGCTCCCGACGGGCCATGGATCAGAACGCGTTCGCCACGCTCGACGCCCCACTGCCCAATATCCAGCAATTGCCGTTGGCTATCATTCCTGTAGGAAAATTGGACTCCAGTCAGCTGGACAGCCATGAATTTTGTGCGGTCAGATGACCGTCCTCCTGTCTTATCGGGAGAAAATGATACCCTATTAAGACGGCTTCCAATGATTGGATATGCTGAGGGGAGAGGTTTGAGGAAGGTTCTGTGAGGGTAATTTTGAAAGCATTTTTTTGGGCGGGGTTGTTGCACCTGGCGGTCGCGGGCCATGGCGCGTGGGCAAAAAATGACGCAGTGAGCGCCGAGGACAAGAGCGCTTTCACGACTGTCGAATGGGCCGACCTCATTCCCCCTGAGGTTTTAGAAATCCTGCTGAATCCGCCAAGCTATATCGCGGAGATTGAAGATGGCTCAGCTGAGGACCAGATAACCAGCCAGATGAAAAACACGCTGGCTGAAGAAGAGGAAGATGCGTACCGGCGTGCGCTGGCGTCAACCGACGTGAATCCGGCGATGGACGGACAAAGGATCCGCATCCCCGGTTTTGTGGTCCCGCTAGAATTCGACGAGGATCAAACTATCAGCCAGTTCTTTCTGGTGCCTTATTTTGGAGCTTGTCTGCACATGCCGCCGCCGCCACCTAATCAAATTATTCTCGTAGACGCGCCTGAGGGCGTACAGATGTCTGCACTCTACGAGCCGTTCTGGTTAGAGGGTAAGGTGAATACGATTGTCACTGAGAATGACATGGCCAAATCTGCTTATGCCATGCAGCTACACAAGTTGTCACCCTACAGCGAGTGACTCTCTCAGTTTTGTAGGTTGACCGAAGGGGACTGCGGCGTGGCCTGCCCAGCTCCTTGACCCCAGTCTGCCACCCACAACACATCGATTCGCTCTAAGCCGAACGGCAATCCATCGCGGTTGAAAACGATTCGCGTCAGTGCCTCGTTGCTCTCACATTCAAAAGTATAGCTAGCCGACACGTCGCTATGGGAGTCAGCGTCAGACGCGTCTCCGTCATCGTCGTGATCGTGATGTTCATGCACGTGGTTATCTGAGGTACTTGCGTGATCCTCATCGTGGTCGTCGTGGTCGTCCGCATGCTCCTCCGAATGATCGGCATGCGCCTCTGGCTGCGATGGGGCGGTAGCAACGGCTCCTAGAGAGGAAACATCAACGGTTGCATCGATCAGTTCACAGGAGTTGCCCGTTAGCGAAAATAGGTCATGCGGCGCCATCAAAATGCCCTCTGCACGCGCTACTGCTGCTTTTTGCTCCTCGGTGATGGCAGCCGATTCAAAGCCCACCAAGCTTTGTGCCGGAGCGTTGAAGGTGATCTGAATGTCTTTACCTTCGGAGGATAAAAGCAGTTCGGCAGCTCCATGCTCATGTGCACCCCCTGCGGCCCAGGTAGTGGTGCAGCCACAGGCGACTGCGCTAATCATCAACACGCGCAGCAGTTTACCAGTGCGTGCAGTGCTCACGGTGTGTCTAGCATGCATTGGCGGCCCTGCAGGATTTAAAGTTCAGTGCATGACTTAAACCGACAATACCCGACCCCAAGAGGGTGCCGGCAGTCTCAAGTGACTTGCCGCCCATGTCATGCGCCAAGAGGGCCGAGAGACAGAGAATGCAGATTCCAGTGACCCCCACAGCAACCACAGTAAGATTGCGGTGCATACGGCACCCGAGAGTGAGTGAGAAAGCGCTGATGGGGATAATGAGGGCTAGCAGGCCTAGATGAATTCGTTCATCCCCGAGACCCGACAGCGTGGAGGAAGGGAAAATAGCCAAAAATAGGGGCACCATCAGGCAATGTAAGGCACAAGCAAAGGAAAGACCGATAGCCGCTTTGTCGCCTGCTTCCGTTGTAAAGAGTTGGTTCATCATGATGTTATTGCGTGACCTTCGCTATGCTCGCACCGGGAGCATCTACCTTTGATTTCTAACTGTGGGCTGATCGCGTTAAACCCAACAGCGCTGGCTGCAGTTTGAAGTGCCTGAACCGCATCGTCTGATAGAGAAATTTCTTCAACATGACGGCAACTGCCGCAAATCAGGAATTGCGAATTATCGTGTTCGTGCGAGCAAGAAATGTGCGCGCAACAGACATACTTGTTTGCAATATCTAATTTGTGAATGAGATTTTGCTCTTGGAAGAGGTCCAATATTCTATAGACGGACATCGCTGGCATATTGCTGTCACTGCCGGCATTGCACCTCTCTGCGATTTCATAGGCAGAGAGGGCGACGTCGGCTTCGATCAGCACTGACAATACCTGCTTACGCCGCTTGGTGAACTTGATGCCCTGGTGAAGGCATTTCTGCTCAGCGGCGGTCATTACACTCTGATAGTTAACCATATTCATTGGCCGTCGATTGTTTCAGGGCCTCTCCAAGGCTCGATACAATATATCAATTCCCGCTAAATGTGCATTTTTGTGGTATTTCCGAGCTTCCTGGTGCGGCTGTGCAGTGGTCTCTTATAGCGACACGCTGGTTGCGGGATTCGGATCATTGCGGGGATCGGTAAGGTATCCAGCAGGGAAAGATACGGCCTTGACGGCGTCCTCGGAGTTCAAACACAGCTTGTGGTTGTTGTCGCCGTCTCCCAAGTCTGCCAGTGCGAGAGGAGCTCGCGTGGTTGTAGGCCCGGTGGGGAGTTCATATGTTACCTCGTAGAGGTCGCCCTCGACCGCGTCGGCATCTTTACCGTTTGGTTTTGTGACGCCGCCCTCCCACGTGACGCGAACAATTTGTCTCGTTCCGGTTGGGCAGCCTGTGCCGCCACCAAAGGGCAACGTGGAACCGGGGTGATCCAACATCCATTCTGTCTGCGGGACGAATTCGGCCGCTACGAGACTGGGCCCATTCTCAAGGGGCGTCACGGCTACTGATGCACCCTTAAAGTTAAGAGAGTTGTCCTTTGAAAGCACGTTGCCCACGATTTCCACCGTTTCGGGCTGGTCATGGATGCTTCCATACTGGCCAATCAGCAGTACTGTGCGTCGCTCGCCCGCGTCATCGGCGGGAGCGAGCGTCGAGCAAGTGACTTTGCCCACCGACCCTGACGCAGCCGTAATTTTGAAGTCGCCGGGCTGCACCGTTTGCACGTTCAGCTCATGCGAAAACACGACAGGCATTCCATCCTTTCCCGCTGCGCCCTCACAAGCTACTCGACTCGCCATAAACGGCAACGCGTCATCAAGACCAAAGAAGGCGGAGAGAAGCACTCCACTGCTATCAGCAGGGTCTGCAGTGGCGCTGACATCCGTGACTGTCGTGTCAATTTGTGAGTAGTTATCCAAGGTCCTCTCATACCCCAGTGAAAGATAGGCGATCCTGACCAGATTACTTTGCGCCCCAAGGTAACTAACGATAAACGCGAGTAGCAGTGTGCCCAGAAGCGCGCGTTTTCTCGTTATCGGCATATTGGTCCTCTCATTTGTGCCCACATTGCTGGCTCTTTCGTCTCAGCTTCGAGATGTCCCGAGCCATAGTTGGCGAGGTCCCATGCCGGCGACTACGCTGATGCTGCTAGCCCTCAAACACAACTTTACCCTCCATCATCGTTAGCTGCGTTTTTCCAAAAAGCCTTTGGCCTATGAACGGTGAATTCTTCGACTTTGAAGCGAAGAGCGACTCGTCGACCACGAAAGGTTGCTCAAGATCGAACAACACCAAGTCAGCTAGCGACCCCTCTTCTATTCTTCCACACCGCAACCCGAACAAAGCACCTGCCTGCTTGCTCATGAGGTCTATGCAACGAGCTAACGGGAGCCTCCCATCCTTTACGAAATATGTATAAATCAATGGGAAGGCAGTTTCGAGGCCAATGATTCCAAATGGCGCCTTGTCAATGGGGAGACGCTTTTCGTCAGGTGAGTGTGGTGCGTGGTCTGTCGCTATCGCGTCGATGGTGCCGTCAAGCAAAGCTGCTTGGCAGGCATCCCGGTCCTGCCTTGACCGCAGTGGCGGATTCATCTTCCAGTTTGCGTCCAGACCACCATCGTCTCTGACTGGGATATCCTCGTCACACAGAAGAAGGTGGTGTGGTGATACCTCCGCAGTCACCCGGCTTCCCGCCGCCTTGGCTTCTTTCACGGCCTGAATAGACCGGGCAGTAGAGACATGCAATATGTGATAGTGCCCGCCGGTGGCTGCACTAAACTCGCAGCCGCGTTCTACATGGACTGCTTCTGAGTCTGCATCAATGCCTTTCACACCATGGCGCGCCGATGTCTCGCCCTTATGGATCGCACCACCCGCAGACAAGGCTTCGTCCTCCGAGTGATCTAGCACCGGCAGGTCAACCACCTTTGCGTTCGCTAAGGCTTCAAGAAAAAGGTCATCCCGCTGCACTCCTCTCCCGTCGTCGGTAAAAGCAATGGCTCCAGCCGCCTTCAGTGAAGCAAAATCAGTGAGCGTCTCCCCCTTCAAGCCGACAGTAATGGCCGCGGTGGGATAAACTTTGCACAGACCAATCTGCTGCGCCCGCCGCCACATCTTAGCGACGATCGCAGGGTTATCCGCGGTGGGGGACGTGTTCGGCATAGATATGACGGCGGTGAACCCGCCTTTTACCGCGGCGCGGCTACCTGATTCGATGTCCTCTTTGTATTCCATCCCCGGTTCCCGGAAATGAACCTGCGGATCAACCAACCCCGGAGAGAGGAAAAATCCAGTGGCATCAATCACTCTGTCGGCGTCAGCTGAGATTTCTGCAGTGGACACTTTGGCAACGTGTTTCCCTTCCACCAGCAAATGGACCTGTTGCATTGAATCCTCTTTCTTCCCAAGGAGCGAGGCGACAGTGATGGCGTTTTTGATCAGAACTTTCAATGGTTATGCAGTCCGTGGTTATGTCGTATGAGGCTCTAGGTTGAGCGGGTTCTCAGGGCGCACTCCCTGGCTCCAAGCGGAGATCGGTCTACGTTATGCAAAAAAGTGTCTTATTGGTCATTTACAACTGCGTGGGGTTGGGGGCATCGCCGTAGACCTGAATAGGATCAAAAGTTTTGCTGTCTTCGTGATAGACCAATGCATATGGCCCTCCGCTGGTATCCCCTACAGGGACCGACCGATAGAAACAGGACCGATAGCCAACGTGACAGCTAGCGCCTGAGCCCGCCACGTTAACACGTAGCCACACTGCGTCCTGGTCATCGTCAATGCGCAACTCTACGACGGCTTGGGTGAGTCCGCTGGTGGCGCCCTTTAGCCACAAGCACTGTCTACTGCGGCTCCAATAGTGTGCTTCCCCCGTCTCGATAGTCCGCTGAAGCGCCTCGGCGTTCATGTATCCGACCATCAGAACGTCACTTGTATCCGCGTCAGTAGTTACACAGGCGATGAGTCCATCAACATCGAACTTGGGAGCGAAATCTTGTCCCTCTTCCACCTGCTCAACGGATAGACGCGCTGCAAAAGCAGAGGATCTCTTTGTACCCATATTATTCAACCGGTTTATCAGCGCCATGGGGGGTAAGGCCGCAGGGTCAATGCCTGCGGGCACTACGACCGCAGTGACCCCACCTGGATTTCATAAGATACACCATATCATTTATCCGGCTTCTGACCGGCCTGTGAGCGGGGGCTCAGCTCTGGGCAGGTATGTTTTCCCCAACTGAACACTATCGGAGTACTACCGACTTTGCCTGCTGACTTTGTTAGTCTTTGTTGGCTCTCCACAGGGTGTAGATGATGAAAGCTGCTGTATTCGAGGGCCCCGGGCGGCCACTGGCCATCAAGGATGTGCCCACGCCGGAAATAGGCGACGCCGAGATGTTGGTCAAGGTGCGTCGCTGTGGCATCTGCGGCACCGATATCCACGCTTCTCGAGAGGGCCCTTTTATGGCGCCCCCCGAGACTGTCTTTGGACACGAATTTGTCGGCGACATTGTCGAGGTTGGCGCGGCGGTACCTGACGGACAGTTTGCGCTGGGTGACCGCGTGACCTCTTTGCCCTTCATTGGTGAAAAGACCATTGGCTTGGGTGAAATCTCAGGCGCGTACTCAGAGTACGTCAAGGTAGGTCATGAACTCGTGCTGAAGATTCCCGAGAATCTGGACGATGACCACGCTGCATTGATTGAGCCGTTGGCCGTGGGTCTACACTCGGTCAAGATGGCCGAAGGCATTGCTGAGAGAGATGTGTTGATTATTGGCGCCGGCCCAATCGGATTGGCTTGCGCTATCTGGAGCCGTTTCCTGGGCGCGCGTTCAGTCGTCCTGAGCGAGATGACGGTCTCTCGACTGGAAATGGCGCGCCAGCTGGGGTTCACGCATTTCGTTGATCCGGCTGGCGATGTGGGCGCGCAATTTCAGACGCTAACGGGCGCGGCACCAGCAGTGCAGCTTGAGTGTGTTGGGGCCACCGGCATGTTGCAGGCCTGTATCGATCGGGCGCCAGCTAAGGGTGTCATCATGGGTATCGGCGTCTGCGACCACCCTGATGAAATCGAGCCGCTGACCGCTTTTGTGAAGCAACTGCGCATCCAGTGGGCTGTGGGCTATGACAAGGAAGACTTTCAGTACGCCATCGACATGATGGTGGCGGGGCGGGTGGACGCCAGCGCCATGATCACCAACGTCGTCGGCTTGACTGAAGTGCCCGACGCGTTTGAGGCGCTGCGAAGCCCCGCCCATCAATGCAAGGTCCTTATCGACCTCACGCGCTGAGCGCGTCAATTTTGGGGGGCGCTGGAGTACTATTTTCTGGATACGCTCGAGCAAGCGTTTTGCCGCATTATGGGGTGACTCAGAGTCAGCGGCCGGCCAGATAGTTGGCCGCGTCAGTCGAGTTGTGCCGCCAGGGGCAGTGCAGACGTATTCTTAATCTCTGTCACGGCGATGTGAGAATGCAGTTCTCTAATCAAGTCGCTGGCACTCAGGGTGTTCCTGACAAAATCCTCGTAGTGCCGGACGTCGCGCGTGACGATCTTTAAGACGTAGTCCCAAATGCCGGTCATCGTGTAGCACTCCAATACCTCTGGGTGGCCTTTGATCATCTGCTCAAACTCGATCAGGTTTTGTCTGCCAGTTTGGGTCAGATTAACG
>Ga0160423_10004030_pt1 | contig 12116 bp, 11 predicted proteins | sample CRUFie14St8metaG_FD_108191 | JGI IMG/M metagenome (GOLD analysis project Ga0160423, IMG submission 108191) | Marine microbial communities from the Costa Rica Dome - CRUD Field 142mm St8 metaG | ecosystem: Environmental > Aquatic > Marine > Oceanic > Photic zone | place: Costa Rica: the Eastern... | reverse complement strand
TTTCTCGAGTTCCCGCCACTCTTCGACAGCCAGCCGAGATCAGTGTCCACAGCCGAGCCGGTCGGACGGACGCCATCGATGGCGCGCCAGAAGAAGCCCTCGGCCGAGCGGCGGGCGGCCCTGCACGACCGAGGGCGCGAGGAGGCCGGGACCAGCGGGCGAAGGAGCGGCGTTGGTACCGGGATGCCGCGGTCGCAAGGGCTTGCGGCTCCCACTCCCGAGGCGGAAGCGAGGGCACTTGACCTGCTCATGGAGGACCTCCCCGACGAGGACGACCTCGACGTCGACTTCGACGGGTTCGGCGTTTCGGGTGGTTTCGAGAACGATTGCCCGACCAGCGAGGACGACGATGAGGACGAGAACGATTCTTCAGGGGGTGACAGGTCGCCGCAAAAACCGGCACAGCAGGTGGAGGAGGGCATCTACAGGCGGACGAGGACCCACGTGCCGCTGGAGGGCTACGAGATCAGCGACCTGGAGCGGCCTCTGCGGGTTGCGATGGCTGGAACGGAGGGCGATTATGAGGACATAGGCGGCGGGGAGTACCTGTCGTACGTGAACTTTTTGGACACGCTGAACGCCAGCGAGGGGGAGGGGGAGGACGAAGAAGAGGAGGAGGACTATGCGGGGTTCCAGGGGTCGATCTTCTCAGGGGAGGGCCAGGGTCACCGCAGGGCGACGAGGCAGGCCGTGAAGCAAGTTGGCGTCGGGTTTGAGCCCATCGAGCTTCCCGCCTTGGGGGAGGGCCCCAGCCCCTTCGACTCGGTGGAGGACGACGAGGACGACGAGGTTGTGAGGATCCTGGAGGAACCGGAGGAGGCCGGTGCGACGGGTGGCGGGGTGGAGGTGGGCATGACGTGGCCAGCGCACGGCAACGGCGAGCCTACCGGATTCGAAGACGACCAGCTCCGCCAGCTGTACTTCCAGATCCATTCGCACACGCAGCTCCTGCTGCAGACGCTCGAGAAGCAGTATGACCCGGGCGAGCACGGGGAGGCGGGGCGGCAGACATGCCCGGCGCAGGAGATGCTCCAGGACATCCTGAACAGGGAGAGGGACGCGGCAAGGCTTGGGGCCTCTGCTTCTCAGGGTGGGCCGGCCTACTCGATCTGGTCCGACCGGGAGATGGTTGAGAGGATGAGCTCCTTCGTGACGGAGGCGCACCTGGACTTCCTGTCGAGGGAGGAGCCGCACACGATTTGGTCGAATGCTCTGGTCGCGGAGCTGCCCACGGTGGTCTATAACAAGACGAGGTCCAAGGTGACGGTGGAGGGGAGCCTGGACGACCTGTGCGAGGATCTTGGAGAGCAGATGAACATCGCGGAGTGGGACGAGCTGGAGGCGCTGGCAGAGGACTTTGAAAAGAGGAAGAAGAAGGTGCTGGTGAAGCAAAGGTGTCGCCTGCGGAAGATGAAGGGCGAGGTAGACGAGGAAGAGCTCGAGTACAAGCCGGGCCTGTTCACCCCGAAGGAGGACGAGCTGATGGCGAGGGCGATCGAGCGGTGGAGCTTGCGCTATGACCTTATCCACAGGGACTACGTGGTGGCCAAGACGGCGCACCAGATCAAGCTGCGCATCAACAACCTGATGAGCCGGAAGAAGGGGAACCCCGTGGAGGTGATGGTGAACAGGAGGAGGACCGAGCCCCTGAGCGACTTTGAGGCCTCCTTGATCCGGGAAGGGATGCTGAGGCGCGGCCCGAAGAGAGGCGCCTTCAAGGACATCCACACGGATAACCCCGACCTGGCGAGGGAGTGGGCTTACCTCTCCAAGCTCTGGGATAAGAGGTGCGAGGTCTGCGAGGCCGACAGGGCGTTTTACGACGAGTTGAAGCGACGGGCGGAGGAGGAGAAGCGGCGCAGGGAGCTGCAGGAGCGGCAGGTGCGGGAGAGGGAGAAGGAGGTGCGGAAAAGGCTCAAGAGGGAGGAGAAGGAGCGAAGGCGGCGGGCCGAGGAAGAGGAGAGGCAAGCGCAGAAGCGGCGGAGGGCTGCCTGCGCCCCGGCCTCGGCGCCGAGGCAGTGGAACCAGGAGCTCGACAGGATCGTGCTGCTGTCGGTGCAGGAGAACGGGGAGGGGGCGCAGGGGGCGACGGCGGCGTGGGAGGCCATGGGGGGCAACGCCGCGCCCTTCTCCCTGCGCGAGGTCTCCGACAGGATCGAATGGCTCTGGAAAACCTACCTCGAGGTGCAGGACAACTTGTGATGTTTAGAAGGCAATGCCGTCTTGGCATCTCTCAGCGGGAGGACAATGTACATAAGAATATAAAACAAGAGTTGGGAGGTGGGCAGATACAGGGTCTCACGAGGACTTGGCCGGTGGCGGCGGCGGGGTCAGGATCCGCTTGATCACGGCCACGATTCTGTTCTGCTTCTTGCCCTCCTCGAAGGCGCTCTCCTCTGGGATGTACCACGATCCGAGTCCCGCGCCCGCCCCGAAGCCGAACCCAAGTCCGACGCCGCACCCGCCCCCCACGCTCGCGCCTAAGAAGCCGAGTGGCGTCCCTCCGAACCCCCAACCTGCCCCGAAACCGCATCCCAGGCCCGCTCCTGGTCACGAAAACAGGCAGAGTGGGAGAGTGAGTGAGGGAGAGAGAGGGCACTGATATGGATTGTGCGCCCCGCGAGCGAGCGCGAGCGAGAGAGAGAGAGTGAGACGCCTCGGCCGCCATGGCGACGGTCGGCTCGACTCGACGACCTACCTAGTCCTACCCCCGCCCCCCTGCCCCTCTTCAGATTCCCCATGGTCGTCGGTGCTGCTGCCCTGGATGCACCTCGCCACCTAATCCTGTTTGGGTTCAGACAGGATTTTTTTCAAGGGGCCCCTCGATCAGGCATGTAAAATTTTGACGGCATTTCGTGAGAGACGTTTTTATTTCTCGGGCCGTCAAACAATCGCCAATGAAAATTAACGTTATATACGAAAATTGACGGCCCGTCAAAAATTTTACAGGCCTGGGCTCCTCGACTCGACTCGAGCTTGAGGACAAGAAGGACAAGTTTGCCAGGTTTGTGAAGAATTGGTGGCAGAATTGACGCGCGCGGTGATGACGCGCGGGCTCGCACTCCGCGTGGTGGGGAGGCTCTCCTCCTCGCTCGCGAGGGACAGGCCCCTCCATACCAAAGTCGCCCAGAACGGCTACCGTATGTATCAACAACAAGTTGTTGGCACAAGTCGGACTTTCGGGGTTCAGTTCAACTCTGGCGGGACGAAGGCGACGGTGCCTCGAAGGCTATCGGTCCTGGGAGGGGCTTCAATGGCACGGCACTTCTCGGGCAAGGGCTGGGGCCCCCAGTCCGTGATGGAGAAGGGGAAGCAGCTGCTCGGCGGCGGGGCGAGCGGTGGAGGGTGGAGATCGAAAATTCCAACACTCGTCAAGCTCCCCAAGCTCGGGTCTGGAGCGGACCTGCGACAGGCCATGAGCGAGAAAGTTTTGAGCTTCTGGCAGCAAAACAGGCACATCATAATCGGCGCAGCGTTTTCCGTAGCGGTGTACTACGTTTGGCGAACAACCTACGGTATAGCGAGCATGTTTATCGACTTGACGGAGACCTTTGCAGAGCTCGGTTTCCTCGCCCTCGCGGTGGCCCTGGCGGGCGCGGGCTGTCTGTGGATCAGGGAGAGGGCGAGGATTAATCCTGACAAGCTCTTCAGGCTCGCGATGACGCGGCTTAACACGTCCCCTTCCGTCCTCGGCGTGATGGGCGCACCACTCACAGGGTCCCACCTCCAGGTAAGCCCACGCGACGGACGGGACCCCACTCCGAGGGAAAACGCATGGAAGCGATCCTCCCACGGCCTCTGACGTCAATGACCTGCTTCTCCCCCCCTTCCTCTATCTCCCTGCTGCCGCCTCTTCGTCCTGGTTTGAATGGCATTGGAACAGGCGTCCGTCCAGTCCGGCGGCGGTCTCAGGGTGAAGGGGCGCTTTGGGAGCGGAGGTCTTAAGGTGAGGTCCACGCGGCTTCACATGATCTACCCGGTCTCGGGGCCCGATGCCAGGGGGGTCGTCAGCATCGAGGCCAAGAAGAAAAGGGGTAGGCACCAGTTCAAGCTGCTCGCGATCGATGTGGTGACCAAGGCAGGGCGGGAGGAGCGCATTTTCTTGGAGGGGAACGAGAGCTACTACCGGAGAGGCGGGGTGCTGAGCGAGCTGAGGGATCCCTTCCTGAAGGTGGCGGCGGCGCAGACGATGTACGAGATCGAGGATGACGAGGAGGAGGAGGAGGCGCGGGCCATCGCGGAGTCCTCCCAGCAGTCCGGGATGAACACCACGGTGGGGGCCCAGCAGGAGCTCAAGCAGCTATACTTCTACGAGTGGGCGTGGGAGTACGCCATGACCCAGCTCGCGAGTCTGAGGAGCGCGGGGAGGGCCAAGCCAGTGAAGTCGGCCCAAAGTCGGCACTGAGAGGCACCTAAATTATCTGCAGGAAATTCCGTTGTACCAGACAGAGCAGCCTCTCGCCTTTTTTGGGAGAGTACTCACCATTCCGAGGCCGGGGCCACGTCGACCTCCACGAAGGCAAAACCCCTCCTGTCGCACTCCTCGGCGATTGACCTCACCTGCCTGTCGCCGTCGGGGCAGAGCACCGCGATCGCTCCTCCACTCCCAGTGAACTTTGCGGCCGCGCCCATCGACTCCGCCAGCTCAACCATTTCCAGGTTCTCCGCTCCCAGGACGGCGTCCCCGAAGAGCTTTCGCCGGAGCGCGAAGTTCGACCTCATCTCACCGGCCAGCGCCTCGGCGACGGCTCCGTCCTCCCCCCCCTCCGCAGAGCCCACAAGAATCGACCTCCCCCTCTCGGCGATCCCCGCGAACTCTCTCATGGCCTCGGCGACCTCCGTGTCGCCTTCCAGAAACCTCCTTCGGACGTCCGAGTGAATCCTGCGAGACTGACCGCCGCTCTTCCTGAGGTGCATCAGGTGGAGCCTCGGTAGCCGCGACATGTCGAGCCGTTCGTACCTACCGAAACCTTCAGACTCAAAGTACCTGGAGTTGAAATCCATGAAGACCAATCCGCCGTAGACCTGCTCGGCCGGGACGGCGCGGGGCGGGTCAAGGAGAGTAAATGCGTGCGGCGCAGCGTCAGCGTCGGCTTCCTCTTCTCGGGGTCTTTCCGTCCTCGTCGCGCGCGCGCTCCCCCCCCTCCTCTCCCTCACTCACCTGTTGGACGCGGTCCATGTACCCTGCGACGATGCCGAGCTTGGTCTCCGCCTCGAGCACGAGGTTCGGCAGCCGCGCACGTGGGATCAATTCTTCCACTTCATAGTATCTGACTAGACACCTGAGCGCCGCGCACACGATAGCGCTTGAACCGCTCAGTCCTACTTGGTACGGTATGTTCGAAGTGTAGGTGAGGGTGAACCCCGTCTGTCTCTCGGATCTCAGGTGCCGCAATGGTGGGTCGTCGAAGAAGACGCTCAGCAAAGACTCGATCAGTTTGACCCCTCCCTCCCTCTCTCCCTCGCCCGGCACGACGCTGATAGTCTTGTCATTCGAATCCAAGTTCGCTCGAAGGGTCACGGTAGCTGCGTAGTTCGCGACCGAGACCGCCAAGGCCTTGCCTCCGTAAATGTCGGAAGGGTTGCCCAGGAGCCCTAACCTCGCGTGGGCGCGCTCCGCGATCGCCATCGCCGTCGACGACGACTCTCTGCCCTCGCCCTCGCCCCTCGCTCCGCTCCAGCTCAGCTATCCGCTCAGCTCAGCGGATCCTGCGCGCAGAAAACTTTGAACATTTCCAACATTTCTTTGTGTCCCAAGCAGAATGGGGCAGGATGGAAGGCCCCAGCGTGTCCAAGAATTTTTTTTTTGGACTGCAGTTCAGTTCAGTGTAGTTCTCGGCTCTTGTCCAAGATGTCGTGTGTCGTTTCGTGTCGCAGGCCCTCCTCCTGAGTGAAAGACTGGAGTACTACTTGCAAAAGACAAAGTAGTTGTCGCAGTAAAGGCTGCCGCAATTCTACAAAACAAACAAAGATTTGATGAAGTGATGGTTCGGTGGGGAGAGTTTGACAATCCGTGGCGCGCGTCCAGGACGGACAGGCTGTCGAAGCTTTGAAGGGAGCGCCGCGAGAGAGAGACGACGAGAGAGACGAGAGAGGACAGCATGAAGGCACCTGGGGTGGCAGCTCGGGGGAGGTAGAACACCGCTAGCCACGCTAGTCACGCGAAGTGCCTCCCTCCCAAGGTGTGGCCTTTGGCCCAGCTTTGGTGCTGAGAAGGAAGCCCGGGAAGTTGTATTCACGGGGTCAGGTTTAGGGCCTCGTCGCGAGGGTTTGGTGTCTTGGCCAGCATGGGTGCCAAGAGTGAGCAACCAAAGTTGGCTCCAACGACGAAGGCTAGGATACAAAAGACGGAGGGCAAAAAGGGGCGGCCGAAGTACGTAATAGACAGGGACACCCTCAGTCAAGTCTTTCACTTACCGTTCGAGAAAGCTTGTGAGCAGCTCGGGATTGGGTCGACGACGCTGAAGAGGATATGCAGGGAGCAGCAGATCGGCAGATGGCCGTACAGGCGGTTAATGTGCCAGGACAACAACGGAAAGAAGAAGTCCAACAGGAAGGTGGACAAGAAGAAGGCTCCGAGGAAGAAGCCACGGCAGGTGCAGGGCGTGGGACGGGCGCGCTCGTCTGACGGCCAGGGCGGGTCGGTAGGCCCCCCGGTGCTTAGCCAGGTCAACGAGGTCCTGCGGAAGCTCAACGAGTCCAACGACCCTGCCGGCCCCAAGCCACCCATCAAGAGAAACAGGTCTTTTCTCATCTATTCCAAGGACACCGTGTGGCACACCGAGCCCGTGAACCTGCCTCCCATCCTGCCCTTGGAGAAGGACAGCGTCCGGTTCATGGAGGAGATCCCGATGCCGAGCTTCTTGAGCGAGGACTTCCTGAAGGACAAGATTGGGATGGACCCCGTGAAATGTGACGTCGACAAGAAGAAGGGCGGGGTCAAGAAGTCAAGGAGCTTCCTGCTGCAAATATCGGGGGAGAACAACTCCATGGCGGTGTCACCGATGATGGACTACGACTTCTCGAACGACTCCTTCGAGAACTCGGACTTCCTGCTCAAGATCTTCGAGGGCTCGGCGAGTCTGCAGAGTGTGCTGCAAAACAACCAAAGCCAAAGCACTGAGGCCTTGACGGGAAAAAAGCGGGAACAGGGCCAGAACGGTTCCTCCTCAGCCGCGGAGAAGGGCGCGGCGGAGAAGGGCAAGGACAAGGACAAGGGCGACCAGAAGCCTGGGTCTGTATCGAACTCTACGTCATCTTGTCAGACAGGAAGCGCGGCGAAGGGCAACGACAACAACAACAAGACGGAAAACCCTCTGAAGAGACACGTGAACGTGGAGGAGCTGATGAAATTCTTCGACTGAGGACGTTCGGGGGGCCGCCGACATGGCCAGAAGCGATCTCATACTTTTTGTCGATCTGTTGAAGCAGCACATTTTTTATAATCTGAATATATTCTCTTGTCGTTTTTTGCAGGATTGACGCGGACGGCCACCAAAATCAGTGGAGACCTTCTTCCATGAGAGCCTCCTACACCTCCTACATCCCCCTCTCCCGCGCCTCCGCCTAGGCAAACGCCTGGGCAAACTTCTGCAGCACCCCTTGAATCCGCTTCTCCTGCTCCTTCGTGAGCGGCTGGGCGGGTTCGTCGTCGTCGTCGTCGTCGTCGTCGTACGGGAAGGGCAAGAAGGCGGTGCCCGGTTCCGGGGCGGGCTCCTTCCTTGCTTGTTTCGGTGCTTTCGGTTTGCTTGGGGTGTACATCCGCTCAAGCTTGATCTCGCCAAGCTCGCGCATGCTTCGGGTGCACTTCTGGGACCCCTTGCCGTTGTTGTAGTAAGTACTGCCGTTATCGTTCGCGTAGTAATGGGAACCATCCTGATTCGAGTAATGGTAGCTCGATCCGACGCATTTATTGGTGCCACCGGGGGTCGTGTAATCTTAGGATTGAGCCGGCGAGCGAGAAAAAGGAGAGTCAGGGAGGAACTAGTCAGCGAGGCATGCGCGTGGCGAGCAGAGGGCTTTCCGAAGGACGGAGGCGGGGTGGTCGCCGGAGGCACTCACTGTTTCCCTGCGAGTTCGTGCCCTTGTATGGCATTTTTGTTGCTTCCGTTCCTTGATCGGCGCCCCTGCCTCGAGGAGGTTTTGTTCCCCTACCTCTCCGCGGGCGGGGGGCGTTAGGGTCCTTCGGCATGGCCGGCGCCACCTTGATCTGCTTGCCCCAGACCTCCTTGCCGTGGAGTTCGTCCACCGCCTTCTGCCTTCCCTCCTCGGTCTCGAAGCTCACGAACCCGAAGACCTTGGACCGACCGTTGTAGCGCTTCACTTTCACGTTCGCGCCCACGATGCCGTACTTCTTGAACTCCTTCTTGAGATGTTCTTCGGTCACCGTCGACGCAAGGCCGCCGATGAAGGCCTTAATTTCGTTTTCAACCGCGGCCGCTGGCGCCGCTGGCGCCGCGCCGTTCGCGGCCTCGCCCTCCACCACCAAATCGATGCGCCCATTGTCTGGCGGAGTCCTTCGCTGACTTTCCATCTCCCTTTCTCTTCTTGCTCTCTCCTCTCTTGCAAGCTGCTCTCTTGCCAGCTGCTGCCTTTTGGCTTTGATCCTCGTCGAAAGCTCCCTCAGCTCGTCAAACCGGTCCCAGTCCATGGGGTCGAATCCATGCTTGAGGGCAAAGTTTACGCAGGAGCCCCACTTTTCTTTTATCTCCGGCCAGGAGAGCATATCCTCGTCCCCATGCAGAATCTGCGAGGCCACGAGCTTCTCATCACAAAAAGACCCATCGTGTCGTGGATTGGAATGACCGCAAGCCATTCCCTCGTGGGTTGTCGGGCCGATGAGGGACTCTTCAAGGTTCACCGTTTTGATCCTGACTGTCTCAGTCGACCAGTCTCCTCTTCCAAACCCGAGATCCGGATCGAAGACCTTGACAAGGAAACGCTCTGGGTCCATACCATGCACTTTTTAAGGACTTCCCCCCACCTGTCGTTCAAGTCCTTTCTCGTCTCGAGTCCGTGAATAAGTACGCACATCCCTACCTTCACTTCGCTCTGGCCCTCCATGATGCAAGAGCGCTTCTCGCCGGCAGGAAGGCCCCGTCCCACCGCCGCGATCGCCGCGATCGCCGAGCCAAAGATGATCGCACCTAAAAAACCCGATCTGATGTTTTGGATTGTCGAATTGGGGGGAGAGAAAGGAACACTTTTTCTTCGCGGGCAGGAGTTGGTGCATATTGGTTCCGATGGATCGCGCGAGAGCCTTGACGAGGAATAAGCTCAGGGCTTCCTCGAGCCATGGGGCCTCGACGAGACCCAGGGGGTGCGTGTCCTGCCGGAGCGGGCCCTCAAGCCGCGACCTGGCGCTCTCGGTCACGCGGACCTACGACACGCTGCAGAACCCCGCCAAAAGCAATATGACGTACTCAGAGTCCCTCGACGAGTTCGTCAGGGTGGCCATCAACGCGTACGAGTGCGGTCTGATGATGGACCACCTGATGGCGGAGGGCGCGGCCGGGGAGGCGGAAGGCAGGACGATCGTCGAGGACTTCGAGGGCCTAACGGAGGTCGGGCTGGTGTGGATTTCCATCAGGTGAGCAATTTTCTTTTCTTTCTAACTCCCTCTCTCCCTCTCTCCCTCTCTCCCAGTTTCTCCAGAGACCTTTCTCTCCCCCCCGTCCCCATGGCTGACGTATCGAGATCCTCCACCCCCATCGTAGCCTCGCTCGGGTTCCGGACAGGCGGTGGTCCAAGTCGGAGGCCGTGGATGCCTCCTTTGACCGCCGCTGGCGTGGGTTTGTCAAGCTGATCTCGGACGCCTACTTCCAGAAAAGGATGGCTTGGTATCCCCTCCAAAAGCTGCAGCTGGAGCAGCTCGTGAACTGCTCGAGGGCGGACCCGCCGGATATCATCGCCGAGAGGGCCAGGATCGTGTTCACCACGCTGCGCGCGCTGAACCCACAAGGATACTGAGTATACTAATGAGACTTTACCTTCCGCTCACGCATCTCTATCAAGGTGTTGATCTCGATCCCCTCCCCTCCTCCTTCCCATGCGCTGCCACCATGGCGTCCGGCACCATTTCTGCCACCTGGCCGCTCCCCGAAATCTGTTCCCAGTCGATCAAGACGAGCAGCGCGCGGGAAACGAGCCTCGTTCAGAATTGTGCGCAAAGGAGCGAGCCTGGCAATCATGGGGTTGCTAACGGTGATCAAGAAGGTCAAGGCGAAGGAGAAGGAGATCCGCCTTCTCATGGTGTGAGTCCACGGCCTCCATACCCACTGCCCTGCGTCGCGCTTCAGGCGCGCTCGTTCGATACCATCTGGACTCTCGCCCCCTCGCCTCCCTCCCACCTGTCAGCGCCGGTGGCTTCGTGTCGTCGCCTGCTCTCGACCTGACTGACGCGCGCGTGTCCGTGTGCCTTGGACCTCCTCGTTTCCTTCCTTCGTGCTCGCCCGCTAGCGGCCTGGACAACGCCGGCAAGACGACGATCGTGAAAAACCTGTGTGGGGAGGACGTTTCCAAGACGAGCCCGACACTTGGGTTTGAAATCAAGACGCTTGCGCACAACGGGTGAGTTTACTTTACTTGTGTGTGTGTTCCCTTTTCGCAGCAGCCATGAATGGCGGCCATGGAGGCGAGATCGGCTGACCTTCTTCTGCTTTTTTCCTGGCTGGTGCGCGCGCGCAGGTACAAGCTGAACATCTGGGACGTGGGCGGGCAGACCACGCTGCGGAGTTACTGGCGGAACTACTACGAGCAGACGGAGGGGTTAATTTGGGTGATAGACAGCACCGATGTCAGGAGGCTCGAGGACTGCAAGAGGGAGCTTCACAAGCTCCTGGTGGAGGAGAGGCTGGCGGGCGCCACGCTGCTCATCTTCGCGAACAAGCAGGACGTCTCCGGCGCCCAGAGCCAGGAGGATTTGCTCAAGGCGCTTGAGCTGGACAAGATGGGGGAGAGGCACTGGAGGATCGTGTCGTGCAGCGGGGTGACGGGGGAGGGCGTGGGCAAGGGCCTGGACTGGGTGGTGGAGGACATCGCGGCTCGAATCTACATGTTCAACAACTGAGTTGGTGTGCTCGAGGGAGAGAACTCTTATTTATATGTATGTCTTTTACTTCGCCAAAGTTCAGCCGCCTGGTCACTTTTTGGCGTACGACACCCTCATGGAGCACTCCGGGGTGATCTTGAACCCCTGGATCCCGTCCAGCGCCACGCTGGACTCCATCTCGTTCCCGAACTCGACGAACGCGATGCCTGGCCTGATTTCCACCATCCGCACTTCCTTGAATCCTGGAAACTGCTCGAAGAGCATGGTGATCATGGCCTGGCTCGCCGCAGGCGGCAGATTCTGCACGAACAGGATGTTGTGGGGTGGCTCCGTGACCTCTGGGCCGACCGCGGCGGCCGTCGAAGCCACGGGCACCGCCTGACCCGTGAGGCTGCCCCCCTTCCTGACCTCGGCCCTCCTGAGCAGCTCGTCTCTCTTCTCCTTGTTCACCCTCGCGGTCTCCGACTTGTCGCGCGGGACGAAGGTACCGTCCAGCTTGGCCACGGCGTCGGACTTGGTCCTGGCATACGCGATCTTCATCGGCTTGTCATAAAAGGGGAACCCTTGCATCAACCGAAGGGCATTCGTAGCGCTTGGCATTTCTGCGAACACGACCCACGCCTGGCCGCGCAGCCGGTAGCTCTTCATGCACACGATGTCCAGAATCTTGCCGAACTGCGAGAACACGGCGTGAAGGGACTTACGGAGCTCGTCCTTGGACAACTTCTCGTACAAGTTGCTCACATAGATAGTCTGGTTGGGCGTTGCGTCTATGCTCATGACTACTGTTGATGTTGTTGGTGGTGCCGGCCGGTTGCGCCGAAACAATGGCGGGTTGCCTTCCCCTCCCGCTCCCCCTCCTCCCGCTCGGCCTCTCTCTCTCTCTCTCAATCCCGCGCTCTCTCTCGCTCTCTGGCGAGCGCCCTCCAGATCCCAGCCCTTGGCGCGGCGAGCTGATGGGGCCAGCTGCTGATGTGCACCGGAAAGCGGATGACGTGCACCGGGCAATGGGGACGGTCGGGAACGGGTAGGGGCGCGATCGTGGAACCAGCCTGCGCGCCGTCGA
>Ga0160423_10004028_pt1 | contig 12120 bp, 9 predicted proteins | sample CRUFie14St8metaG_FD_108191 | JGI IMG/M metagenome (GOLD analysis project Ga0160423, IMG submission 108191) | Marine microbial communities from the Costa Rica Dome - CRUD Field 142mm St8 metaG | ecosystem: Environmental > Aquatic > Marine > Oceanic > Photic zone | place: Costa Rica: the Eastern... | reverse complement strand
TCAGTAAATTTAGAAGCTACCATTGCTTCTATTTCATCAAATTCCTCGAACAAATCTTTCGCTTGTTCTTCTTTGTCAAACAATGTTGCCAGGACTTCTATTTCATCTCTTAGTGAATCATATTTGTAGAAGTCAAGTGCAACAACTCTTACTCCAACAGGTTGAAGTTTCTCTCGAATCCCTTTTGTGTCAACCATACCGTTGTTAGCGAATACGATATATATGTCAGGATTAGTATCGAGTATCGCTTCAAAATCTATTTCTGAGTGTGCTGAATGTTGTATCATAGGCTTGTCTGAGAGTTCAGGCCACAACTTTTCGTCACCAAAGTCTCCCGATACGCCTACAATTTTATCCTCACTAATATCCAACATTCGCATTACAGTGGCAGCATATGTATTTGTCAATGCAACTCGTTCCGGGGGCTCTTCAAAATAATGATCCACTTCGTTTGAATCTGTAATTTTGATTTCTCCACTTCCGGAATCAAGTTCGTCGTTAATTACGAAATTATAGATTCCAATCCCGCATAGAAGGATAACGACCGCTTGAAATATCCCAATTAGGGCTTTAGATTCCATCTATTCACCTCTTCGGAATATCATCACAGCGCCCATTATTAGTGCAAAAATCGCAAATAATGCTATTGGGGTGGTTAATTCGCCAAAGAAGGAAGATGATGGATCTGCTTCCTCAACGTCGACGAATATTGAATCTGATAGTTCGGATATTTTACCTTCAGATGAACCGACGCTAATTCTAATCCGATTTAATCCAACATCTAGATCAGAGGTTGAAAATTCATTTTCAGAACCGTTGTATATCTCTTTTGGATCTTCATTTCCGTTCTGAACAATTATTGAATACCAAATTGAATCATCAACAGACTCCCAAGATAATGTTACTTCATCTCCTGATGTGACGTTGTAGTCGCTTGATGAAAGCGTCGGAGGAGGCAAGATATAGAAGACATCCAATGTGAGTAAATCTCCAGCTATATGGAAATCATCAGAGATTTTAGCATTTATTTGGAATTCAAACTGTCCATCCTCACTATTCTTAATCTCAAAGGTGGTTCCTGTTCCAGAATAAATCGTCTCACCGTTTTGTAGGAGTTCGTATGTTGATGCTCCTTGGAACGGTGCCCATTCGATCACGAAGTTCTTTTCTGAAACGTTACCTTCTTCGGTGATGAATTGTGGATTATCTGGGACCTCATAGGAGGTTAGCTCCATGATTACAGAGTCGGAGTGTGAACCGGGTAGACGATCGATTTTCTTTACCCAATTTCTTACCGTATCATTGTACCAAAGTTCCCATGATTTTACCCCATCATTGTTATCTGTTATACAAATGTATGTTGTGGAAAAGGTTCCTGCAGCTGTCGTAATCTCAACATTTGGAGTAATCTCTACGACATTGTATGTGTCATCATAGCCATTAGGGTGGCCCGGAACTCCAATGATATTAGTTCGATTAAAATGCAGATTCAAATCACTGGTTGCCGAAAGCAGATCACTTTCAGTACCGTTTTCATCTGTGAAATTCCACCCTAGATACCCTCTTTGGAAGTAAGATGATGAATCAGGGTCATCTACCCAATATGTATGCAAGTAGAGAAGAGTTGAGGTGTCAACCCAACGATATGATTTTTCTTCATCTTCGTAGTGTACACCTGACATTCTAACCAAGAATGAATCCCTCATCACGCCAAATGCATCTTCAATTGGCTCCTTTCCAATTGCAGTCATAGTGATATTCCTATTATCACTGGTAGGGAAATAGTCCACAGTATAATTCCAGTGCATACCTACTGCCCAAAGATCAGTGTTAGATTGTTCAGGCAGAACAATCAATACCAATGATTGGAATGATTCAGTAGTACCATTCATATTTTCAGCTACCAGGGTAAATTCAAAGTTACCTGTTTGTCGTGGTGTGAATGGATATTCGTTTACTGTTCCAGAATATGCAATCACTCCATTTCTGTAAAGAGAATAAGATTCCGTGTAAGCCCCACCTTCCCACTCAATCAAGAATGGCTGATTCTTGTCAATCTCCTGAACTTGTGTGATAAATGTGGCGTTACCTGGAAGATTAATTTCTACTGTTCCAGTATTATTTAGCCAACCTTCTCCTGTAGTAATCGTCTCGGTTATTGTAGGCGCTACTTCTGTTTCTTCGTGCTTGAAAGTGATTGTAGTCTGGCTGCCCACCTCAAGGTTTTGTAATAAGTAAAAGCCATCAGAATTGGTCATTACTGTTTGGTTACCATCACTTACAGAAACTTGAGACATAGCATTGCCGACTGTATCTTTAACAAATCCATATCGGCTATTTTTCCCATGGTGGAACTGGAAGTCATTTCCGTAGAAATAATCCATCGAACCTGCCTGCATCTTGAAGTGCACATATTGAGTTGTATGGTCGATATCACCAAAATATGCTCTTACAGTGTAGTAGTCCCCTATGTTGTAGGGACCTAGGGATGATCTTCCATTATTAGGTGTCTCAGATTCGTCCACCTCAACAACTTTCACGTTTGTGAGAACTGGATTTTCAACTAATTGGCCAGCTCCATCATAAATTTTGGACGTTACCCAATTCTTTCCAACGTGCCAGTCTAGTTCTGTATCAGAGTCAATGTAGATTTGTCTGTAAACCACAGTGTGACCATTATTCATGAAGTATGCACGAACTGTATGTTCGCCTTCAGGTATATCGGTAATCGAATAGTTTCCAGTATTAGCCCAAATTGAACCCCTTGGCAATAACTTCATCGAAGTTTCTGCAGCAGGATTACCCTGCTCGTCGTACAAATTACCGTGTAAGGTGAACAAGTCAGCTTCGTCATTACCTGTAGGATCTCCGCTCACTCCATCAAGAGGCACCACTGAGAATAAGAATAACGCACAAATTAGTGGATGAATTAATCTCATTGTAATCGCCTCAAGTGGGGTGGCTGGCTAGTGGTTGGCGTTTTAGCCAGCCACCCCTAGATTTTGAGCTTTTGTGAGGAGGACAGTCTCACATTGAACCGATATCTGCAGCGGTGATTCCGTAGTGGTCCCACACTGGCTGAAGATGTGCTGTCACATCATAGGAAGTTCCTAGTTGTGAAGCATCGGTTAGGTCAAGTATATTGTTGATCTCTGTTGCACCATAGTTAGCATAGTACATCGGCATACCAGTTGAACCAACTGCACCGAAACCTTCGTTGCAGTTTGTTTCGTTCATTGTAGCGCCCATTGCACCTACCGCCATGTTAGCTTCAGTGTGTGTAGCCATGTTGTAACATCCAGTGTAGCTGCTACCATCGTGCATTGTTGTGTTCTCATACCACTGGAATGAGTCACAGTTGCTTGCGTTCTTTCCTGCTCCAATGTAGGACATGGTGTGTGTCTTGTTATTGTAGCACGCATCAGCAGTGTAAGGAGCAGCGTATGCTTCGATAGTCTTCCAGAATGCGTATCCTTCAGCCTGGTACTTTGCTGCTGTGTCGTTGGAGTCCATCTTGTATGTGTACTTTAGAACAGCCTGTGAGTAAGTAATGATCACGTTCTTCATTACTGTGTTGACAGCCGCATTGTATCCGTCTGCGTCGCTTGCTTGTAGAGCTGCAAGTCCGCTTACCATTGCAGCTTCGGATGCAGTTAGAGCGTTAGAAACGCCGTCGGTCTCTGTTCCAAAGTCTGCTGCTCTCTTCTTCATTGTGTAAGCAGGAGAGCAAGACCAGTCTTCATCTGGTCCGTGGAAGAAAGCCCATCCTTCGTCCCAGTTGTGTGGAGCGCCGGAGTCGTTGTCTACGTTACCTGCGTCAGCCTTAGCTACAGCAGCATTTAATTCGTGTATTGTGTAAGCAACCATTCCCATGTTTGCTGTCAACTTTGCGATACCTTGGTATCTAACGGTGTCAGATGCTCCTTCGAAGTCACCTGTTCCATCCATTGCGGCCATGATGTGAGCACCGACAGATCCATCCATGTTGTAGAATGCATCATATCCGTGGTTCTTGCCGGTTGCAGCTGCAAATCCTGCAAGTGTTCTGAATGAACCGTCGCTCTTTTCAGCGTTCTTTCCGTTCATGTAGATTGACTTAGCTTCTGCGAAGTCGTATCCTCCGTCAGAACTAGCCGCGCTCTTAATGTCACATAGATCCTTCATCAAGGAGCGGTGGTTGTCTACATCAGATGCATAGGTGTAACCCGCGTCTGACGCATCAAGCCATGCAGGCTTTTCATCGACAACTGTGTCATCAACCTCTTCTTCTTCTTCGTCGTCTTTCTTGTCGTCATCATCGCCCAGACAACCAGCAAAAGCAGCGCAAGCCATAAGCAATATCATTAACATCGATTTCATTTTCAAACTCATATAAATCATCCCGATTTAGGGCACCCGAAAAGCAGGCCATACATAAGTTTTAGGTTACCCTAAAAGCATGTAAAATCGGCATTCCAGATTACGAGTAATCGATGTACTGAACCACAATTTTCTCTTCAAAAACATCATCTTGTGAAGAGGTTATGGGGCGCGTTATTGTTAGTAAACTCAACTCGCCGCCCGCATCTGGGAAACCTACGAGAAGAACTGTCGCTAGGACCGTTTCAAATCCATCTCTCTTAACATTAAATCTGGTTATGAAGTATTCATCCTCTCCATAAACATGAGTCCCTTCGGTTTCTACATCTTCAAGCCAAAAAGCCTCTGCATCTATACTGAAAGTAGGAATATATGAGTTCATAACTTCGATTGATTGCCTCATTCTTTGGTCATGCATTCCAAGCATTACTCCTAATGCCATACTAGAGGAATCTTGAGAGAATAGAGAGAATGTGTGAGGTGTTCTAGCGTTTACAACACTAATTACTGCGCCATCATAGAACCAAGTATATTGCTCGCTTACTGGCCAAGCTGCTGCATACGGATTTTCAGTGGTAATGGGATCGCCCCACTCCCCGGGACCCTCTGGTTCTGATACTGGATAAAATGCGAATGAATTCAATAAAATCAAGAATACAATTGAAACTGCAATACGACGGTTCTTGTGCTGGATCCACTCGACCCTAGCAGCTGGACTCATCACTGATAGAACAAGAAGAAGTGGCCCTATAACAAATACGCCCCAAGGAATAACCCATAACAACAGGACGCCAATTGAGAAACCATACATCATTGATTTATCAAAGGTATCAGACTTCCATTTTAGCATGCCAAATAAGGCTGCTACAAGAACGACTGATGCCAAAATACCTCCCAGCACAATACGCCCTGACAACGAAGAAGCATAAGTGCAACCCTAGAATACTATCTCAAGCGGCAGATTGTAATGGGTGAATGTAGGCTTCGGAAATGATGGAAACCCTACTCTCACTATCCGATGTGTCCTGGCGGCACAAGGTTCGTGATTTTTCCACATGGAAACCCTGGGCAAAAAGAGATGGTCCAGGAATATATTCTGTCGATCTCGATATAAAATCAGGGACCATTGTTGGACTAATCGGACCAAACGGAGCAGGTAAGTCTACACTAATGAGAGCGATATGTGGTTTGTATGATTGTGAAGGATTCAGCAAATCATGTGAGGAGCGACGAACACAAATCGGCTACATGCCTGAACAAGTAAGGTGGGAGGGCAGAGTAAGTGTAAGGCATGCACTAGAATCAATAGCAATGATGCGAGACAGCGAAGTTGACATTGATGGCATTATACAGACTGTTGGTCTTAAATCTAAATCTGAACATATTCTGGACAACCTCTCTCAAGGAATGAGACAAAGATTGTCACTCGCCTGCGCTTTGATTGGTAATCCCAGAATACTCGTCATGGATGAGCCGCTAAATGGATTGGACCCCCTTGCTCAAAGAGCATTTTCAAACCTCTTAGAAAACCTCGCGAAAAAAGGAGTCGCAATAGTGATTTCATCACACCAAGTTTCCGATTTGGAAGCTCTTGTCGATAATGTTGCATTACTGCATCGTGGGCAATTACTGATTGAAGGTAGCTTGAATGAGGTTCGTAAAAATCTAGGATTGGAAGATGATTCTGGGATAGTGGAGATGATTTGTTCTGTGACAGGAATAAATCCCGAAGACATAACTCTCGATTTATCAGATGACGGAATTTTACCTCTAAAAAAATTTGGAGGTGAGGAGGAATGAGCGCCGTAAGACTCAGCATCCACATCATGAAAGAACGCCTTATTGCAGGCCGAATGATGGTGATTTGGCCGCTTCTTGCGATTTTCATACTATTCTCAAGTTGGGGGCTTTCTGATCCAAAAGCAAACCTACCAGCAAGTATTGTTATTGATTCAGCATACGATGTTATGTTTGTTTCAACTGCCTTCATTATATTCTCAGCAACTCTTGGAGCTGTTTTGATTTCATTCGACGGAGTGAGTAGAGATAGGTTATCTGGAGTCTTGGAAATTAAATTGTCTCAACCCATAGAGCGTCCTACATTTGCTAGAGCATTACTTTTAGGACATTGGGGAGCAATATTTCTTCCAGTTATGATCCTAAATTTAGTTAGCTTGGCAATTATTTGGCACAGGTTAGGTGAATTGCCTAATTTAGAGGAGTTATTCATCCATACGCTTGGAACCGCATTACTACTGTTTTGGTATACAACAATTCAACTCCTCGCTTCATCTTGGGCTAAAGATCTTGGCTCATCTGTTGCAATTGGTTTAGGAGTGTGGATGATTTTCACGTTACTTTGGTTGGTATTAACCACGGTCGTTGCGGGCCTGTCCGGGGTAGGTGTCGAGGACTTGAACTCGAAAGATTATGTAAGAATAGACGCAATAATGGATTTATTCTCACCTAACGGGGTCTATCACCATCTTCTGGAAATGCCTCTAAGTGATGTCGACCGGGGTATGTCGCCCGCTCTAATAAGCCTCGCTGCGATATTATGGAGTATAATTCCCGCATATTTGTTCCAAAGGCGCATAGAACGCCTTCACCCCTAACAAACATAGGAACACACTAAGAGTAATCTGCCCTACGGGCAGTACATGAAGGGAAAGTTAAGTGCACTTTTGCTTGCTGTTTTGATGGCTACAATGTCAATGACCGGCAGTACAACGGCTGATGATTCTGGAAGACAAACCGAAACACTGGATGTTGACTGTTCAGGTTACACCTTCGAAGATTTATTCGAATATAACAACGCAATTTTCATGTTCGAAATCTTAGACGATTGGGCTACATCTGATTTGTACGCAAACTCATGGGTTAATGAGAGTCGTGCATCTGTCGTTAGAGAAAACTTGGACTCACTATTTGAAGGAGTTCCAGGAGGTAACAATTCATGGATTTCGACTGATGAAAGAGATGCTGTAAGATCCATAGGAGCAAAATGCATAGCAGATATGTACACTCGAATTGGTATTCGCGAAGGAGTTCCGCATAGAGATGGAGTAAGTTGGAATAATGCTACCTTCGTAGAAGATGGTATCGGGCTTGAAGAGATCGATTTGATACCAGAAGGACATCCTGATGAGCGCGATTGTCAAGGAGCTGATCCGTTCAATTACCAAAGCGAGGATTGTAGAGAAGTTCCTGTTTCTGCAACTAACAATCTGGAAATATCGATGTTTGTAAGAGAAGGAGAAACACACAACACCAGATTCAACAAACTTCCAAACTCTGGACAAAGTGACTTCACTGTTGCAATGAACGTAACAAACGTCACCAGCGCCACTATGATGTTTACATTCCCATTCGTGGATGGTTTGCGTCTTTCAAACTGGACGATTCAAGATGACGGCACAGAGAACCTAGAGCCTGGATCTGTTGAAGAAATATTTTTGCCAGATGGCAGTGTTAGAATAAGCGTAACAATGACTTACGACAAAGCAGATTATCCAATGATAAGAAATATTTTCTTCGATATGACAACGACTCCTCCAGAAACAAACGACAACCCTGAATGGACTTCTAACGAGCCTGCTGACAATACAATTATCCCGATGATAAAAGACGGTAGCGAAGTTATAGCAATCTCCAGCGAAACCATGTCTGATTGGGCAACAGATGACGATGCATGGGGGTTAGATTGCCAATTTAGCGAAGCTGGATGGAGTAGCAGAATGAATTCCGAGGGCGAGTTGTTGGTAACTTCAGGAAGTTCACAATCTTCTGACGCAACATGTTTCCTCATAGACCCGTATGGCGCAATGAGTAATGCGAGTCACACATGGAAATTTGGTCAGCCTGTAAGCTTCTCAGCTCCGGACCAGACAGGAAATAATATGATGTTTTACACAGATTCTGTGAACATAGAGTCGAGTCCAACTTTGCTAGTGCAAAATTTAGCAGTCGAACTTTCTGCCTCCCAGAATGGAGCTCTTGGACTGCCAACAAATATCAATTTGGGTTCAACTGCGTCGACTGATTCCTTGTCACTCTCCGGTATTTCACCAGGAGAATTCAACATTCATGCAATGGTTACATCTGCTGGCATGCTAGACTGGAGTGCAGAATTTGATCTAGGACTGCGGAAGGCCAATACCTTACCGATAATCACAGTAGATACTGATCCGATTGAAGGTACACAGGCTACATGGTCGTCTGATGGATATTCGTTCACACTCTCTGGCACAGCGATTGATCCAGATGGTGGAGAAGTTACCCTCTCTGCTGTAATGTGTGGCGACACTACAACTGAATTCTCTACAACCGGTGATGCTTGGATTGTGAGCCTATCTACTGCTAAATGTATTGCAGATGGACTTACACAGTTTGATGTCGTTCTTTCAGCAACTGATTCAGTAGGAGCGGTCAGCACAGTTGATGTTAGTGTTCCAGATCCTAATAGCGATGATGAAGTTGATAGTGGATCCACTGACACAAGTTCGGAAGATTCCGGAGGATTGCCTTCTTTGGGAATGTTTGCAACCTTGGTTGCCATGCTCGGAGCAGCGCTTCTTCTACGCAGAGACTGATTTGCAGAAATATCAGAGGTATTTCCATGTTTAAAGGCAGGGTCGAGAAAGTCAGCCATGAAGGCGGGCTTTTGGTTAGCTATACAGGCGCCTGTCCTGCCCTAGGATCGGTAATGGTAGACTCCGGAGAGACTTATATTGGTAAAGTCGATGGAGTAATTGGTAACTTGAAAGAATCATTAGTCCATATAGCTCACCTTGATAGAAAAGCAAACCCGCAGCAGATGGTCGGATTGGAAATAACAATTCGAACTAAGAGAGGAAGAGACTTCTCGAATTCCCGAGAGAATCGTTCTAACGATAATAGAAGAGGACATGACGACAGACGTGGTCGTGATGATAGACGCGAACGAAACGACAGACGTGGTCGTGACGATAGAAGAGGCGGAGATCGCAGAAATAGAGATGATCGAAATAGGGGCCGCTCAAATGATAGAAGAGACAACCGTAGGCCCAAGCAAGACACACATTCGAGAAATGACTGGATTTGTGGGGAATGTGGTAATTCCAATTTCTCATTCAGAACCGAGTGTAACCGTTGCAGTGCCCCGAAAGGTAGAGGAAGAGCACCTTCAAAACAGTGGAAGGGCAACGACAGAAGGCCGGGAGATAGAAGAGAAGAACCACAACCAAGAGCTGGTGACTGGGAGTGCCCCCAATGCGGAAAATCAAACTTTGCGAAACGCAATGAGTGCTTCGGATGTGGTCGTTCAAAGCGAGTTGGCGGTCCAAAGAAAAGGGGGCACCATCGTAAACTCAAGGATCCACCACCTTTGCATTCAGTGAAATATGGTCGTGGAAATAGGAGGAATTGAAAATGAGTGCAGAAAGTCATTATCTAGATGCTATTGAAGCAGAAGAGAATGGGGAAATAGAAGAGGCTCTAGAACACGCTAGATTAGCTGTCAAAGCCGATCCAGAACACTCCAATGCTTGGTGGATGATTGTAACATTACTCGCTCCCGACGGTAAATACCCAGACATAGAACAGGCATCAAAAGCCCTGGTAGCTTGTACTAAAGTTGTCGACTTAGATCACACAAGAGTAGATGCATGGGTCAAGGGAGGTCGACTCATGGTAGACCATCTAGGAATGTATGAGGATGCTCTACATTGGTGGCAAAGATGTAGAGAAGCGGCGCCCTTAGAATCTGTTCCGATTGTTGAGCAAACCACTATTTTGTCTGATTTGGGTATGTACGCAGAAGCAAGGGATAGATTGACTGCATTATTCGAAGAAAACCTCGACATTGCAAACTCGCAATTGGCCAGAATAAGTCACCTACACAGAACACTAGAAAGGGCTGCAGAACAAGACCAGAATTCTCACTTCAAACCCTGGAAAAAGAATGACGGGGGTTGGACTGCAATCAAAATGAGGGCAAACAAAGCACCCGTCTCTGAGAATATGTTGTTCATGATGACTACGATTCCATTTTTGATGTTAGAGGTATTCATGTCAAGATCACTGTTCGGCGATGGCTGGGGCGGATTTTGTCTAACCAGTTTACTTATACTGGTAACAGTGATTATTGGAATGGCATTCACAAGAAGACTGTATCACAGAGTGAATAAGCCTGGATTCAACTTACTACGTGCGATACAATTCGAAACTAGCAGCGGTAGAATGGTTATTCCAAGCGATATTAGAAACTCGAAACTCTATCTCTTTTTATTCGCAAGGCACCCTCCTGCCTTCCAACAAAGATTAGAGAAAATCGTCGCTTCAGGTAATAACCTACAAAAGAATTGGAAAATGAAGATGCCTGATTTTGATTCACACTTGGACGAGATTGGGTATATCGAGGATGCTGAAGACGAATCTGATCTCTCTTCATACGAAGAAGAATGATTATGTTCCAGCAGTGTAATCCGTTGAATAAGCAATTTGCTCTTCTGTTAACTCATCAATAGAGAAACCAAGAGTTCCTAACTTGGTTGTAGCAAGCTCCATATCTTGCTCCATTGTAATATCATAAACTTTGGTATCCATCTCTTTACCATCAACTGCGAGTCTGCATAGAGAAAGGAACTGATTTGCGAAACTCATGTCCATAACTTCGGAAGGATGTCCTTCTGCGGCTGCAAGATTCACTAAACGACCTTCTGCTAGAAGGTGTATTTTTCTTCCATCCTTCATGGTGTATTCTTGATTTTCGGAGCGTATTGTTCTAACTGAGGAAGACCTTTCATTCAAATCTTCTATATTTATTTCACAATCATAATGACCTGTGTTAGAAATAATAGCACCATCTTTCATAGTTTCCATATGGCGTCCAACAATAACATCCTTCATTCCAGTGGCAGTACAGAAAATGTCTCCAAGAGGAGCAGCTTCATCCATTTTCATTACTCTAAAGCCATCCATCACTGCCCTTAGTCCAGGAAGTGGGTCGACTTCTGTAATGATCACATTAGCACCCATGCCGCGTGCTCGCATTGCGACTCCCTTGCCACAATGGCCGTAACCAGCAACAACGAATGTCTTTCCAGCGATTAGAACGCTAGTAGAGCGCAGAATACCGTCAATGGTTGACTGACCTGTACCGTAGACATTATCGAAATCCCACTTAGTGATTGCATCATTTACCGCAATCACTGGATATTTCAAATCTCCAGCTGCTGCCATTGCTCGTAATCTGTGTACACCGGTCGTGGTCTCTTCAGTACCACCGATTACCGTTTCAGCATATTCTGATTTTTCTCCATGGACTCTTACGATTAAGTCGGCTCCATCATCAAGGGTTAGTGTTGGTTTGAACTCCAACGTCCTGTCGATGCACCAGTAGAAATCTTCTACAGATTGACCATGCCATGCGTGAACAGAGTAACCTTCTCTTGCTAGCCAAGCTGCAACATCGTCTTGTGTGGACAATGGATTGCAACCTGACCAAGATAATTCAGCCCCTGCTGCTTTTATTGTCTCGATCAGAACTGCTGTCTCCTTGGTTACGTGTAAGCAACCTGCAACTCTCATTCCAGCAAGGGGTTTATCTTTCTCAGCCTGGGCTTTCAATGCAGCCAAAACTGGCATTCTTGAGCGTGCCCAATCTACGCGCATGGCGCCTTCATCGGCCAAACTTAGGTCTGCAACTGTATACAACTCGCCCTTGTCCATGGACACCGGCGAGCGAGCATACCTTATGGGTCAATCGGTCACATAATTCAC
>Ga0160423_10004027_pt1 | contig 12120 bp, 8 predicted proteins | sample CRUFie14St8metaG_FD_108191 | JGI IMG/M metagenome (GOLD analysis project Ga0160423, IMG submission 108191) | Marine microbial communities from the Costa Rica Dome - CRUD Field 142mm St8 metaG | ecosystem: Environmental > Aquatic > Marine > Oceanic > Photic zone | place: Costa Rica: the Eastern... | reverse complement strand
GTCACACCAATGGAACTTGCACATACTAATGTGGAAGTAACAATGGCTGACTTTTATGCTGCTGAGTACATCGACAAACTTGACGAGTTGAAAACAAATATCAACGAGCGTCAAGCTGTTGCCGAGAGTGCTGCTGCTGCGTTGGGTCGCAAAACTGATGAGATTATCACAACAGCTATGGATGCTGGTGCTAACTCAACTCAGTTGCATGACACTTCATCTGCCGTTGAAAAAGCAGACCTATTGTCTACATTTGAGACATTTGGTTCAGCTGACATTCCAGAAGATGGACAGCGTTATATTGCTATGTCCCCAGCTGGTTTTGCTGACTTGTTCAACATTACTGAATTTGCTTCAAGCGACTTTGTTGGGCCGCAAAACTTACCGTTTGCTGGTGGTATGACAATGAAAGAGTTCTTGGGCTTCAAGATCTTTTCAACGTCTGCTGTCGCTGGTGGTAAAAACTTCTGCTATCACATGAGAGCAGTAGGTATCGGTGTGAACTCTGATGTTCAGACTGAAGTAAACTATGTAGCAGAAAAAGTATCGCACCTAGCGACATCAATGATGTCAATGGGTTCAGTTGTTATTGATGACAACGGCGTATATGAACTGCTAGATAATAACTAGGAGGGTTAGAAAATGGCTTATAGTGCAAGTGGACTAACTCGTATCGGTGGCGATTCAAATGGTAGTTTGTGGAGATACACAACTACTGATGCAATTGCTGCGGTAAATACATCAGGTTACTTTAACGATGCAGCAAATATGCTTGCTGTTCGTGATTTGATTATAGTGCATGATACAAATGCACCAACAACAAATTTTGTAACAGTATTGTCCAATACTGGTTCTGTTGTTGACGTATCTGATGGTACGGCAGTAGCAGAAACTGACGGAGACTAATAGGTTGGGGCTTCGGCCCCACCTTTCTTTGAGGATTTGATATGGCAGTTTCAAGCACACCAGCACAATCGGCAGTAGATGTATGTAGTCGCGCTCTTATTCTTGTAGGGGCTGAACCTATTACATCATTTGATGACGGTAATAATGAAGCATTGATTGCTTCAAACATGTATGAAGATGTTGCTCGAGCATCGCTTTTAAATACACGCTGGCGTTTTTCAACTAACCAAGCAGTTTTAAATAGGCTATCAGATGCACCAACAGGTAGATTTGATTCAGCTTATCAACTACCTAGTGGCTGGTTAATGACACATGTTGTAACTGTTAATGACACACCAATAGAGTATCAAACCTATGGTGATAAACTATTTTGTAATGAGGCAGCTAGTTCAGAACTGGTATTAGATTTTACCTATCGAGCAAATGAACAGGGCTGGCCTTCATATTTTACTATAGCTGTTGAGTATGAATTAGCTTCTGTGTTTGCTGTAAGTTTGGCAAGAGATCAAAGTCTTGCACAGCTTATGACGCAGCAAGCAGCTACATCTATGATGAGAGCAAGAAACTTAGATGCACAACAGCAAACAACAAGGAAGCTTTCAACAAGTCGGTTTATTACTAATAGGCGAACATAATGCAGAAAGTACGAGTACCATTAACAAACTTTGCATTTGGTGAAGTAAGTCCTTCTTTATATTCAAGAACAGACTCGCCAGTTTATAATCAATCAGCACAACGTGTTAAAAACTTTTTTCTTAGATCTGAAGGTGGTGTCATCAAAAGATCAGGACTAAAACATATTTATCAATATGATACTGTTATTAATGAACTGAAAACACAACAATGTCGCCTTTTGCCTTTTGTATTTTCTGATGATGAAAGATACATCATATCAATAGAAAATCTAAAAGTAAGAGTATTTCAGATTAGCCCAACAACTGGTGCGGTATCTTTAATACAAACAATTACTCAAGATGTTGATTCAGCTGCTTTGAAGTTTGATCATGATTACTTGCATGAATATACATACGCACAAGCTGGTGATGTTATGTTTATTGCTCACCCAACATTTATTCCTCAACAAATTATAAGAACAGGTCTAACATCATTTCAAATTGAGTCTTTTCAGTTTGACCAAAAGTCAGATAATAAAAAGGTTTATCAGCCTTATTATCCATTTCAAGGTGCTGGTGTAACTCTTGATGTTAGTAAAACAAGCGGTAGTGGCGCAACATTAACTACGAGTGCTGCATATTGGGATACTACATCTCCATCAAAACATATTGGAACAACAGTTCGATACAATGGTCAGGAAATAGAAGTTACTGGTGTAACAAACTCAACAGTTGCAACAGGTGATATACTTGATGAATTAAAAATAAAATTAACTCCTGACTCTCTTCGAACAAATAATAACTCAAATATTGTAGAAGTTACTCTTGTTAATCATGGTATGGCTGTTGGTGATTCAATTACTTTCTCTGATTGTGATACTGTTGGCGGTATAAGTATTAGTAATTTAAATGGTGCAAGAACTGTTGCTAGTATTATTAGTGATGATGTTTTTACATTTACAGCTGGTGGTAGCTCTAATGATTCTCAATTAGGCGGTGGTACACCAAGTGTAACAACTCATGCGCCGACAACAAGTTGGGATGAGCAATCTTATTCTGCGCTTCGAGGGTTTCCAGCTGCTGTTACATTTCATGAAAATAGATTGGTATTTGCTGGTACATTAGCACAACCAGATAGTATTTGGTTTAGCAAAATAGCTTCATATTATAACTTTGATGTTGGTGAAGCAAAAGATAATGAATCGATTCACCTCACTGCATCTGTTGGTGAAATACAACAGATACGGCATATTGTTTCAAACAGAGATTTGCAGATCTTCACTGCATCTTCTGAGATGTATGTGCCAGCATTTCAGAACCAATCTATTACACCTACAAATGCACAAGTGCGTAGACAAACGCCATTTGGTTGTGGCTTTGAAAGACCGCAGCCAATCGATGGTGCTACTTTGTTTATTCAAAAGGGCGGTCAGATTGTAAGAGAGTATTTGTTTAGCGATGGTGAAGCTGCTTATATTTCCAACCCAATATCTACTATTTCTTCGCATCTTATTAAAAACCCAATAGAGATGAATACTCTTTATGGTGCGCTTTCAAGATCAGAGAGTTATGTGTTTGTTTTAAATGAAGATGGCACAATGGCAGTGTTTAACTCAAACAGAGCAGAGCAACGTGCTGGATGGGTTGAATTTGTTGTTGAAGGTAAGTTTCATTCTACTGTCACAATAGATGATCGTGTGTTTGCCAACGTAGAGTTTGATCTTGGAGATGGCACAGATAAGATCGTTCTATGTGAATTTGACTCAGGATTTAACTTAGACATGGCAAAATCATACACTGGCACAGCTGGTGTTTTTACAGTGTCTTCTGAGTTTAACAATGGTGCTGTTGTTCAGGTAGTTAATGGTAATAATTATATTGGTCAATTTACTGTATCTGGTGGTCAGGTAAATGTTTCTAGTGTTGACGCTTCTTTAACATCTGCTGAGATTGGCTATAACTTTGATGTTGAGCTAACAACAAATCCTATTGATGCACAGGTTAGTAATGGACCAGTAACTGGTACTCCAAGAGGAATTGGGAGTGTTTATTTAGATTTAAATCAAACTTTATCTTGTAAAGTAAATGACACTGCTATGATATTTAGAAATGTTACTGATGATCTGTCACAACAATTAGCTTCATTTACTGGCAAAAAAGAGTTTAGATTGCTTGGTTACAGTAGAGATCCTCAGATAACAATAACACAAGATGCACCATTAAACTTACAAGTAAATGGTTTAGTAGCGGAGTTGATATTCTAATGTCTGTATTTCAAGTTATAGGTTTAGGTCTAAAGTTTATGGGCGGTATGCAAGCCGCTAAAGCACAGGAACAAGCCTCAAGAGATAATGCTGAAGCAATGATTACAGATCGTATTGTTGGTGAAGCACAAGCAGCACAGCAACAAGTTATGAGATATCAACAATACTTTGATGATCTTGCTTATAACGAAGGTGCTTTATTAAAGAACAGAGACTTTGATCAGAGTGTAAAAGCTTTTATGGATAGTCAAAAAGAAGTAGCATTTGATGATTTGACTGTAATGGCAAGACAAGCAGATATGGAAAGCAGAAAACAAACAGTTGCATCATTGCTTGAAATAGAACGCGGTAAGAATAGAGCAGCTGCTACTAGGATCAATACACTATCAAGTTTTGCTTCTGGTCTACATGATTTGAGTACAACGATGGTAGGACAATAAATGGCAAGAGTAATTCGACGAACAGTAACTGAGACAAATAAACGTATTGGTATTAATAATTTTGATGTTGAGGCTGATCGAGTAGGCCTTGCTTTAGCTGATGCTGGTGAAACTCTTCGAAGAAAAGCTTTTGAGATAGATGCAAAGAAAGCTGAAGTAACAGCTGAAGAAGCTGTTATGGCTATTGAATCATCACAGTTTATGAAGTTTGACGAAGATGGAATGCCAGTAGCAATGAAGCCTCCAGAAGGATATGGCAGCATTGCTAGAGAAGCTTTTCGAAGAGTAGCTGAAAAAAGATTTGCAGATACAATAGACCAAGATATCAGACTAGAGGCTCAAAAATACAGAGTTCAGCATAAAAGAAATCCAATAGCTTTTAAAAATGCTATGGATAATTATCTAAAAGCACTTGGTACTAATGCTGATGGTAGATTCCAAGAACTAATAGCTAATGTTGGAACTGCTATACAAGAAGGTCATTATTATGATTTACTTGACAAACAAAGAGAAAGAGCAAGAACAAATCAAGCTGAAGGTATTGTTGCTGGCAATGCTGATGCTGCTCCTCAGTTATATGAATTAGCTTTAAATCAAAATGCTGGTAAGGCTTTAACTATTGCACAAGATAGAAAGCAAGCAACAGCTGATGGCGAAGAAGCTGAGTTACTTAAAACTGGTGCTGCTGATGCTTATTACTCAGGTGTAACAGGTGATATTGCAGCTGCTGCTTTGATAGGTGTTATTTCAAAAGGTACTTTTGATGAAGATGAAAGACAGCAAATAGCTACAATGATAAGCACTAGCGGCAAGTATGAAGCTGCTGATGAAGACATCAAAGCACTATTTAGTAAAAAAATAAAATACAAAACTCCAGATGGCAAAGAAGCTACAACGTCTTTGGCAGAATTAATTACTGTTGATAATAAGAAATCTGTAAGTGCTGCTGTTACTTCTGTGATTGCTGACATGGATGGTGTTGATGCAATTAGAAGAGCTAATAAAGCTACTCAAGAAGCTGAAGCTACTAAAGCACTTATTAAACAAACAAAAGAAGATAAAATAGATTTAAATGAAATAGCAACATTACATATAAATGATGCTTTTCAAAAAGCTAAAGATTCTTTTTTTGAAGGTGGTGATATTATTGGTGCAATACAATCTTTAGGCGCAATACACCAAGAATATGTAAATGATCTAAAAAAAGAAATGGATGCTAATCCAGACTTTATGTCTACTACAGAATATAATGCTGCGGTTGTAAGACATAGAACAAGTTTGCTTAGACCATTTATTATGAGAGCTTCTTTAGAAGGTAATGCTGAAAACTTTAGAGCATTTATGGGAAATGGTCTTATTGATCCTTCTCTTAAAAAAGGCCAAAGAAAAGTTGTAAAAGCTGCACATAAATTTGGTTTATTTAAACCTGATGATATGTCTGTTTTGTCTGCCACATTTAGTGCTGGTGAGTCTGCCACATTAACAGCAATGGAAAAAGCTGACAGCATTATTGCTATAACAGAGAGATATTACGATCTTAATGGTGCTATATTAGGTGGTGATGATATTCTTGATAAGGATATCGATGCCCTTAAAAAAGAAATAGATTCAAGTCCTCTTGGGCCAGAAAAGAAAATAATATACAAAAGAAATCTTGATGTATCAAAAGCAAAAAGAAATCTTCAAATATATGGGGAATCGTTAAATGCTGAAAGACTACAGCTCCTTTCGCAATATATTGGTAATAGAGTTGATCTTTCTGAGTCTGTATTAACAGGATTAACTGATGATGAAAAAGAGTTTGCTGACTTTGCTTTACAAGGTTTTAGCGATGCAGAAAGAAATGCTATTGCTTCAGAGGTGCAACAGATTGCTAGTATTAGGGCTGGTCAAGAAGAGAAGCAAAGAAAAGCACTTGAGAAAGCAATGCTTGTTGATGAGTTTATGAGAAATAAATTAGATAACACAAGTAAAACTTCTAAAGATATTGCTGATGAACAGTTAGATGCTATAGGTTTTAATATCCAAGACCCTAGCACTTGGACAGAAAAATCATTCTTTATTATGAAAAGATCGATTGGCACAGATCTAGCAAATCAATATGATAACTTGGCTAGAGGTGGCACTGTTCAAAATTTAAATGAGTTAATGCAGCTTTACAGTAGATTAAAAAACTTTGAAACAACAAACCCAAATACAAACGAAGTTGTAAAAAGAAATCTACTAAAAGGGCAAGTAAATGATATTACTCAAATGACAATAGATGCTGCCCTTCTTGGAAATAGTTTAGGTTTATATACTAGCTTCGATGATGCTATTGCTAGTTTAAATTTAAGTGGAACTAAGGCTTCACAAGAAGAAGTTGCAAAATTTAAAGAGGCTATGTTTGTAAATTCAGAAGGTAAATCTATTCAGCCAGATCAGTTTGTAGATATTATTTTGGAAGGTGAAGGTGATTTTGTTGTAAACAATGAGCTTGGTAAACTTGCTAATCAAATGGCTGGTAAAATGTTTGACCAAGAATTAATAATTCCAATAATTAAACAAGCTTTTGAAGATAGATATAAAGAAGCAAAATATGTTTATGATCCAGCAAGACCTATTGGTGAAAAAGGAAAGTCACGCCATTCATTAAGTGTTATATTTAATGATCCTAACATGACAGAGTATGTAACAGATCAAATTAATAATCAGCTAGTTGAGGTTGGTTATACCCTTACAAACATCCATGATGAAAACTGGCAATCAGATGTTGCTATTGGTGATCTTAATGAAACAGACCCAACGGTTGGTTATTATCGACAGGGTGCAGAAATGGCTTCTGATGCTAAAGGTGAGGCTAGATTTTTTAGAGGAAAAAGAACTCAGGGAAACAATCTAAAAGCAGCTGTACTTGTTCCTATGTTTCCAAACATTGTAAGACCAGCCGATCAAGTGTTTCAAGTAATGGAAGTTACTGAAGATGAAGATGGTATAAAAACACTAAGTGCATTAGTAATAGATGATAAACCAATGGGTTTCAAAATATCTGATGAAGCTAAAGATTATGTAGATCCTGATCTTACAAACCAACAGATTAATAAAAAGAGTATAGATGAGCTAAGAGAGCAAAGAGAAAACTTTAATATTATTAATGAAGTTATGACAGGCTTAAAAGACGGAAAGTTTCGCAAATGACTATGATTGATATCTCTAACATCTATCCAGACATAATGGGTGGTAGAGACTTACCTAAGATAACTGAACCCCCAACATATGATGAGGCTATGGGTGCATCACTAGGTAGGTTTAGAAATCTTTTTAGTAGCCCTCTTAATGTAAATGATACTCTTTATGATTATGATCCTGACTTCGATGTTGCTCAATCAATATTTGATTTAGATGCATCTTATCATGAATACAGCATGAACTTAATTTTTGCACAAAATCAAAATCATTTAGATCATTTGATAGAAAAGATTGATCGATCTAAAGAAGACCAAGAAATATTATCTAGGGCAACTATTGGTCAGCTTGCTTTTGTTTCTTTATTTGATCCTATTAATCTAATTGCTTTGCCAGTCGGTGTTGGTGTTGGTGCTATGCGTGCTGGCTTTCAAGTGGGTAAGGCAACAATGATGCTTACAGCTGCTGAAGAAGCTGTCTTATCAGCAATTGATCCTGTTCAAAGAGATCTGCAAAAGTCAGCTATTAATGTGGGTGTGTCTGGTTTAGCTGGTTATGCATTGGGAAGTGTTGTTGGTTTTGCAACGACACCTAGTTCTGGAAGAGTCATAAAATCTATTGCTGATGAAACTGAAGAAGCTGAGAACGCCTTAACTCCAGCAAAGATTGTAGAGGAAGATGCTGCTCCTATTATTGTTGATGAGTCATTTGATAAGACACAAAGAATAAGTGACTTTGGTGAAATACCTAGCGTTCCTAAACCAGAGCCACAAGGCGATCCAAGTTTAGTCCAGAATGTTTTTACAAATAGTTTTATTTTTAAAGCAGCTACTTCTGGATACAAAAGAATAATGGGTGCAAAAGATGTACCTACAGATTTTAAAAGGTTTTATTATGACTTAGTTGGCGATCAAGGTCAGTTGGCTGTTGGTCACGTTAATGGTCATACACTTGGTATAAGTGTTCATATGGATCAGGCTAAATACCAAGCTGAGATGTATAAGTTTTACAAGAACTTGCAAAAATCATTTGTAAAAGAAAGTAAGAAGCCAGTTGTTTTTGCTCTTGATTATGCTGTTGGAAGACAAAGAGACTTCAATTCTTTTATAAAAGAGGTTGGCATGATGCGATTAAATAATCGTAAGCCACAAACTCAAGCGCAAGAAGAAGCAATGCAACTTATCAATGACTTTGCTGAAACTTGGAGAACAAGATTAACAGAAACAGATCTTATTGGCAGTGCTAAGTTTTATAGAAAGCAGATGAAGTTTTTTACAAAAAGAATAGAAGACAATGAAGCACGAATAGAAAAGTTAAGAAGCGATGGTATGCGAACAAGTCATCCGTATTACCAAAGAGTTTTAGCTAGAATTAATAAATACAAAGATGAGCGTTTACATGCTCAAGATGTATTAGAAGATTTAAAAGACATGGATGTTTTGCCAGCTGGTGAAAAGGTATTTCATCCTAGGTTTTTTCTTGTTGATGAAATTAAAAGAAGAAGAGAAGAGTTTGAAAAAATACTAATGGATTGGTTTACAGCAAATCCAAGTATAAAAGTATTTGATCCTAGAGATCCTTTATCTGTGCAAAGATTAAGCACTGATCCAGCAAAAGTAGCAGAAAGAGTAAAAAGAACTGTAGATAAAATTATATCTGATGGTGCAGATAATGATTTTGAAAATGGGTTTTTTGGTTATGGTGCATCAAAACATTTTATGCACAGAAGATTAGATATACCAAATCATCTTGTTGCAGATTTTATTGAAACAAATCCTTTCACTGCATTTATGGCATACAATCAAAGGGTAGCTCCAAGATATTCTTTTGCTAAGAAGTTTGGTGGCAGAAGTATTGATGAACTGCTTGAAGAAAAGACTGATGAACTTTTTGATGCTGGCATGGACATAGATAGAATAAATGCTGTGCTTGCAGATTTTAGAACTGACTATGATCGGGTGATGAATGCACCTCTTAGAAACCCAAGTCGATGGGATGCAAGGGTTGCTAGACGATTAAAAGACTTGGCAACATTTAATTTTATGGGTGCTGTAGGATTTACTACAATAACTGAGTTTGGTCGTTTGATGGCAGAGCATGGCGTTAACAGGGTCATGCGTACAATGATTGCTAAGTACACAGATGATAAGATTAGGTTAGCAGCTGCCGAAGGGCCAAAAGCAAGTGAAGGTATCGAAGGTGCGATGCACAGTAGTGCTATTAGATACAGTGACGAAATGCTTACCAATCCACAAATGCATGGGCTTTGGGAACAAGGCAAAGAAGCTTTCTATATTCTAAATGGACTGACACCAGTTACTAGATTTCTAAAGCACCTTGACGCAATCATGAGACAGGATCAGTTAATACAGTTTGCTATCAAAGAAGCTGCTGGTAAAGCTGATGATTGGATGTCTCAGTATCTAAGGCGATATGGTTTATCCAAAGCAGACGCTAAGAAGTTAGCATCTAACAAAGGCACAGCATGGCAAGAATCTGATGCTGGTCTTATTTACGCTAATACAGACGAGTGGACAGATGAGGCTCTCAAGGAAAGATTTCAAAGAGCAATGTCTACTGGTATATTAAATACTATTATGAATGCTACACCAGCTGATCGACCAAGGATCATGGATGGTGTTGCGCTTATTCCAATGCGTGTAGCAAAAAGATTTGGCATGAAAGAAGATCCTAAATACAAAGGCTATGCTCGAATGGAGAGTGCTTTGCTTTCTTTGCCATTTCAGTTTTATGGATTTGCATTAGCAGCCGTAAACAAAACAACAGCTGCATATACTACTGGTCAAATGAGATCTCCATTGTTTGGTGCAATTTGGATGATGGGATTAGGTTACGCAGTTCTTGAAATCAAATCTAATTTCTCAAGCGGCTCTAAAAGAGCATGGGATGGAATGCCATTTACTGACAAGTTAATTAGATCTTTTGATCAATCTGGTTTGGCTGCTTTGTACAGTGATATGTTTTACACTAGCATATCGTCATCGATGGCAATGACTGGTGAGAACTATCTTGATGGATATGTTAAACCAAAGTTTCCAGAAGAGCAGGGATTTTTTAATTCTGTAAATCAGTTTGCTGGTGCTGGCCCATCAGTATCTCAGGATTATTACAATGCTTTCAATGGTTTAATAAATGGTGAAAAAGGTTCTGTTGAGCAAGCTGCTAAAATGATTCCAGGAATGAGACTTTGGTTTATGAGGTACTTAGTAAACTCAATGCAGAACGCTTTTGATTATGAAAGCAAAGATACAATATCTGGATATGGAAGATATTAACTTTTTGTGCGTTGCCACTTCTTATCTTCACTGCTATTTCGATAAAAAAAGAGGTAAAGTATGACCATTAATTTATCAGATAATAATCCACGCGTATCCTATACCGTTGGTCAAGGCGTTACTCAGTCTACATTTACTGTTAATTTTGAATTTTTTGATAATGATGATCTTAATTTGTATGTTGATGGTACACTCAAGACTTTAACAACACATTACACTGTGTCAGGTGGCGATGGATCGACTGGCACAATAACAATGACCTCTGGCAATGCTGTGACAGGAGCCACAGGGGGGTCTACAGTTGTTATTACACGTTCTATAGACTTAGACCGCACAACAGACTTTCCCTCATCAGGGCCGTTTAATATCGCTTCTCTGAATACAGAGCTTGATAGACTTGTTGCTATTACAGCTGACATTCAAGATGATGTTAACAGATCTTTGAAGCTAATTGACTTTGATAGTGCTGTTGATACTCAGATGCCATTGTTGGCTGCTCGTAAAGGTACAGTTCTTGGTTTTAATGCAAGCACTGGTGTTCCAGAAGCTGGGCCAAATATTTCTGATGTTCAAAGTTTAGCAGCAATTACAGCTGATATTGCTGCATTAGCAGACATTGAGGATGGCACAGTAGCTACAGATGCAATATCAGGATTAGCTGCTATCAAAGCAAATGTTACTACAGTTGCTGGAATAGCATCAAATGTAACAACAGTTGCTGGCAATACTTCGAACATTAATGCGGTAGCTGGTAACAATGCTAACATTACAACAGTTGCTGGCATTTCAGCAAATGTAACTTCAGTAGCGTCAGTAGCATCAAGTGTACCAACAGTAGCTGGTATAGCTTCTGATGTTTCTACGGTAGCTGCTGACAGTGCAGACATTCAAACAGTAGCAAATAACATTGCAACAATAGGGCAAAAGGCGACAGTAGACGAAGCGACTGCGCTGGCAATCGCTTTGGGCTAGGAGAGTAATATGGCGAATGAATTTAAAGTAATAACTAGGGATGTTGCGCCAGCTGTATCTGGCACACCAGAAGACATTTACACAGTACAGACTGGCAGCACGATTGTGGTGTTGGGTTTGACATTAGCTAATGTACACAATGCACAGGTTACAGCATCTGTAACATTGGTTAGTACAACAGCACACACTGGGCAAACAACAAATACTACGGCTCACATTATAAAAGATGCAGCTATCCCAGCTGGATCAACCTTATCTGTCTTAGATGGCAAGATAAACTTGGGTGTTGGTGACATAATCAAAGTAGATTGTTCAGTAGCAGATAAAGTATCAGTGATAATGTCATATATGGAGCAGACATAATGGGTGGATATATTGGAGCAACAGCGGTTGGATTAACAACTACGGCGGCTGATGTCCAAGGTGACATCACAAGCACCGACACCACACCAGAGCTTATTCT
>Ga0160423_10004026_pt1 | contig 12121 bp, 6 predicted proteins | sample CRUFie14St8metaG_FD_108191 | JGI IMG/M metagenome (GOLD analysis project Ga0160423, IMG submission 108191) | Marine microbial communities from the Costa Rica Dome - CRUD Field 142mm St8 metaG | ecosystem: Environmental > Aquatic > Marine > Oceanic > Photic zone | place: Costa Rica: the Eastern... | reverse complement strand
GCCATGTTGGCTGAGATGCGCGGCCAGATGCAAGGGCAGATTGAAGGTCAGCCAGCCGCACAGATTACTGATGAGACACAGACACCAGCGGCATTACCATACAACCCGCGTTTTGGTGAAGACCAGCCGGGTGTGACAGAGCGCGGCAATGAACGGGCTGAACAGCCGGGTACATCACGTCCTGACCCGAATGCTCCACCGGATGTCATACCTCTGCCAGATGAGACACAGCCAGACGCAATAGATGTTGTAAGGCAGAACTTAGAAAGAAGACCGCCAGAGGCTGAACCAGAGACAGGCAGAGACCCTGTTGAGACAGACATGAATGAATTGATACGTCAGCGTTTAGGTTTGTCACCGGCTGTTATCAAAGATGATGAAGTCACTGCCGCTTCAACAGATAGCGTAATTGATGAAGCTGAAGCTGAAGCTGAGATTGAGTACACCGTCAAGACAAAGCGTATGCGTACTGCGGATGGTCAGGTTGATGAAGCTCAACCCCCTATCACATCAGTATCTGATGGCACAAACACTGTATATACAATGCGTCTACAGATGGTAGGTTCAAGCGATTACGGCTGGTTCCTTGTAGACGATAATGGCAAGGAAGTTTCTAAATTTGCCAACCCAATCCCCGGCATTCCTGAAACACCTATTGGTTATACAAAAGCAGAAGCTGTTGCTGACCTTCAAGAACGTCTGCGTAATATGAACCAAGACCCTAAGTTCACTCGTACTCGTGATGCTGGACAGCGTGGCGGTGCGACTGCGTTTGGTGAAGGCGTTGAAGCCATGCTTGAGGCTGTGCCTGAACAGGACCGCTCTAATGTCCGTAAAGTGCTGATGATGTTCCAGCAAGCTCTGGGTAAAGCTCTAGACACCGTAGACGTAGTAGACATGGCGACTTGGCTACAGAACCAAGATGTCGTGGCAGATGATGGCATGTTTGTGGCGGCTTACCTAAACAACTGGATTAAGCAACAGAGTGGCGGCATTCAGAAAGGTGCCATTGCTATATCACAAGGCTTGTCTTCGCCTGATGCTGTACGTGCGCTGGCTCACGAACTCACACACTTTACAGTCAAAGTAAAGAACATCAGCAAAGATATGATGGTTGAGTTCTACAACAGTGTGCCTGAGAACGACAGTATCCGTCAGGTCATCGACAGTGACCCGTTCTACAGTCAGCAATCTGTAGAGGTACGGGCTGAAGAAGTCCTAGCTGAGACATTGGCACAGATGCTTACACGCCGCTATCGTGGTCGGTTACATCAAGAAAGCACATTCAAGTACATGCTACGCCAGATTGTGCGTGTGGTACGGGAAGCCTTTGAAGGTATCACAGGTAGAGATACTGTAGATACTTTCTTTGCAAACATTGCCAAGCAGTACGGTGCAGACACACAGGCAACCAACCCATTCATGGACAAGCGTGACCCAGTGTTTGGTCGGATAGTTCCCGTGAACCGTGGCAATATTGCGGCACAAGAAAGATTTGGTGTAGATGAGGTTGGACCGGGTGGTAACTACGTTGACCTAGACCAAGACGGGGCAGACGTTACCGGTAAAGTCTATGACAATGTTAATATAGCGATTAGCCCTGAAGGTAGGCCAAGCATGACTACTAGTGATGTAGAGGTTGCCTTTACACCACCAGAGAAAACAAAGAACCGTGAAGGTCGTGCAATCAATCTGGTCAACCCAAACAAATCCACTAAGAAACGTCAGAAGTGGGAATGGTTAGACCGTGATAACGATACAGACCCCATCCACACAATTGTTTCTGTGACTAGCACAAACAATCTCAGTTCAGAGAATGGTGGTGCTACCAAGATAAAGACCCCTTCAGGCCCACATGAGTATGCTTTGATGGTAGACATGGACGGCCCAACCAAGCTGTCGACATTCCCAGATGCACCAGACGAGCCGCGTCTGCGCCCGGTGATGTATGCTCAGAAGGTTGAGCGCGGACCTGTTGTTGGACGTATCCGTATGAAAGGCCGTGACGGTGGTAAAGAACACCCGGTCTATGAATACATCCGTTTGGTAGATGAGGAAGCACCGAAGTTCGCACGTAAGACAGGCGATGACGGCTCTACTCTGCCGCCGGAAGCGTCCAAGTCTATGGAAGATATCCAGAAGAATATCCCAGAACATAAGCGTGTAGTTCGTGCAACACAGATGGGTACACAGCAAACCGCTGTGGATGGCAAGCGTTTTATTGACAAAGACCTTTCAGCTAAAGGACGTGGATGGATAGGCAAACGGTCCATTAAGGAAATCTGGGAACAGGCGATAGCCAATACACCCGGCGGTAAAGAAAAGCTAGAGATGATGAAACGCTCCGGCATAGATATGATGCCGAAAGCAGAAGAGTTCTGGAACCGCTCTTTCAATCGTGAGGACCGTGCGCGGTACTGGTATGAGATTAGCTCTGAGATGTTCCGGGCTACTTTTCCAGATGCAACAGACGCACAGCTTGAACAGTTCATTGACTTGGTTGGTGCAACTTCTGTACAAGCAAATCCAACAGACAACATACTTCGTGCTATCGCTGTGTTCTCTGAGTACCTACAGGGTATGCCTATTGAGACAGACCTTACCGATGCCGAGGGTGTGCGTAAAGCATTGTCACCTGAAATGCTGGGTGGACCTAAGACACGCTCGTTCAGCGGCACCATGCTTTATTTGTTAGGCAAACGTGCAGAAGTTCCGTTGTCTACTAATGACCGTCAGGTTGCTACAGTCTTTGGTGTAGATGGTGAAGTCATTGCAAATGACTATTTATTGTATGAACTCATCTCTAACTTCTACATTGGTATGCGCGATGAGATGAATGCTAATCTGCCACCAAACGCCGAGCCATATGAGACATGGCAGATACAGGCACTAGGCTGGGTAGAAGAACGTGCAGAGAAGAACGCGGCCAAGAATAAGTTTGAAGAGTATGACGATTATGCAATGGTCATCCAGAAAGAGGTTATGCCTCGTTTAGAAGCCGCCGGTATTTCTGTGCCAAACGGTCAGCTAACACAAACCATACTTAAAGACACTCGCATACCCTTTGCTCTACGTGACACAATGGCTAGATTTACTGGTAGTTCAATAGCCACCGTTGAGACAGTTACCAAGCTGAACCCAGTGGGTGACAGGTTTGCTACACTAGTCCGCAAGGGTCGCGGTCTTAAAGGCACAATCGGCATGATGAAAGAAGCCGACACAATTATAAAGCAGTCTATGGCCGCTGTTGGTAGACGCAAGGCTTATAAACCAAACGCTATAGATAATCTTGCATCGTCTATTATGGGTAAGAAAACAGACCTTCGCCGCATTGATGTTGCGGCTTACGGCACATTTGAAGGTGAAGGTAACCCTAACGTCCGTATTCCTTTACAGGGAATGGATGCTAATCAACGCCAGATATTCTTGGCTATCCTTGGCCGTGGTCTACGTCAGGCCGCTATGGCCGCATCTGTGTTTAAGCCAGCGGATATTAATCAGCCTCCCCGCCCCAATCATTCACGTACTTTCAGTGTATTCATTGAAACCACAGGCCGTGACTTGATTAATCAATCCGATGCCGAAAAGTTAGACCGTGCTATTGGACGACCTATCAATGTTAAAAAGGTAGCCAATGGCTATGTCTTTGACATAAACGTAGGCGGGTATGACCCGGTGACAGATGCATCTATTGTTTCTGCCGCTGTACGAAAAGCCGGTCTTGATAAGAAAGGTACAGTTCGTTTACTGCCGCGTGACTATCTCAATGAATATGGTTTTGACTATATTGAGATGGACCGTGCTGTGGACGATGACATGCAGATTGGCTACAATCAAATCGTTGAAAACTTTATTGAGGAATTAACAAATGGCGCAGTCCAAGAAGCCCAAGGCATCGACAGCCGAATCTCCGAAGGCGGTGTCCGAGCCTATCTCAGAGGAGATGACAAAGCCGAAATCTCAGATGGACGACTTCCAAGTGCTGTCTCCAAACGAGTTGAAAGAATACGGAATAGACTACGAGAGCGAGTTGGTAATCTCCGTCAGGCAGAAGTAGAAATCATGGATATGTCTTCCTCTTTGGAAGACAAACAAGCAGAGTGGTTGGCTAGACACGGTGACAAGCTAGAGAACCTCATAGCTAACGCTGACCCGGATGATGCACCTAAGTTCGCCCGGTCATCTCTAATACCAGAAGCAGACCAGACATCAGACACAGACAGCATTACTGAAGAAGAGTTTGCTCTGTTCTCCCGCTACCTGAATATGCCAGAGAGTGATGCGAAGACCCGTATGTTGGAGTGGATGTCACGCAACTGGTTTACAGGCGTGTTTACAAGTTCAGCGCAACGCATCATTGGTATGGGACGCGGTACGAAAGCCGCTTACAAACTGGCCAACATGTTTGACCGTGATAAGTATGGGCGCACAGGACGTAATGAGACAGGCATTATTGGACAAGATGTTCACGATGAAATCTCTGAGCGTATTGCAAAGTTCAGCACACAGTTTACCGAGCAAGTTCTGAAAGGTCTGTCACCTAAACAAGCTAACGCAATGGCAGAGATTTTGCGCGGCAAGTTCCGTAACCCACAGACTGGTGCTATACAGATACCACGTAGTCTAGGCATCAGCGCAGACAAAGCACGGCAAATGCGTAAGCTGATGGATGACCTGTATCAGGAAATGGTGGATGCATATCAGAGCCGTGGTCTCACTGCGCCTGAGAAACTACCTATGTATTTTCCACAGCGTTACAGCATTGACCGTAAAATACATGGTGTAGAGGGACGTGACGCTCTCGTTGCTTTCTTCACGAAAGTGTTTGAAGGTAACAAGGACCCCCGCGCTAAAGCCGAAATGGTGGTGCAGAAGATTGAGGACGAGGGTTACCAGCCTACTTGGGGCTTTGACCTAGCGGCTACACTCAATCAAAAGGCTTATAACATTACGCCACAAGAACTGCGCCGTATTATCCGCATACCTTCCTATGCTACTTTCCGTGTGAACGTAGGAGGTCAGACAGTAAATATGACACTGGCTGACTTCTTGGATAATGACACCGTTTCTGTAACACAGAATTACATTGCAAGCACTGTAAGACGCACAACCTTTATCCGTAGGTTTGGGGCCAAAGGCGAAGATATCCAAGCTATTGCCGGTGCTAATGGTGAGATAGACAAAGAGCTAATCAATCGTGGTGAACGCCCACTAACTTCTAGTGAAAGAGAAAGTATCTTCTACGCTATCCGTGCCAACATGGGCATCTTGCCACGCAAGAGTTTCTTTGGTGCTACCAGCGGCACAGGTGCATATTCGTTCCAGAACGGTATGAAGTTGTTTGGTAACATGGCGTTCTTGTCTCTGTCTGCAATTCAGTCGATTGCAGAACCAGCTTTGATATTCAGCCGCACAGGCATGATGGGTGGTCTAGCTGGTTTACAGCAATTGGCTAAGTCTACTTTCCTTACACCTGTTGCGATGACCCGTGGACTTGGGGCCGCCGCTACTTCTAAAGGTCGGAGATATGCGGCATTCAAAGAAGCCTACAGCATGTCAGACACAGACATGAAGGTATTTGCCCGTGACCTCGGCATTATCTTTGAGAGCTTCCAGTATGCTTTACAGAATTCTGCCGAAGAAGGCGCACACTTTAAATATGAAAAGTGGAACAACATCTTCTTCCGGGCCAACTTGCTACAGCCTTTGACAGAGGCACAGCAAGCCGCCGCTCTTGCCGCCGCAGTTAGGGTACTGCCAACTTGGCGTAAGAAAGCATTGCAGGGTAGCAATATGCACAAGCGTTGGCTGACTGAGGTTGGTCTGACAGAACAAGACTTGGCTATGTTTGACCCCAAGAACGCTATGGCTTCGGCTAATCCAAAGGTACGTGCCGCACTGCGCCAGATTGTAAATGAAACAATCATGAACCCAGACCCCGGTAGAAAGCCAGCTTGGATGTCTGACCCACGTTTTGCCTTGGTTGCACATATCAAGTCATGGATATTCACCTTTAATAATACAGTCCTTCAGCGTACTGCCCGTGAAGTAACAAAAGGTAACGTGATGCCTTTGATTTATTTAGCTGGTTTTGGCGCACTTAACGCTGTGATGTACGAGATGAAAGAATGGCTACGTTATGGTGAAGAAGGTAATCCATATCTAAACCGTATTGGTCTTGAGAAGGACAACCCATACCGGTTCTTGTTCTTGGCTCTGGAACGCGGTGGTTTGTTTGGCCCAGCACAGTTTGCTGTTGACACCGTTTTGGGGACCCGTGTTGGAACAGGCGGTAGTGATATAGCCGGTGCTTTGGTTCCATCATATAATCTAGCTAACCGAGCTTTAAATGGTGTTGCCTACATCATTGACGCTCCTTTCAGCGAGAACCCAGACAAGAAGTTTCGCCGGGGTGTAGACGAACTGTCACGACTAGTACCCGGACTTAACGCGGCTGGTCAGTTCCGCTCGGACTTCGTTACACAAATTACTGGTGTAGAACCCGGCAGAAGAAAGAGGGGTTCAGGCATCAGCAGAGGTGCAAGCGGTGGTTCTGTGTCAAGGGGTGTCTCACGCTAGACATAGACACAGACACAAATGAGTAGTATATTGAGGTTGTTATGTCACAAATTCTAGTATCAAAATACAAGACAGGCGTTGACTTCCCGCCGCTACGTACAGGTCTTACCCACGTAGCCGGAGAGAATACTCTGACTTTCCCTTATAAAGCTGGGGATACTCAACAGTCGTTTAGTAATACGGCTGGTACACACCTGTGTCTTGTTAACGGTGGCGGTCTGATACTGACAGATGACACTGATACTTTTGAAGTAGCTTTTAACGCCTCTGATATCACAGTCACTTGGTTAGACCAGCGCAACAGTCTGCAAGATATTGATGACGTTGTGTGGGTATTCAACGCATTCTCTAAGCCAACGTCCGGTCTGACGAAGTTTCTCTACGGTGTAAGTGGTGCCAACGGAAACCTACCAGCAGTAACTGTTACCGGAACTGACCTAAATGGAGCCGCTCTGTCTTTTCAAGATGATGCTGTCTTGGTATTTGTTAATGACCAGTTCTTGGATGCATCTGACTACGTTTTATCAAATCAAGACACCATTACTATTCAAAGAGTAGGAAACCAAACTGTTGGTACTATATCGGGTGCAGTGAGCGTCATTGCATTCAACAGCGTCATCAATCAAAGTACACTGTCTGTCATTCAGACAAATGCCGCCGCGTCAGCCACTGAATCCGACAACCACGCCACTACTGCACAGCGTTGGGCAACCGAAGCTGACACTACAACCGTAGTTGATGCAGACAATAGTACAAACTACAACGAGTATTCTGCAAAATCATATGCACAAGGCACAGGAACACCCGGCGGCTCTGCCAAGGAATGGGCTTCAAAGACAGGTTCACCTGTATCGGGTTCTGAGTATTCAGCAAAATACTGGGCTACAGACACTAATGTTACGACTGTGTCTGGCAACATTACGACCATCACAAATGTAAACAACAACCTGTCTAGTATTCAAACTATCAATAACAACATGACAGACGTTGTTTCACTAGCCTCATCTCTGGGTGGCGTAACAACATACACAGTTACGGTAGCACAAAGTGGTGGTGTTAATGTGTATTATATAGATGGTGTTGCAAACCCAACACTGACTATGGAGCGCGGTAACAGTTACGTATTTGATTTATCCGACAATACTAACAGTGGCCACCCATTAGCATTTAAAGATGGCAGTACCTCATATACAACCGGTGTGACAACCACGGGCAATGCTGGTACAGCGGGAGCGCAAGTTAGAATTGATGTCTCATCAAATGCGCCAGCTACACTAAGATATTATTGTACTGTCCACGGCAACGCTATGGGCAACACTATATCTGTTATTAACAGTAACTTCTCTATCGTTGCGGCAAACATTGGTAACGTAAACACTACAGCAAACAATATTTCCGATGTTAACACACTAGCTAGTTCAACCAACCTGACAAACATCGGTACAGTTGCTGGCCAAATTTCACCAACAAATAATCTGTCTACTGTGGCTGGCGTAGCAACACACTTACCGACTGTGGCTGGCGTAGCCGCTGATATCACAACAGTAGCTGGCCAGATAACAAATAATAATCTGCAAACAATAGCCGCTGATATTGCAGACGTACAGACTGTGGCCAATGACCTAAACGAAACTACGTCAGAAATAGACACAGTAGCTAACGCAATCACTAACGTAGATAATGTTGGCAACAATATCACAGCAGTCAACACAGTTGCTGGTCAGATAGCACCAACAAACAACATATCTACAGTGGCCGGTCAGGCAACCAACGTAGGTCTGGTAGGCTCAAATATAAGTCATGTGACCACAGTAGCCGGTATCCAAAGCGATGTGACTACAGTAGCCGGTATCGCAAGCGATGTGACCACCGCCGCCACAAACGTAACACAATTCAATGACACCTATCACGGCGCACTGTCTTCGCCGCCTACAGGCTCAAATGTTACAACGGGGGATTTGTATTTTGATAACACTGCCGGACAGCTAAAAGTTTATGATGGTTCAAACTTTATAAATGCTGGGTCTGCTATCAACGGCACAGCACAGCGTGTGCAATTTACAGCAACAGCCGGTCAGACTACATTCTCTGTTTCTTATGATGCGGGTTTTGTAGATGTATATCTTAATGGTATTAAACTTATTGTAGGCACCGACTTCACAGCAACAAACGGCACCAGCATTGTATTGGCATCCGGTGCCGCCGTGAATGATACCGTAGACATCGTTGCTTACGGAACTTTTACTTTATCAAACATTGCACTGAACGACTTGACTGATGTCAGCACAGGCACACCGGTCAATGGTCAGGTACTCACATTTAATTCAACCAGCGGTGACTTTGAACCACAGACACCAGCGGCGGCGGGGGCAACCACAGGTTTTGCCTTGGCGATGTCAATAGCCCTCGGATAGGAGCAAATAGATGGCACAAGATTTTAGACGGCATACAGCGGCCCCCACACAGGCAAATACAACAGTGTCTGTTTATACCGCTGACAGTAATGACTGTATTGTAGGCATACACGGTGCAAACGTAGCGGCCACACAGATTACAATAAGTGTCTGGGTTAGGTTGAGCGGGACCAGCACTGATATGTATTTAATAAAAGATGCTCCGATACCGGTGGGGTCCAGTCTTTCGATTGATGGTAAATTCAATGTGGCCAGTGGTGACATTCTGCGTGTTTCCACAGACACAGCTAATGGTCTAAACCTCTTTGTCTCATTGGTAGATGAGATTAGTGCATAGGTTCTTATTATGACATACATCGGAAACCAACCAGCGAATAGTTATACTTCGTTTGATAGCCAGTCTCTCACAGGAAACGGCACGGCTGGTCCATATACATTGAGTGCATCAGTGTCTAGTGCAAATGAAATTGAAGTCTTTGTCAATTTTGTAAGACAGCGTCCCGGTGTAGCATACACTGTTGCCGGTAATCAGTTGACTATGACTGGTAATGTAGAAAGCACAGACGATTTCTATGTAGTCTATCAGGGCAAGGCTGTGCAAACCGTAGTGCCGCCTGATGGTTCTGTTACAACAGCAACCATTAATGACGGGGCTGTAACTAATGCTAAGATAGACACAATGGCGGCAAGCAAACTTACAGGCGCACTGCCAGCTATTGACGGCTCATCTCTGACTGGGCTTACCAGCGGGTTTACTTTCCCTGCGGCGCAAACTTTGAATGGTTTAAGTGAAAGAGTTTTCACAGGAATACCAAGCGGTGTAACCGTTATTAAGTTTGGTGTTTGGCGGTTTAGCGGCACAACCAGTACATCTAGATTTATGATACAGCTAGGCGATAGCGGTGGAATAGAAACAACTGGATATTATTGGGGCGACCACTATTTTCTTAATTCAACAAATCATAGTAATGCAGACAACGATGCGGCTTGGAAATTAGGGTCTTGGACAGGAGCCTCAAATGTAATTATGGTTCAAGGTGAAATATTTAATGTTCATGGCAACAAGTGGTTATTGGACGCTAATGCAATTTATGTACAAGATACTGGTTATTATCTTCATATGCACGGCTTCAAAGAACTTTCTGGTGAACTTACGCAAATACAGTTTGCAATACAATCTGGAACCTTTGATGACACCGGTTATGTACGCATAGGCTACACATAGGAGCAAGCAATGGCATTATCAAAAATAAATTCTGCTTCTCTTGCTCAAGGGGCCGTAACTAATACAGGCATCCGCAATGTTATAACTAACGGTGGGATGCAAATTTGGCAACGCGGAACCTCGATGGCCTCAACCGCAAATGGCTCTAACAATTACACCGCTGACAGATTTTGGGTTAGTCATAACAACGCAAGCAATGTGACTGTTTCCCAACAGGATGGAACTGGTGCTGGGATTGGTGTTCCGTATTGTGCAAGAGTGCAAAGAAATAGCGGAAGTTCAGCCGCAAACGGTATAAGATTTGGAACTAGCTTAGAAGCAACTGATGTTATTAGACTACGCGGTAAAACCCTAACAATTTCATTCTATGCAAGAGCGGGGGCAAACTTCAGTGCCGCTTCAAATACACTAGGTTTATGGGTGTATACGGGGACAGACGTTGACCCTAATCCAAATACATTTGCGTCTGGCTTATGGAATAATATTGTAGCGTTAGTCACGCCCAATTCAACATTAACTACTTCATGGCAGAGGTTTACATACACAACTAACGCAGTTTCCTCGACTGCAAACGCATTAATATTGCAGTTTAACTTCAACGAAACAGGCACAGCGGGAGCGAATGATTACTTTGAAATCACTGGCGTTCAGCTTGAGGAAGGCTCAGTAACAGACTTTGAGAATCGGTCTTATGCAGACGAGCTACAAAGATGTAGACGCTATTATCAACAATCTCATTATGACATCTATAGTTCTTACGGGGCTACCTACAACTATGTTCAATGGTTTTTTGTTCCAGAAATGAGGACAACACCAGCCCTTAGTGGAAACCTTACAGGAACATCAGATGGCGTTAATAAGCAATTTGCTCAAAGATATAACGCTGGTTCAAACTATGCTTATTTTTATGGCGGTTCTAATCCATCAAAAGCAGATGCGGAGTTGTAAATGGATATTACATCAGCACAATACATTAGAAACAGAGATGACACTGATAATATAGCCATTGCCGCAACTATTGACGGTGAAAATATGGAAGTTCCTATAAATCTATCCAATCGTCACTATGCAGAAATAAAGCGTCAGGTAGACGCTGGCGAATTAACCATTGAGGATGCAGAGTAATGCCTTACGTTGGAACCCAGCCCCTATCAGGCAACTTCATAAAACTAGATAGTATTAGTGTGGTTAACAATCAGGCCGCATATACTCTACAATCTGGCGGCGCGGATTTTAAACCCGGTCAGGCAGAACGCCTACTCTGTTCAGTGAACGGTGTGGTTCAAAATCCAAACGATGCATTTACTGTATCCGGTGCAACAATTACTTTCAGTGAGAACCTAGTCACAGGCGATGTGATTGATTTTATTGTAGCCCTCGGAGAAGTTGGCACAACAACTACACCGGCTGATGGTACGGTAGACATAGACAAGATGTCTAGCAGTATCATGAAGAACAACGCTATCCGGGTAAACGACACTAGCCTAACCAGCAACGTAACTATAGCCGCTGATGAAAACGCTATGGTAGCTGGCCCATTCACCATTGACAGTAGCGTGACGTTGACTGTCAACGGTACATTTACGGTGGTTTAGATGAGCAAGTTATATGTAAATGAAATAGGCAGTAAGACTGGTTTGGCAGATGCCATGACCATTGACAGTAGTGGTCGTGTTTTTCAACCGGCTAAACCGATTATGTCTTTGCGAGGCGCGGCAACATTTTCTAGTTCCAGCCCCTTTACTACAGATACCGCACCCAATACAGGCGGAGATATTGCGGCATTATCTAATTTAAGAGTGGTTACAGCATGGTCACAGACACATGTAAATCAAGGTGGAATGTATGGGAATGATGGAAGGTTAACTGCGCCAGTTGATGGTATATATCAATTTACCATATC
>Ga0160423_10004024_pt1 | contig 12134 bp, 15 predicted proteins | sample CRUFie14St8metaG_FD_108191 | JGI IMG/M metagenome (GOLD analysis project Ga0160423, IMG submission 108191) | Marine microbial communities from the Costa Rica Dome - CRUD Field 142mm St8 metaG | ecosystem: Environmental > Aquatic > Marine > Oceanic > Photic zone | place: Costa Rica: the Eastern... | reverse complement strand
TATGCCAGCAATATATGTAATAAGATGAGCAACCCTAAATATTAACCACCAAAAAGCCAAGCCGGTCAAATCAACTGATAAATGCATTGATAGTAAAGCTAATGCTAAAAAAGCAGGAAGACTTTCTTGGAGATTTACCGCTGCTCTAGTAGCTCTGCCTGCCATAATAGAAGTTTCAGGCATTGGTTCATCCCTGTTGGTTGTATACCATGAAAAATTTTTTAAATTAAACGCGGCTGGAACTACCCAGATTTGGATAATTGTAAGTAGTAATGCATAGACAATATAAGAAGCCATAAATTTTCTCCTAGATTAATTAAATTTAATTCTAAACAATAGAAATGATTCCATCAAAATAAATAACACTTTTACCTGATATAAAAACTCTGTTGTCAGCCAATGTACAATTAAGTTTTCCGCCCCTCTTAGAGAGCTGATTTGCATCAAGCTGATTCTTGCCTAATTCCTTTGCCCAATATGGAGTTAGCATGGTATGAGCCGATCCGGTCACTGGATCTTCTTCTATCCCTGCCTCGGGATAAAAGCATCTGGATACAAAATCTACTTGATCTCCGGGAGCAGATATAACTAAACCTCTAGAATCTAATTTTGAAAGCAGTAAAAAATTTGGTTTTATGTGCTCAATCTGTTTTTGATTTTCAAAGATTGCTAAATAATCGTCTTTGCCTTTTAACAATTGCAACGGCTCAATGCCTAAAATTTCTTCAAATAATGGATCTGAATCTAATAAAACTGGTTTATCCAACGGAAAATTAAGGCATAAGGCATCCTTGTTTTTAGTAACTTTCAAAATACCACTTTTTGAATCAAAATTAATTTCTTCGCCAGCGAGCTCTGGATAATGTTCAAAAAGTATCCTTGCGCTAGCTAAAGTTGCATGACCACAAAGATCTACCTCAATTGAAGGAGTAAACCATCTGATGAAAATTGGACTTTCATGAATGCTTACAAATGCAGTTTCAGAAAGATTATTTTCAAATGCTATTGATTGCATCAAACTATCATTTAAATATGATTCTAAAATTACAACTGCAGCAGGATTGCCTGTAAACAAATTTTCTGCAAAGGCATCCACTTGATATATTTTTAACTTCATCAAGACATTTTTAATGCAAAGTATTTCAAAACTTCAAAGAAAATTCTTAAAATTTTCCTCTTTTAAATCTCATTCGAATGGAATAAACCCTAATCAAAGCAACCATTGTGAGAATTGTCTGAGTAAAAATTGAAATTAATAGCGTATTTGTCCAACTCCAATTATCTATGGTTAACCATAGTAAGAAAGTTTGTAACGGAAAATTAATGACTAATCCCATCATTACAACAATAATGCTTTCTCTAAAAGCTATTTTTTCAGTTTTATTCATTTTTATCTCAGTTTAATTAAGTAATTCGTAGTTACATTTTTTCATGGTTTCTTCTGATAAAAAAGAGTTAATGATCCTCACTAACTTCTTATCTAACTTGGGTATCCTAAGTGAAGATGTAATATCCTTCTGTTCATGCCATCCTCTTCCATTAACATAATCATTCATTTTGATTAAAGGCATATCGCTTCTATTAAGTATGCCTGCCACATTAGTATGAAATTTTCTTTGATCAGCATTAAAGTCCTCAACATTTATGATAATTGAGTTCGGTATCTCATCTGACATTCTAAAGTAAGAATCATTCTTTTGATTCCACATCGCAATACAGTTTTCATAGTCTTCAATAGAAAATTTAATAAAATTTTCTAAAGATAAATCTTTTATTTTTGGATAATGATCATAATAGGGTTCTCTATGCATGGCTTTGATCCATGAATAAGGATTACGCATACAAAAAATAAATAAGCAATTTTGCACATTAAACTTTGACCACTCATCTTTTTGTGGAGCCAGTCTGTGCTTCCAACCTAAGAAATCATAGTGATGAAATTTAAGATTAAAGTTTTTGCCTACAAAATATCCTATTGCATTAGTCCCACAATGACGCTCACCAAAAACCTTAATTGAATTAATCGTCAAATTTAATCGCTGTTCCGTAGGCTATAACTTCCGATGCAGCTGCTGCAATCGTTGATGTTTCATACCTGAAATTAACAACTGCATCCGCACCCATGTCCTCTGCACTTTTAATCATCCTGTCCATAGCTTCTTTTCTTGCCTGTGTTAAAAGAATTGAATAGCTTTTAAGTTCTCCGCCAACAATATTTTTTAAAGTTGCCAATATGTCTGTGCCCAAATGTCTAGCTCTTACAGTACTGCCCATAACAATCCCAAGATAAGTTTGAATTTGTTTGCCTTCTATAGATGGTGTACTAGTTACTAACATGATTCGCTCCAAAATTTTGATATGATAAACAAAAGTATATGGATAATATAAAACAAGAGCTAGTTGAAACAAAATTTGCCATTGGAGCGATAGTTAAACATCGTTTTTTAGATTTTCGTGGTGTCATATTTGATGTAGATCCTGAATTTAATAATACTGAAGAATGGTATCAATCTATTCCAGCTTCGATCCGCCCAAAAAAAAATCAGCCTTTTTATCATCTCTTCGCTGAGAATGGTCACATCTTTTATATTGCTTATGTTTCTGAGCAAAACTTACTCGATGATGCAACAGAGGAATTGCCAAAACATCCTGAAATTAAAAATTTATTTTCTCACTTTGAGGATGGTAAATTTGTGCCTTTGACTAGAGCAGTTAACTAAGTTATTCCTGAAAAGCTATCTGCAAGGCAGTGGTGAAAACCTCCATTGCTTCCTTTAAATCCTCTAGACCCAAAAAGGTTGGTGCTAGTCTAATATTTGAATTTGCTGGATCATTGAAGTGAGGATATGTAGAGCCTGCAGGAGTGATTAAAACTCCAGCCTCTTCGCACAAAGCTATAACTCTTTTGGCAATAGGTTTATTTGTATTATAGGAAATGAAATATCCGCCTGTGGGTTTTTTGTAACTGCCTATTTCTGGATTTAATGAATCCAAAGCATTAAAAGCGACTTCAAATTTTGGTTTAACTAATTCTGCATGTTTTTTCATATGATTCATAACATCATCCTTGTTTTTGAAGAATTCTGTATGGCGCAATTGATTTACCTTATCAGAAGATACAATCATAGATGTTCTCTGCCTTACCAAGAGATTAAAAAGCTTACTTCCTGCAGCAGCAAAAGATAAGCCTCCACTGCCAAATGTTACCTTTGAGAATGAACAAAATATTGCAGTCTGATCTAAAACATTATGTTTATTAGCAAGGTCCCACACAGGAGTCTGATTTGCTGAAGACGAAAAATCATGGAGTAAATACGCATTATCAAAAATAAATAAAAATTCATCAGAGTATTCTTTTCCTAGTTGTAAAAGTTCAGAAATATTTTCATCTGAATAGACATCACCAGATGGATTTGAATGTCTAGGCACACACATTATCCCTTTGATATTTGTATTTTCTTCAAGTAACACTTTAAATTTTGCAATATCAACTCCTGAGCCTGTTAAAGGAACAGGCAACATTTTGATACCAAAATCATCTAATAATCTAAAGTGCCTATCAAAACCAGGAACTGGACAAATAAATTTTATATCTTCTTGATTCTTCCATGGCGTCACTAAGCCAAAAAGATAATTGGCAAGAATAAGTTGGTAAATAAGCAGTAAGCTAGATTGCTCTCCAACTAAAGTATTTTCAATGGTGGCTGACATTAACTCTGCGCCTAGCTCTCTAGCCTCTGGTATACCAAGCGGATGACCATAATTACGCACATCAACTCCACTAGGGCTTTCAGATAGAACGCTGCTTGTTAAAAGTTGATTTGAAAGATCTAACTGATCAGCACCTGGCTTTCCACGAGTTAAATCAATCTTCAGATTTTTAGCTTTTAAGGAGGTAAATTTAGATTCTAGAGATTCATCCATAGTATCATTGAATATATAGGTAGATATATTTTATAGGATAAATTTATAAGTGGCATATATATGGATTCTTTTGACCATAATAATCCTTCTTTTAGGATTGTTAATATATCTAAATATTAAAGATTATTCTCAAAGCTCTGATTCTAAAGTATCTCTAAGAGACATAGATAAAGCAGTTGAAAGACAAGAAACAAAATTATCTGATCTATCTATTGAAATTCAATCTTTTCAAGATCCACTCAGCAAGCTTAATAGATACCTGTCAGGGGGAGTATTAGCTGGGACATTTGGAGAATGGGCACTGGATGCAATAATTAAAGATATTTTTCATCCCAACCAGTTCATTGAAAATGCTGAGGTTATAAGCGGGTCGGGCAAAAGAGTTGAGTTTGCAATTAAGCTGCCTGAGGGTCTTTTATTGCCAATTGATGCAAAATTTCCATCTGGTCTTTATGACAATTATTTATCTGCTGTGGATGATAGCAATGCTCATGCGACCAAAACAGCAATAGATGCAATTCGAAGACATGTAATTAATGATGCAAACGATATTAATAGTAAATATATTCAATCGGGAATTACCATTGAATTAGGAATCATGTTTATTCCCAGCGAATCTTTGATGCAACTCATTGATTCAATAAGCGACATTAGGGAGCAAATATTCAGAGATAGTAGAGTTTTAATAATGGGGCCAAATTCTCTTGCAGCATATCTAATTAGTGTTCATATGGGCTTTAGGACGCTTGCAATAAATGAAAAGGCTAGCGAGATTATGAGGGAGTTTGGAAAACTTAAAAAAGAGTTTGAAAATTTTGGAAACTCCACAGAAGATCTCCAGAAAAAAACAGATGCTATGCTTAAAGCTGTTAATGAGCATGTCACAAGAGAAAGACAAATGGGTAAAGCAATTAAAAACATGGAAAATGTAGACGGCTAAAAATATTCTAACGGACTATTATCTTATCTTCTTTAAACTCTATTATTGTATCTGAAAAATATTCTGCCTCTTCTTCATCATGGGTAACTAAAACTACTGACAGGCCTTTTTCTTTAAAAATTTTTTTTGTTTCAACATGCAAGTCACTTTTAAGTTTTTTATCAAGCGCAGCAAACGGCTCATCAAGTAAAAGAATATCTGGATTAGTAATTAGTGCTCTAGCAAAAGCAACACGTTGTTGCTGACCAGCTGATATTTCATGAGGAAATTTTTCTGCTAAATCAAGAACTTTAAACAACTCAAGAAATTCACGGGTCAAAGATTCTTTTTCTTCAATATAATTTATTCCAAACATTACATTTTTTTTAACATTTAAATGAGGGAAAAGAGCCCTATCTTCAACCACAAGCCCCAAGTTTCTTTTTTCAGGAGGTAATATGAAATTTTTACTTGAAACCAGCTTTTCCTTTATTCTTACTTCACCCTCAGCCGGTTCCTCCAAGCCTGCAATAATTCTTAATAAAGTTGTTTTGCCTATGCCAGAAGCACCAATTATTGATGCAATTTCACCATCTTTTAATGAGAAACTAAAATCTTTAATTGTTGAAATTTCATTGCCATATGAGTGAGACAAATTAGTTATTTCAAGAATTTTTTTCATTCTTTGCCTTCCAATCGTGATGCTCTTATCATTTTTGTTAAAAAGAAAATAGGTATTAAGCCAATTAATATTATGGCTGTTGCTGGAGCGGCTGCTTCAATCATTCTCTCCTCTGATGCATAAATATATGTTGAAACTGCTAAAGTTTCAAAATTAAAAGGTCGCAAAATTAATGTTGCTGGTAGTTCCTTCACAACTTCAGATGTGACTAAAAGAATACTGGTAAAAAAGCTAGTTTTTAATAGAGGGAAATGAATTCTAAAAAGTAGATTCAAACCCTTTGATTTTAAAATACGAGCACTATCATCAAGCGTTTGACTTATTTTTTGATAACCAGCCTCATAAGTTGAATTTGCTAAAGCATAAGACTTGATGATGTATGCAAAGATCAAACCAAATATACTCCCCGTAACAAAATATCCCTCAAAGGAATTCAATACATTGTTATCTAAAAATACAAATAATTGAACAATTCCTACCGCAAGAATTAGTCCTGGTACAGCATATCCAATATTTAAAAAAGGATTGATTGCTTTAATGGTTGAGCTATTTTTATATCTAATTGAAAAATTAATTAGCATTGCGATGAAGGTGCAAAGTATTGCAGAAAATACCGATAACAAAATTGTATTAAAAGATATTCTAAAAAAATATTTTTCAAAAAAACCAGAGTTAAACCTTAATGACCAATTTAAAATTTCAAGTATCGGCAAAACAAAACCAATAAATATTGGTACAAAACAAACAAGAAAGAATAAACAAGATTGTTGAGAAGATACTTTCTTAATTGGCATTGGCTTGAAATTTGATGAAATCGTAGAAAAACTAGCGTTTCTTCTGGATATTCTTTCTATTACTAGACAAAAAGTTATAAAAATTAAAAGCATTGATGCCAATTGCATAGCAGTAGTCAAATCATACATTCCATACCAAGTCCTAAAAATACCTGTTGTAAATGTTGAAACAGCAAAGTGATCAACTGCACCAAAGTCAGACAAGGTTTCCATAGCAACTATCATGGTGCCTGCGATTAATGCTGGCCTTACAACTGGAAGAGCGAGTTTTAAAAAAATTAATTTTTGAGATAAGCCTAATGTTCTACCAATTTCAAACATAGATCTTGATTGATTCAAAAATGCGGTACGACAAATCAAATACACATATGGATATAGGGTAAATGAAAAAACTAAAATTGCTCCGTAGATATTTCGAATATTTGGAAAAAACGACTCACTTTGTTGTAAATTAAAGATTGATCCTGCGATTTCATTCAATGTTCCATATGAGTCAAATAAACCTGTAAATGTATAGGCTAAAATGTATGGTGGTATTGCTAATGGCAAGATAAGGCCCCATTCAAAAAAACGTCTGCCTACAAACTGATAATTTGTGACTATCCAAGCTGTGACAGAACCTATGATTATGACCAAAGTTGAGACTCCTGATACCAAAATGAACGAATTAACAATATAGTCAGTCAGAACATAGTTATAAATATGCTGCCAGTTTTCAGAGTAATCACTGAAGAGACTAAATAAAATTACAAGTATAGGAGACATGAATATCAGAAGAATAAGAATTGGCAAGACATGCCAAATGGAGAGAATTTTTAAAAATGGCACTTTATATAACTGAGTTTAGTTAATAAATCAGATTATCATAATATGGTTATTTCCAGCCAGCCCTATCCATAAGTTTTAGGGCCTCTGAATTAAATCTACCGTACTCTGAAACCAAGATTTCATCCTCTACAAAATCCAAGCCAGAACTAGCTATATCAGGATGAGGCAGGACATTTTTTACGACAGGATACTCAAATGAATTATTTACCATGCTAGCTTGCATTTTTTTGGATAGCAAAAACTCTATGAATCTATTTGCATTATCAACATTTTTTGCATTCTTTAAGACGCCCAATCCACTTATATTAATATGCACTCCTCTGTCTTTCTGATTAGGAAAAAACATTTTTACCTTCTCTGCAGATTTTTGTTGATCTTCGCCTGCTTTTCCAGACAACATATATCCGTAATAATAGCTGTTAGCTATTGCAAGATCTGCCATGCCATTAGCAACTGCCATAATTTGAGATCTGTCATTACCTTGAGGTTTTCTTGCAAAATTTGATACTAGCCCTTTGGCCCATAATTCTGTTTTTTCTATCCCATGAGTTGAAATTAATGATGCTACTAATGATTGATTATAGATATTATTAGAACTTCTTATAACAATCCTATTGCTCCACTCTTTATCGGCAAGATTCTCATAGCGAAGATCTGTTATTTCTTCGCTTGATACATTATCTGGATTATAAAAAATTACTCGCGCTCTTTTAGCAATTGCTATCCATTCATCATTAGGACCTCTTAAGTTTTTAGGTACTATTGATAAAGCTTTTGAAGAGGAGATACTTTGAAAATATCCTTCTTTTTGAATTTTCCATAAATTGCCTGCATCTACAGTAAAAAAAACATCAGCAGGAGAGTTTGCACCCTCAGATTTTAATCTTTCAAGTAAAGCGCTTCCATTGCCTGAAATAACATTAATTTTAATCCCAGTCTCTTTCCGAAAATCTTCATATAGCTGATCATCAGAGTCATAGTGTCTTGATGTATATATATTTACTTCATTAGCAACAGACAATGAGCTTGCAACCACTAAAATTAGAGAAAGAGTGGATTTAAACATTCGAGACCTCTTATTATATATTTATTGAGAATGATTCTCATTTGGATTATATAGAAAGAAAAATTCTTTTCAAATTATTGGCAATTTTATAACTTGCCAACCCCTTTCAATTGAAATTTTCTCTAGTTTTGTATCAGGATTTACAGCCTTTGGGAATTCAACTGCCTCCATTAAAGGTAGATCATTTATAGAATCTGAATAAAAAGTTGCGCCTTTAAAATTTTTGTATTTATTATCATTTATCCAAGACTGTACTAATTTTAACTTTCCTTCACCCAAAGCAGATGGAGGAATAAATTCACCTGTACATTTATTGTTTTTAAATTCTACTTTTGTAGCTATAACATTTTTAATTTCTAATCTTTTAGCTATTGGTTTTACAATGAGTTCATTTGTTGCGCTTGCAAGTAATATTTTATGTCCCTTTTCATAATGCTCATGTAATAGTTTTAGGGCAAATATATTTATCATAGGTTCAATTATTTTTTCTACAAATGGAAGAATAATTTCGTGTACTTCTTTTCTTGTCATTCCTATGTATGGCTTTAAAGCAAAATTCGTATATTGATTAAAATCTAATTTTCCATGCTGATAATCTCGAATAAATTCATCATTTTTTAGCTTTGCAGCTTTATCAAGTAAATTTATATCTATCAGATAATTAATCATCGAATAATCTGAATCACCGTTAAGAATGGTATTATCTAAATCAAAAATAGCTAAATCAGGCTCGCTCATAAGGGGTTAATCTAACATGAATGATAAACGTTACAGAAAAAATGTTGGCTTAATTGTATTAAACAAAAAGAATCAATTGTTGGTTTGCAAAAGAAAGGATAAAAGTGCCTGGCAATTTCCCCAAGGAGGGATTGATGAGGGAGAGAAAAATTTAGAGGCTGCTTATAGAGAACTGTTCGAGGAGGTTGGAATTAATAAACATCAAGTAAAAGTTATTGCGAGAAGTAAGCATTGGTATCATTACGATATACCTAAAGGATATAAACCAAGACCGAAAAGTTTAAAGAATTTTTCTGGTCAAAAGCAGAAATGGTATTTGCTCAAAGCTAAAAATGAGCTCAAAATAAATCTCTCAAATCAAATCCCTCAAGAATTTATAGACTATAGATGGTCTTCTTACTGGTTTGCTCTAACAAATGTTGTCCAGTTTAAACAAGAAGTTTATAGAAATGTATTGCTTGAATTTCTCCCAAAATATATAAATATTCATGATAATTGAAATTCTTATTTATCTATCTTTAGGAGCATTTACTGGTTTACTAGCGGGCATGTTTGGTATTGGCGGTGGCAGCATATTAGTTCCATCATTAATTTTTATTTTTTATGGTATGGGATTTGAAAGCTCCATTATATTTCTTATGGCAATTGGCACATCGCTTGCAAGTATTTTTTTCTCAGCCATTTCATCAGCACTTTCTCATCACAAAAAAAGAAGCGTTGAATGGCCTCTGGTAATTCCTTTATCAATCGGAATGATCTTAGGTGCTGTTCTCGGCGCAGGGTATGCAGCGACCCTTACAAATGAAAATTTAAAATGGATCATTACAATTTTTTTAATTGTAATTGGCATAGAAATGATTTCTAACTTCACAAAATCTCTTGCCAATAAAGATCAAAAGCTTATTACTTTATCTAAATCTATTATGCCAATTCATGGATCTTGGATAGGATTCTTATCTTCTATCATTGGAATTGGGGGAGGATCATTTACCACACCATTAATGATCGCTGGAGGGTACAACATTCGCAGTGGAATTGGCACTGCAGCAGCTTGTGGAGTTCCAATAGCTGCTGCAGGAGCTATTGGCTACATGTATTTTGGAACATCAACAGAGGCAATGCTTCCACCTGGAGCTTTTGGTTATGTTTTTTGGCCGGCAGTTATCTCAATCTCTTTAGCGAGCATATTAACTGCTAGAGTCGGAGCTAATATAAGTCACTCTATTTCTGAAAAAAATCTTAAAATATCATTTGGCATATTTTTAATTTTGATTGGTATTTTGGTAATAGTAAATTGATCATTGAACTTTCAGATTTCTTCAATAACCCAAGCTTGATTGAGATTGGCTGGTTTAGAATTCAATATTATGCAGTCACATGGATCCTATCTGCGATTTTTATTTTTCAGTATTTAAAAAACCATCAAATCATCAAAGAACTAAAACTAACTTCTGATCAAGTCAATGATATTGTATTTTTGTACGGGTTAATATTTGGTGCCATGCTTGGCGGAAGATTTGGCTATATGTTTTTCTATGGTTTAGATCAATTAGCATCAAATCCATTGAGTTTATTTTTTATATGGGAGGGTGGCTTAAGTTTTCATGGTGGACTGATTGGAGTTATTTTGAGTTTGTATGTCTATTGCTATCAATACAAGATATCTTTTCTTAGACTTGCAGATTCTATATGTGTTGCCATGCCAATTGGTCTTGGCTTGGTCAGAATTGGCAACTTTATGAATGGAGAGCTTTTTGGAAGGCCTACTGACGGAACTTGGGGATTTATTTTTCCTACAGATCCATATGGTTTTACAAGACATCCATCGCAACTATATGAAGCATTTCTTGAGGGTGTATTTTTATTTGTTTTGCTTATGCTTATTAATGCTAAAAATAATAAGCATGGGGTTATCAGTGGAGCCTTTTTACTGAGTTATGGAGCAATAAGATTTTTTGTAGAATACTTTAGGCAACCTGATTCTCACATGGGTTTTGTTGCATTACAATTAAGCATGGGTCAGCTTCTTAGCATCCCCATGGTAATTATTGGGCTCTTACTTTTGATGAAATCTTTAAAGAAAAATGAAGCAATATCTTGACCTATTAGACTACATACTGAAAAACGGTGAAGATCGAGGAGATAGAACTGGAACGGGCGTAATTTCCTCTTTTGGACATCAGATCCGTTTTGATCTTAAAGATGGATTCCCTGCGGTTACAACTAAATCACTTGCCTGGAAAGGAGTGGTTTCAGAATTATTATGGTTTCTTGAAGGCTCAGATGATGAGCGTAGATTAGCTGAAATTAGATTTGAAAAAGATCGGACTGAACTGACTGATTTAAGTAAATTTTCCACCATCTGGACCGATAATGCTGACAATCAAGGAGTTGATCTTGGTTATGAAAATAATAATCTTACAAAAAAACTTGGTCCGGTATATGGAGTTCAATGGAGAAATTGGGGCGGCGTTGATCAAATTAAAAAATTAATTAATGATATTAAATCTAATCCCTATGGAAGAAGGCACATTTTGAGTGCATGGAACGTCGAGCAACTTGATTATATGGCTCTACCGCCCTGTCATGTCATGTCACAATTCTACGTTTCTGAAAATGGACGTCTATCATGTCACATGTATCAAAGAAGCGCTGATATGTTTTTAGGTGTTCCATTTAATATTGCTAGCTATGCTTTGCTTCAATCCATTTTGGCAAATATCTTAAAACTTGCTCCAGGAGATTTTATTCATACATTTGGAGATGCACATATTTATAAAAATAGCTTGGAGCAAGTTAAAGAACAGCTAACAAGAACACCTAAAAAACTTCCAAAACTAGTAATGCCTCAGCTAGAGTCAATCGATGGGTTAAAGAATTGTTCTGTCAGTGATTTTATTTTAGATGGCTATGAATCTCACCCAGCTTTAAAAGCAAAAATGGCAATATAAATAAAATGATAATTTCACATTTAGTAGCATTATCTAACAACAATGTAATTGGCGTGGACAATGACTTGCCATGGAAATTAAAAAAAGACCTTCAGCATTTTAGTGCTTATACTCAAAACAAAGTCATTGTAATGGGAAGGAAAACATTTGAATCAATTGGCAGACCTCTACCAAATAGAAAAAATATTGTTATATCCTCCACAATTTCATCGACAAGTGAAGTGCAAGTAGT
>Ga0160423_10004023_pt1 | contig 12137 bp, 6 predicted proteins | sample CRUFie14St8metaG_FD_108191 | JGI IMG/M metagenome (GOLD analysis project Ga0160423, IMG submission 108191) | Marine microbial communities from the Costa Rica Dome - CRUD Field 142mm St8 metaG | ecosystem: Environmental > Aquatic > Marine > Oceanic > Photic zone | place: Costa Rica: the Eastern... | reverse complement strand
GCTTCAATCCAATCAGAGCGGGGCCCGGGTACGGTCGCGGTGACCGTGCGCCAGCCGGGTCGGTAGGATGCAGAGTCAGCGAGGGAGGTGCTCGAGTCTTCCACGCCTGGAGCGATGGCGTAGCGGGCATAAATGCGGAGCGTAAACCGTTCCCCACTTTCGATGAGGTCGTTGGGAGCGACTTCGAGCATGCCAAGAAGGTCAGCCATCTCGGTCGGAACGATCAGGTCGAGGTCGTCGGAGGTGCTGGCGTCAAGGCACCACGTCCCTTTGGAGGTGGACCAGACCAAGCGACCGGCAGCGGTCGTGGTCGTGTTGACCAAGGCCTTCGCTGCTTCTTCATCGCCCTCACCGGGAATGAAGCAGACCTTGACCCCGTCGTGGGTGAGGTAGAGGTCATCGTCCTGTTGGATAAGGTCGCCTGACAGGCGAACAATCGAGCCGCTGCGGTACGACCAAGAGCCAGGGTCGTCCCAATCGAGGGTGTCGACCGCAGGCGTGTGATCATCGTCGACGCGCACCTCAGGGCCGGTCACGTGGAAAGCCCAAACCAAGTCAGAAGCGTCGTATTGCAGCAACCCGTCGGCTTGGATTCGAGCCCCGTTCTCGATCCATCGCCCCGGAGCGGACGTGATGATGAGTTTCATGTGGTGCTCTGCGTTGCTGTAGGTTGGGTGGTCGTTGAGCATCGCTGATGTCCAACTCGCATCGGGTGGCACCGCTTCGCCGATGTATCCCGTAAGTCGGAGCACCCGGTCGCTGTGGTTTGTAGGGTCGGCGGCGACCTCGGCCAGCGAGGTCATCACAACGTCGGGAAGATCCTCTTGCTGCCAACTCACAGCCCCGGAGCCAAGGGCTTGCATGTAGATGCGGCCGTCCCATTCGATGACGTCGCCGGTGGCGGTGACTTTGGTCCCAATGGGCGGCAGGTCCGTGGCGCGGTACCAGCGCAGTTCAACCACGCCCGTGTCGTCTTCGATGATGATGTCGACGCGATTTTCGCCTGTCCCATACGGGTCTTTCATCCACGTCGTCATCACGCCCTCGACGCGAACAACTTCGTTCGTGTGTTCGATGAGGTTGCCAATGTCAACCACATCTGGTTCCCGCATGACGGCGTATGCATTCATCCCAGCCACAAGCAAAATTGCGACACCAAACATCGCCCACAAACGCTGCCCCATCACGAGGTCGGGGGTCTGGCTGGGTTCCACCATGACACGCCCTTGAGCGGACAGCGGATGAGCGTTCCTCCCGTTCACGCCGTTCCTAGGTGGGGGGTTGATGAGCACTGGCGGGTCCCAACCACCGATGACGGGGCCTCCCGACCGGGTCATCCGAGACGAAGTTCACCGGGATGTCCTGGTGCCGGCGGCACATGCTTCCATCCTGGACACCCGCGAATTCCAACGCTTGCGGTACGTGAAACAGCTCGCGACGTGCGAGTTCGTGTTTCCAAGCGCCACGCACAACCGCTTTGCTCACTCGCTTGGGGCTTACCACCTTGCTGGGCGCCTTCTTGACGCCCTCGAGGAGGCGCACCCTGGACGTATCGATTCAGGCGACGGTGAATTGGTTCAACTGGCGGCTTTGCTCCATGATGTGGGCCATCCGCCCTTCTCGCACCTGCTTGAAACTCCGGAGGTCTTTGCCACCTTCCGTCACCACGAATCGTGGGGCAGGGAAATGCTCACGTCCGAACAAACGGAAGTTGGCGCTGCGGTGCGCAAAGTCCTCGGCACGGCTCGCTTCGAGCGATTGCTGGCCTTGCTTGACGGGGCTCAGGAGCACGATGGCATACCCATTCCCAAAGTGCTCAAAGAAATCGTGTCCAGCCAACTTGACGTTGACCGCATGGATTACCTTCTGCGTGACCAAGCCAACACGGGCGCACAGATCGGTGGTTTTGACATCGACCGGGTGATGCGAGCGCTCCGTATCGCGCCAGAAGGAGGGCTTCACGTCAAGCGGTGGGGCCTGCCTGCCATCGAAGCCTACCTCGTCACCCGGTATCACATGTACCTGCAAGTGTATTTCCACAAGGTGAACATGCTCACACAGACCTACTTGGTCCGAATGCTGTCGCGAGCACGAAGCCTTGCGCAACAGGGTGCGCTGGACCTTTCATCTGCATTGACGTCCATGTTGTTGGACGAGGAACTCGACGCATCGACCTACGCCTCGCTGCACGATGCTCACGTCCTCGTTGAATTGCCCGCATGGTCCGACCACGCCGACCCAGCCCTTTCCGCAGATGCCAAGCGGCTGCTTTCCCGTCGTGATTACCACAAATCCTTGCGCATCAGGGACCTGACACGAGAAAGCGTGGACACGGTCAAAGGAGAACTTGCCGCTATTTTGACAGAAGCCGGAGCGAACCCCGACCAGGATCTCATCGTGGCCGCCGTGCGGAAGCGCGGCTACCTGCCATACATGCAGGGCATTTTGCTGGAGGACGGTCGCGATGTGGCCGAGCACTCGCCGATTGTCCGAGCCTTGAGCGAAGCGGCGGACCGCGTGCTCGTGTTCGTTCCTGAAGACGTTCGTGATGCTGCAGAGGCGCTCGTGCGTGAGCGCGTCAAGCCGGAGCAGGCTTCGCTGGATCGCTTCATGTGAGCGGCAACCTCATGGTTCTGGCCCGTCACGAAAGGTTGGACCCGTAGCTCAGACGGGTAGAGCACCCGGCTCATAACCGGGAGGTCAGGGGTTCGATGCCCTTCGGGTCCATTCGCTCGCAGTAAGACGACATGGTTATGAGGGTCCGAATGGACGGAGAGGTGTAGGTGTCCGCATGAAGTCGCTCAATCGTGTCGCGTTCCTCGTTGGCCTGTACCTTTGTTCCGTGCTCATTGTGGCCGTTCCGGCTCAAGCACAGATCCCTGCTGCGGCCGTTTCCATGAATTGTTCTCCCGGTGAAGTTCGCGTTGAAGTGAAGCCCGGTTCTTCCTACTCCGGCTACACCACCTGCACGGTGACCAACCCAACGACCTACATCGAGAAGGTGAACATCCAGGTCACCTCCGACGGCCTCGCCGTCGCTCACGCCGGTGACGTCTACGTCGGCGCCGGCCAAGACGTCGATTTCCAGGTCGTCGTTCGCGCTGACCCTTACATGGCGATGCAGAGCCGCCAGTTGTCCGTGACCGGAACGGTCACCGAAATCAACAGCGTTCCCCCTGTGAACGTGGCCAGTTCCCAAACCAACGTGATGGTCAACATCATGCAGTTCTCGCTGGTTCAGGTCGAGGCCGTCGAGCCTTTCGTGCAGCTCATGCCGAAGACGGACAAGCCGTTCGAGTTCAAGGTCACCAACCTTGGCAACCAGATTGACTTCATGCGCATCGGCATCACCGATGATTCCCGTGAGAAGCTTGAGGAAGACGGCTTCACCATCAACCTCCCTGCCGTCAAGACCCAGATCGAGAACAACCCCGCCGGGCAGAAGGTTCGCGTCCTCGTGCGCACCCCCAAGGACTGGGGCTGGACCGACCAGTACTACACGATGAACTTCTACGCCGAGTCGGAGTTCTCCTGCAAGAACGGCGGTTGCGAGCGCGAGTCTCAGATGATCACCATCTACGTTCGCGGTGTGTACCTCCCAGGCTTCGAGGTCGTCCCGACCCTCTCCATGGTCGCCTTGGCTGCAGCCATGGCGGGCAGAAGCCTGCTTCGGACCGAAGAAGAGGAAGGCGTCCCCGTGTTGAGGGAAGCCGCGCCGGGTCTTTGACGAACGTGCAGCAACCGCGTCCCCGTGACGCACGTTTGCCGTCGCCTTCATATGCCCATGAGCGCGAGGTAATGACCGAGGTTACCCCATGAGTGGACTGCTTGACAAAGCCAACACCGCCGCCCAAGCCGCCAGCGAAGAGGAAGCGGCGGCACCCGTCACTCCCGCGCCGGTCAAGGCCGAAGCGCCTGCACCGACTCCTGTTGCTGCAAAGGTCGCTGTTGCGGGATCGGACGAAGGCCTCCCGCTCCCGGCCATCCTTTCCTCGGTCGGTGGCATCGGTCTCTTCGTCGGTCTTCTCCTTAGCTTGCAGGGCGGCTTCATCCCCTTCTTCATCACCGGCGCTGTCCTCCTCATCGCCGTCGGAGCCATTGTCTTGGCCGACCAAGTTCAGGGCAAGGACCTCAACGTCGTGAAGACCGGCGGGGCGGTCTTCCTCGCGGTGATCATCGCCATCGTCCCTTACACTGCAGGCGTTGTGGCGCCAGACGGTGAAACCCTCGCCATTTCCGAAGTTTCCCTTGACGAGGCCAACGACCGGTTGGAGTTCAAGGTCCGCGGAAGTTTCGATGCGACCACGGTCACGATTTCCACCGCTCCGGATTGCGACGGCACCGTTGGTGACACCCCTGAGGTGGTGTGGGAAGAGACGCTCGAGTTGGGCCGTGACTTCGTGCGCGTCCAGCCCATGCTCTCTGATTTCTTCTGCGGCAACGCCTATGACGAGGTCAACAACGTCATCCGAACCTACACCGTGACGGCCACCGACGGCGGGTCCCTCTCCCAGTCCTTCGATCTGGATTCCAGCCAGATGACCCGTACGCCGCTTGAGAGCGGCGTGCGCATCGCACCCGTGTTTGACACCTCAACAGGAACCGCTCAAGACCCCAGCAAGACCACCTTCGAAGGCATCACCATTGAGGTCATGGCCGGTCTCTTGCCGGACAGCCACCAGCACCTCGACGGTGCAGACCATTCCACCTCCGGTGACTTGCGCACCGTTCAGGGTGATTACACCATCACGGTGAACGTCAAGAAGGGCACATCCACCGTGTGGACGCATCCTCTGATCACCGTGGATGGCCTTGACGCCACATGGTCCTCAAGCGTCAGAGGAGCCCAAAGCGGTGACATGAACGGGTGGCTCGCTTTGAGCGGCAACACAGAGGAGAACTTCCGAGAATATGTCTCGAAATCTGCCCTTGACTATGAGAACGGAAAATACACCTTCGAGGTCGTGCTGGACGTTGGCACCAGCAGCGGTGGGACGGTCATCACCCACGACGACGTCTGTTGGAACCTCGACTTCGAGGACGGGGACGAGTACAACTCGAACTGGGAAGCAGCAACCTGTTGAGCCGGCTCAAGCCTCGTCCCACGGGGCCACATCGCTGGGCTCCTCGTCAGATTCAGGCTCTTCTGAGGCCTGCTCTTCCTCGGTTGATGCCTCATCCGTCGTCTCTGGGTACACCTTCGCGTCCTCTTCAACGGCGTCTTCCTCGTCCATGTCTTCGCCTTCTTGGCCTGTGCGTGCTGCGGCCACACGAGCAATTCCAGCAACGCCAAGGAGGAAAACGAAGAGGGCGATGACGATCGTCACCATTGGTGTTTCCTCCACTTCCTCGGCGTAAGTCCACGACACTTCGGCGCCCGTGACGCCGATGTCTGCGGTGACCAGGTCTTCGACCGCTTCGAGTGGCGTTCCGCTCAGGTCGATGATGCCGCATGCGAGGACGTGAGCACCGTCGTTGGGCATCCGCCACGTCAGCGGGATGTCCATCTCGCTGCCTGCGGCCAGGCCGCCATAGGTGGAGAGTTGGATGTAACTTGGTGAGGTATCAGCGGCTTCTCCATCCACGGTGCACTCCAGCACCGGAGACGCCGCATCCGCAGCGCCGCTGTTGCGGACGGTCAGCATCACGCCGAGGCTTTCGTTGACCGTGGCGGTACGTTCCTCGACCTCGATGGCCACGACTTCGATCATGGGCAGTTCGAGGTTTACCACGCTGGTGGGTGCCCATACGGCGGGAACGGTGGTCACGAAGGTCCCCCAACCGGTGGTGGCCGTGACGGTCATGGTCCCGTCTTCCTTCCCGTAGACCCCGTCTCCAGTGAGCCATTCCACGATCCGGGTCATCTCGCTTGAGCCGAGGTCGACACCAACCTCGTCGCCCATGGTCTCAGCAAAGGCGTTGGGGGATTTGCTGCCCTTGTACCCAAGGTCACTGCCGCTGATCAAGGCTCCAGGCATGTTGGTGGTGACCGTCCTGCCGCTGAGCCGTCGTATCCATGCGTCGGTCCAACCGCCCGTGCCGGTGCTGTCTTCGTAGACCAGGTCCGCATTGTCGACAGCGACAACGTCCTCGTCGGTGCGGCTACCAAGGATGATCGAACTTCGAATGCTCAGGGACGAGCCGTCTTCTGCGATGATGGGGGCGCTGCCTTCCATGGTTGAACGGTCGATGGAGCATGAGCCGGTGCAGCGCAGGTCGGCGCCACGCACCGTCGAGTCCTCGATGAGGAGGGTTCCTTGCACGTCGATGCTGAAGGCGGCATCGCCCCAGGTCAGGACAAGGTCAGTTCCCTCGAGGTTCCACGCCTCGTGCCGCATGATGTTCGCCGATGCATCGACCACTTCTACGGCCATGGGTCCGAAGGGGAAGGGATGGTTGTGGGTGACGTTCAGGGTCAAGGTGTCCATGCCGTCGCCGAGATCAACCTGGAGGCTGACCTCATCGCCGCTAGGATCGATCACGCTTTCACCGGTTGACGCCGTGATGGTCAGGGATTCGCTTCCGTTCAACACAGATGACATCATCAGGCGCACCGTCGCCGATCCACTCAGACCAGTTACGGGCAGAGCGATGGTGGATGCACCGCCCGAGAAGGCCATGTAGGCCTCAATCTCAGAACCGGTGAGGTTTGCGTTGTTGAGGTTCAACGTCGCGCCCTCATCGACGCGCACCATCGCGTTCTCGCCAAGGGATATGTTTGCTTCAACAGTGAATGTCGCTCCGTTGGTCACGGTGAATCCATGCTCGTATGTGGTGTCCTCGCTCAGGGTCTGTGTGCTCTCGATGACGTCCGCCTCGCGTGCATCCACAGCAGCAGCCATGGGTGCTCCGAGAAGGAGGGCCAGAAGGAGGAACGCGGTCAGCGTGCGGGACATGGCTGTGCGTGCATCCAGGGGAACATCAAGTTCCCGCCGACCCGTTCAGTAGGGGACGTCCTTCCAACCGATGGCGTATCCGAGCATGTTGAACGAGCGGTGGAGCACGGGCGTCGCTACCAGAAGAACGAGCATCGGGGCCAACAGGTCTGCCTCACCGTGCAAGCCTGGGAGCAAAAGCCATCCCAACACGAAGACCATCATGGCAAAAGGAAGGGTGTCAAGGAGTGGTGCTTTGGACGAAACGTCACCTTCGCGTTTGAGGCCTCGACGGCGCTTGAAGAAGGAGCCTGTCATGTCGCCGAGAAGCGAGAAGAAGCCGAGCGAACTTCCGACGATGAAGGCCCAAAGGCCACGCGACATCGACGCGTCGTGGTCGAGCAGGGGGTCAACGAAGATGCCACAGGCTTCACCGGTGTCGACAGCGCTGGCCATCACCACCATGAGCAGTCCCGAGGTCAGGCTCCCGCCCACAAGTCCGTTCCAAGTCTTCCCATCTCCGAGCAGCCGGTTTCCATCCCACGCGGTACGTCCTCCATCGATCGGCCACGGTCCATAGCCCGTCTTGGGCAACCATTTGCCCCACATCATGGCAAAGGTGTTGACAAGAAAGCCCGGGAGGAAAATCCACAACACAAGGAGGCTCATGCCAGCCAAACCGAGGCTCTCCTCGCACGTTCCCCAAAGGGCCTCGTCCATGCGTGGACATCTCTGCTTGGCCCATGAACATGCCCGCAGCCAGCGTTGGGCTTATGGTCCGCAGGGAACGACACCACCGCATGGAAAAGCGGCGCGTCCTTTTGGTGGGCTCAGGTGGACGCGAACACGCGCTTGCCATGGCGCTAACTCGAGACCAGCGGGTCGAGCTGCACACCGCACCAGGCAACCCCGGTACGGCACAGCTTGGCACGAACCATGCCGTCGGCGCTGCTGATGTTGCAGGCCTTCTGGCGCTGGCAAATGAGCTGGACGTGCACCTTGTTGTCGTTGGTCCAGAGGCTCCATTGTGCGACGGCCTTGTGGATGCACTCGGCCAACGTCCCTGCTTCGGTCCGGTGGCCGCACACGCGGCATTGGAGGGTTCCAAGTCCTTCGCGAAAGAGGCCATGCAAGCAGCAGGTGTGCCTACCGCTGAACACGTCATCGTCCGCAGGGCCGGGGCCCTCAGTGACGCCCTTGACCGGTTTTCCGGTGCACCGTGGGTGATCAAACAAGACGGTCTTGCCGGTGGTAAGGGTGTGTTGGTCACAGAAGACAGGGAAAAGGCCGAGGCCTTCGCCCTCAGCGCCGTCGCCACCGCGGGTTCCGTGGTCATCGAGGCCTTCCTTCCCGGTGAAGAGGCCAGCATGCTGGTGCTGATGGATGCCTCCGGTTACCGCTGCTTGCCCGCCAGTCAAGACCACAAGCGCGTCGGGGAGGGCGACGAGGGTCCAAACACCGGCGGCATGGGGGCCTACTGCCCAGCACCTGTCGTGACCCCCGAGGTTCAAGCCAAGGTGGAATCCAGAATCGTCGGCCCGATGCATGCTCACCTCTGCGCGCAAGAGCAGCCCTACCGTGGCGTGCTGTACGTTGGTTTGATGATCGACCAAAGAGGCGACCCTTATGTTGTGGAATTCAACGTTCGTTTCGGCGATCCTGAATGTCAAGTGACGATGCCTCTGCTTGGCGACCACGCCTTGGATTGGTTCACGGCTGTCGCTCAAGACAACCTGGCTCAAGTGATGCATTCCATCGAGGAAAGTGCGTTGCTAACGGTGGTGCTCGCGAGCGAGGGCTATCCATCCAGCGCGGTGACCGGTCGTATCATCGAAGGACTCCACCCCAATGAAGTCACACACACGGGGCACGGCCGAGCATGGGTCAACATGGCGGGCCTAAAATTGGACGCTGACGCGAATCCCATTTCGAGCGGCGGGCGTGTCCTCAGCGTGACGGGCATGAGCGACAGCTTGCAGGGGGCGGCTGACTTGGCTTACGCACGCCTTTCGAGCCTCGCGCTGGAGGGCGCGCATTATCGTCGCGATATCGGTGCGCGGGCGGGTGTTCAGCACCCGGACATAAATTGAACACTCGCTCGGGTGACTGCGGCCCCGTGTTGGGCCGAACCGGTTATAACGATACCATAGGTCGCGAAGTTGCTCCAGCCATGCTGTTGCACCTAGAGAGGGATACCCCATGAACACCACGAACGTGACGACAGTGTCGTCAAAGACGTCGCTCGGCCTGCTTCTTGCGCCGATCGCCGTCCTTTTGGCGATGCTCACCGACCTGATCGGAGGCTTCGGCCTCGGATACGAGAACAACCTGTACCCGCTGCTCTTTGTGGCCGCGGGTGCGATGCTTGGCCGCGCGCCAAGCCTCCTTGCCGAGCGCGAGGTCATTCCAGCGTCGACGTCCACCCTCTCTCTCGGGACGATTGTTGCTGGTGCGGCCCTCGGTTTCATCGCCGTCCCTGCCGTTGGCGGCAGTGCCTTTGTCGGCCTGCTGTTCGCCATCAACCTCATCGGCACGCACGTGCTGGTGAGCGGTGAACGCTCAGAATGGGCGACAGTCCTTACCTTCTCGAGCCTCGGTCTGCTCTTCGGGCTCGTCGCAGCCACAACGGCTGGTGACACCGGTCTCGTGACCAAGGAATACACCTTCGAAGGCCAGACCGCCCCGACACTCAACGAATACCGGGAAGCCCTCGGCTTTGTGTTCTTCAACATCTGGATCATGTTCAGCGTGCTCGGCGCGCTGGTTGCGGTCCTCGCCCGTGGCGTGCTCAACGAGCCCGGCAAGGGTTGGTTCGGACACCTTTCGGAGTTCGACGGTCCGTGGGACCGCAGCAGCCTTCCGCTCCAGGTTGGTTTGCTCGCATGGTTCGCGGCCCACGCCCTGGTTTTGGCCCAATTCAAGCATGTGGAACTCCACGACAGGCTGGCTTTGACCGGCGTCGATGGATACCACGGCCACTTCTCGGTCTGGGCTGCCGTCCTGACCGGATTTGTGGCTCTTGGCGTGGCCAGCATGGTCGCTGAGCGTTGGTACACACGCGCCATGACGCTTGGATCGATGTGGGTCTACTACCTCGTCGCTGCTGCCTACGAAATGGGCATGTGGGGGGATGTCGAGAACGAAAGTTCGATGGCTCCAGTCGTGTGGTTTGGTGTCACGTTCTTCATTGGTCTGGCCATTTACTCAATTTCGACAAACAAGTCGTGGGGCGGTTGGAGCAACCGCTCCGAGGACACCCCGAGCGGCGCCCGCACGTTCTGGTCTGCACATTGGTCCCAGGTCATGATCGCCTCGGCTTTCGTCATGGCCTTCGCGGTCCGCGCTCAGTGGTACGTGGTTCCCGCCATGAACGGCTACGGAACAGGCGACTGGGACCTCACGGGCGGTTCTGACCCGTGGTACATGAAGCGCGTTGTGGATTACATCTTGATGCAAAACGCGCATCTTGTCTTTGACGCAGATCGCTTCTATCCACTTGGCGGCATCAACCCGCGTCCGCCCCTGTTTGTATGGTCCATCGCCCTGCTTGCGATGATTTTGGAACCCTTCCTCGCCACCCCCGAGGATGCCGTTTGGTGGGCGATGGTCTCCATCCCCGCCATCTTTGGTGCCTTGACGGTCTTCCCAGTGGCGGCAATCGCACGTGACCACGTCAGCAAACCCGCTGCGGTTATCGCGGCGTGGCTCATCGCCATGATGCCCGGTCACATCTCTCGCTCGACATGGGCCAACGCGGACCACGATGCGTTCGTGATGTTCTTCATGGCACTTGGTTTCATGTGGTTCCTTCGAGCCATGGCTGCGGGCGGTGATGAACGCCTCACACGCTCTACCGACGCCCGTCCGTCCACCGTCATGCGCGCCTTTGGCGACGTGGCCACGCACCGCCGCTTCGCGGTGGTCAACGCCGCCTTGGCCGGTGTGGCCTTTGGTGTGGTCGCGCTCGGATGGAAGGGTTTCGTGGTCGCACCTTCGATTCTCTTTGTGGGCTACGTCTACATCGTGGCGACCAACATGTTCCGCAACAAGGACAGCACCACGCTCAACATGCTGATGCTGACGATGCTCGGGACAACGCTGCTCCTTGCCGTGCCGTTCTACGCCTACCCCGGCATGGATCTGGTCTTCAGCGGCACGGGCCTCCAGCCGCTCCTGTTCGTTCTTGGCTTTACCATGGCCATCGCTTACGTGACCACTGGATTCCGCGACAAGCCATGGCTGCTCGTTCTCGGCTCCTTGGCCGGAGCCGCCGCGGCCTTTGTGGGCATCATCTGGCTGCTTCAGTTCTTGGAGCAATCCAACGCGTTCAACGTCTTGTTCACCGGTGCAGGCTACTTCACCAAGACCAAGATTTTCGGCACGGTTGCTGAAGCCAATGCTCCAGATCGTGGGATGCTCTTCGCGTCGTTTGGCCCTATTGTGTTCATCCTTGCACTGAGCATGGGCATCATCGCCCTTTGGCGAGGCACCCGCCAGCGTCGCCATGAGCACATCTTCATGGCCACATGGATTCTGCTTGCCATCTTTATGTCGTGGACGGCTGCCCGTTTCATCTTCAACGCCACTCCGGCCATGGCCGTGCTTGGCGCTTGGGGCGCTGTGGGGCTTTGGAGCTGGTCCGGCACGAAGGAAATGACGCGCAAGATGCGTCGGCTTGGCGTCCGCACTCCGGCCGACCGTATTGCTTCAGCTCGCAAGGCCGTGTGGCGCACGCCGCAATTTAGCGCGATCATGCTCGTTATGATCATGCTCGGCGGACAACACATGACCTACGGTTTGGACGCTGGTATTCCCGGCACGTCTCCTCAGGAAGACGACATTGACGAGACCATCTACAACATCGTTCCCGACGTGCTTCGCTGGGACGTTGCAGGCTTCTCGTTCCTCAACCCAACCGCGTACGAGGACGGTGGCATGCGTTACCTTGGTGCCTTTGGCAGCAGTTTCAACCAGCAAGGTTGGAACGACGCATACGCATGGCTTGCCGCTCAGGACGTGGACGACCCATACTCTCAGAAACCGGCCTTTGTCTCATGGTGGGACTACGGTTTCCAAGCGTTGACCTCCGGTGACCACCCCTCCGTTTCGGACAACTTCCAGTCTGGTATCCCGGCGACTGGGAACATGCTGCTGGCACGCGGCGAAGCCGACTTGGCAGCGATGTGGTTCTGGCAACTTGCTGAGGGCGATCGCGTGTATGCGGGCGACCGTGGCTACGACACCACCTTCACCCCTTCCTTT
>Ga0160423_10004022_pt1 | contig 12139 bp, 4 predicted proteins | sample CRUFie14St8metaG_FD_108191 | JGI IMG/M metagenome (GOLD analysis project Ga0160423, IMG submission 108191) | Marine microbial communities from the Costa Rica Dome - CRUD Field 142mm St8 metaG | ecosystem: Environmental > Aquatic > Marine > Oceanic > Photic zone | place: Costa Rica: the Eastern... | reverse complement strand
GAAAATGAAGAAACTCTTAAAGTTTTAAGAAAGCAATATGCTTTTGATAAAGACAGAATAAAAATTGCTAAAGAAGAGGCGAAGTTAAAGGCATTAGCGGAAGGTAAAAGCAAAAAAGAAGTAAAAGCCGCCATGAAACAGGCAGGAAAAGACGAAAAGGAACAAATGGAAAAAGACCAAAAAGGTGTTTTAAAAGAAAGTAGAGAGGAATCAATTACAAGCGCATTTGATATGACTTTTAATGTTAAACAATTCAAAGCCTTACTAATGCCTCTAGCCCCTCTAGCAGGTATATTAAAAATAGCAAAAGATAGAAAAAAATTAGCAACTAAAGCAAGTGATTTTACTAAGTCTTTAGCCCCACTATTAGACAAAGCATTTAGATTCTTCATATTTACTATGATGGCAATAGTAACTTTCTTATTATTTGTCAAAGCCGCTTATGAGATATTCCAATTCTTACAAGAAATGGGTATTGTTGATGAAGTGAAAGCATTTGGTATGGAAGTGATAGCCTTAATAGGTAGTGTTTTCAAAGTTGTTGGGGCATTTATAGATGGTGATTATCAAAAAGCATTTGAGTTATTAGGGCCGATATTAGAAAAAGCAGTTGATTTAGGAATTAAGGGTGCTAAGTTACTAGTTAAGTTAGCATTCATGACATTGGTTGGGGGTTTTCATTTAATTATAAGATTCTTTGAAGCCTTTGTTGGCGACCCTGCATTTAGAGAGAAAGTAATAAGTTACGGTCTAATAGTTTTAAAAATAGCACTAGGAGCATATATGCTTAAAACTGTAGCAATAGGACTACTTACTCTAGCAGGAATGTATGCGTTGCCTATTCTTTTTGTAGTCGCTATAGCCGCTTTATTATACGCTTTGGCAGATAGATTTGATGAAAAGTTCAAAGAAGGATTGGTGATGATTAAAGATGGTATTTTAGAAGGAATCGCCAATGCACTAACAACTATAGGTGATTTCATAACACAAAATGTAATTGATTTAGTTGATAGAATTAAAACATGGTTTGGTAACAAACTAAATAAAGTATTCAAGGTAAAAGATGTAGTAACTGGGGCAACCGAAAATTTATTCGAGGCAGGTAAATTCATAGGAGAAAAAACTTTACCATTTGTTCAAGGTGCGATGGCAAACGGTGGAACAACTGCCGTAGCAGGTAGTTTCTTAGTTGGAGAAAGAGGTGCAGAAATAGTAGAGTTACCGGCAGGTGCTAAGGTTCACAACAATAGTGAAACTAATAGATTGCTTTCTACGCCTTCCAATACTGTAAACAATACTCACCACAATAACATTACAGTTAATGTAGAAGCAAAAGGTAACTCCGATGCAGAACTTAGAATGCTTGCAGATAAAATAGGCAAGTTGGTTGCAGGTAATATCAATAGAAGAGTGTCTTCATCTTCTAGTATAATGAGGTGATTGAATGACTAAAGTATATATTAAACTACAAAGCCACAGTGATAGTGATGGTCTAAATAAAAATATTATACCACTAAGAGTAAATAGTGTAGGCATTAGTGTTTCTAAACAAATACCGTCTTTACCTGTTCCATTGTCCGGTGTTACATTTGGAGAATCCATAACTGCGGCATTAGATTTAGGCATGGCACAAAAAACAATACAGATACAAGGTATAATTATGGACACAGCAATAACCAAAACCTTTGATGGTGTTGATACTACTGTTACTATGACAGCACATGAAATAGCGCAACTTATAGCGGCAGGTGTAGATGCTACGGGTTTTGCTGAAAACCAAGCATTCAATGAAATAGTCATACTAATGCCTTCTTTTATCAAAGACGATTATACCCAAAGAGCAGGTGTGGATGTAAATGATAGAAGCACAGGAACATTAGTTCCTTTCAACTTTTCATCTAGGGGAGCAAGAGATTCTTTAGATAATAAAGGAGTTCCAATACCATTTTCTAGTTTTCCCGATAGTGACAGTGATACAGGAATTACAGGATTTATTAGAAGTTTTACTTGTAACATCGAAGCAGAATCTTTTGAACTAAGTTTTAGTTTAGATTTTGAAGCGGCAACCATATTCCCATAGGTGATAATATGTATGATACACTTATCGGAAAACAGCGTGGCTTAGTATTTCCTGTAATGTGTAATGGTCATGTTAGAATAGATTATAGCGATAATGTTCCTAGCACTTCGGATAATGAAGCGTATGGTATATTTTCTCATGAGGGGAGTTTTACTTTTGAGGCCATACTTACTCCCTATGATATAAATGGTTTCGGACAATATTCGGCTACAGCAAGGCCAACTGTTACTGCTACAGAAAGGGTAATGCCAAGTGCAATATTTAGTAATGCGGCTAGTGCTGACCCGCAAAGTAATGAATATATGCCAATCGCTAATAGACTAGTTCACGAAATGAATCTTTTTTCTAGCACTAATTTAACAATATCTTTAGTTAATTCTACGCTACATAATGAAAATCAACCTGCCGAATATAAGATTAAAACAGTGATAAAACTAGACGGAACTGACTATACTGTTACTACTGACAACACAGTAATTAATGCAACTTCGGGATTTGGTTGGTTTTATACTGCTGAAACGCTAGAAGGATTTGATAGAAGTGGAAGGATAACTCATGTTCTTGGTGGAACTACAGATTCTAATAGCGTTGGTGTAACTATTCACATAGATGACACTGCTAAATTTCATGCGGGGCAAGAGATTTTCATAAGGGATGGTTTTAATTTTACATCTTTAGGAACTATAACTAGTAATAACTTTACTAGTGGTTCTAGTGGAAGTTTTGAACTTGATAATTTAGGCATACCAATAAGTTCAGGAACTAAAATTTTTATTCCTGCTTTCAAAGACCCTTCATACATCAATAATAATTTTCATGTCGCTTGTAGTTATAATGAAGTTGGAAAAGAAGTAAAGATATTTTTAGATGGACTATTGGTAAAGCGTCAAACTCTATCTACTTCCGCTACATTTTCTATGGCTCAAGAGGATTACTTTATTGGTGCTTCTAGCAACAATGGAACAGGAACAGGAAGTGCTATTGCTAATAAACAATTTATGGGAGAATTACATGAAATGTCTATGGTAAATACAACTAAAAAAAGATTCTCAATAAATAATCTTACACCTAACATTAACAGCACATTGTTCTATTTTAGGTTCGAGGAGGTAGATGAATGACAGAAGTTTCTACTTTAGTTGCGCTAAGTAGGCCGACTACTACAGTAACTAAATCTACAACAACCGCTACTATAAACGATGAAGTGTTACCAATTAGCGATACTAGCGATATTTTAATTGGCATGAAAGTAAGTGGAACTAACATAGAAGATAACACAATAGTTACTGCAATTACAACTAATACTAATATAACAATGAGTAGGAAAGCAAGTGGTAATGGGGCAACAGGAACATTAACATTTACTAAAACAGCATTCGATACTCCGACTAATCCACAACTTTGTGTTAGCACTACCTCTACTTCCGTAGATACCTTCGGAGTTGTAGTGGCAGAAGAAAGTTCAGGGTCTATTACTTTAACTTCTGTCGGTAGAAGCACTTTAGCAAATTGTAATGCTACACAAAATAGTGATGTGGTTACTCTATCAAGTGGCAATACCGATTCTTTATATGTTGGTCAAAGCGTTAATGGAACAGGGTTTACTGGAACACAGGCGAGAATAGAAAGTATAATTTCTTCTACTGAATTTACACTAACAGAAAAAGCAAGTGCTAACGCTACAAATGCAACATATGTTTTAGGATTAGAGCATAGGAACTTAGAGGTTACAGAAGGAATTAGAATAAAGTGTTTTGACGATATAACTCAAACGGGAGTGAGACTAAACAGCATTGACTTAACAACTACTCATTTATTTGTAATGATTCATTCGGATGATGAAAGTAAACACCATTTTGCTAAAGTTTCAGAAATATTTACTGATGATATTAGTGGAGACTCTTTTGAGTTTAGGCCAAAGTTGGGAAATGAGATAGCAAAGAATGTTAAGTTTAAATTATTTTCAACCCCTATTTCTAATAGTATTACAGAAGTAGCGGTAGGCTTAGGAATAAAAAGCACATTAGCCCCTTCTGTTTCTTTAGCAAGACCCTTATTTTATTTCTTTAATGAAAGTTTAGATAAGAAAAATGAATTAGACCATAATAAAAAATATAGTTTATTTTACAGCGAATTAGATTTTATTAGTAGTGCTACTGACGCATTATCAGCAACTAGTTTCTTTACAACTACTCCCGACTTTGGAACAGATATTATAGATTATAGTAAATATACTCTAAAAACTAAACTAATTGATAACTTAAAAAATCAAGATAATCCTGCAACACATAGTAGTAATGAAGAAGAAACAATATTAACTTATACTCCATTTTCAAGAGATGCTTGTTTTACCAATGCTAGAAGAGATGCTAATGATTCTATAACAGGAACAGGCGACCAAGATTATACCGGCCCATATAGATACTTGTCCTATTCACTATCAAAGGATAGAGCAAACATAGCAAATAATGTTATTGAACAAATAATGTATGAATCTATGGGAGCAAAATCATCAATAGTCAAACTAAAAATGGCTGACCCGTTTAGAATATTATCTAAAAAAATAGGGGATGAAGAACCGATTAGAATTAGACACAGATTATTTACAGGAGATTTTAATGAGTTTAAGTCAATAAATGCTGTAATAACTTCTAATACTAGCGGAAATACTTACGCAACGACAACAGACCATGATTTAGGAAGTTATCTAAATGTTGGTGACGAAGTTAGAGTTGGCACAAGAATAGTTATTGTTCAAAGTATAGCATCTATTAGTGGCAAAACTCAAAACATTACCTTTAGAAGTGAGAATAGATTAGAAACAGAATCAATATTTACTACTAATTCTTACACTTTAGCAAACGATAGTGTTCTTGAAAGAAGGGCTTATAATAAGAAAGACAAAACCTTACTTACAGATTTTCCTTTAGTCTTAAATAGAACTGACACCTTATTTATTAAACTAGTTTCTAATTCTCTTAGTGAGTTATATGCAGATGTTAGTGCAATTGATGTAGATAAAAAATTAATAACATTATCTTTTTCAAATAAAGGATATTTTGACTCCGATGGTAGCACAAGCACTGAACCCGCATATCATTCTCAAGGCACTATGTTAGATTATATGTTTGGAAAATATATGATATATTCAGAAAAAATAAATGGAGAGATAGAAAGAATAGACATCTACAAAGAAAACGCTATGACTTTTATTGATTTAGAGGGAAGAAGTAATGTTAGAAAGTTAATTTCTCCTATTATATCTAAGAACACTTTATTTTCTCAAGATGTTATCTACTCAACGCAAAGCCCATACAATAAGTTAGAAAGCGTTAGTGCTAACTTTACTTGTAGTTTTGATAGTAAAACATTAACTTCATCGGGCAGTATAACATTAACAGCAGGAACTAAAGTTCACCTAAAACACTCTTCGGGCATGATGAGTTACATTGGTGAAATTGAATCAACTGTTACGGGAACTACTTTTGATTTAGTAGATAAAGCAAGAGCAGAAGGAACGACACTAGCGGGATATAAAGAAACTAATAAAAATTATTTACTAAACAAAGCATTGGCTACAAATACATTAGTAGATTCAACAACTAGTTTAAGCGGTGCTTCTAACAAAGGCTTGTTCTTTAACTCCGGTGTTAAGATTACTTCTACAGGAGAAGAAGGAGATAACTTAGTTGGTAGTAGTGGAAGCACACATGAAAATGCCGTTGGATATGAAATAAGCGATGTTTCCAATATGTTAAGTGATGCACACTTTCAATCTCGCTTACATAACGATGTTATCTTAACAGGAACTACCGTTTCGGGAGACGCTACAATAACGGCCTTATCATCAACTGCTAATTTGTTTGCAGGAATGGAAGTTTCGGGAACTAATATACCAACAGGAACAACAGTCAGTAGCATCACGAATAGTAACACCTTAGAGTTGAGCGCAAACGCAACAGGAAGCGCAACCGGAGTAAGTTTAACATTTTCTAATAAAGCGACTTTTGATACCGTAAACACCCTAATAGACTTTGAAATAATAGAAACTAAGTCAGCCGGAGAAAATGCAGGAACGCTTGTAACTATTGCACCCTATAATCCTTTAACATTGGGTAGAGTGGACATAAACTATGCTAATACTCAAGATACAACTTTCTCAAAAACTAACTTAGGTAAAACTACGCATGCTTTTACAATAGCAAAAAGTTTCATTGAAGTAGATAGTGACTATGCTTTATCAGCATATAATCATATTAGAAATGTAAGAAACCTTCATGACAAACCTGTATATGTTAATGGAAAGTTCTTAGCAAATATTATTTCAGTTGAAAAAAATATAGAATTAGAAATATCAGCAACTACAGCAGGTAGTGACCAACTAACAACTACAACAACTCATCTATCTAATGGCATGGAAATAGGTAATGGAAGCCACACTCACATACCAAACGGAACTACTATTTCTTCTATTCAATCTAGCACTAGTTTGACTATGAGTGCTAGCGCAACCGGCTCATCTACCGATACTACTACTAGATTCTCCTTGCCTTCAACTCAATGTAGAATATACTTAGATAGGGAAGTCGGTTATGTTTCTAAGACAGGCGACATGGGAATAAACAGTAAAGTGATAACTAATTTAAACTCGACAAAAGAACTCTTTGTAGGTATGACAACCTATCATTCTAATTTTACCACAGGCACTACTATTGTCTCGATAGACAGCGATACGCAAGTGACAATGAGTTCTGCTTCGCTTAACTCTACAGTTAATATTGCTCAAACAATAAATTTTGCATTCTTGGCTAACACAGTAATAGATATTTTACAAGGCCATCACAATCAAGATTCCACAAGAGAAACTACCAAACTTACTCATGAATTAAATCTATTAAATGGTGGACACTTACATGGTGGTAAAAATATATCTTTGATTCACCCTGTATTACAATCATCAAATGCGTATAACATTACTAGTGTTTTAAATTACAGAATGTTGGGAGAACAACCATTTCACGAAGTTGGTAGTGATAAGGCTAGAAACTTTGTTACAGGCGATACTAAGTTAGACGAAATGGGAACATATCAATCTAATTTTGGTGCTTCTAATTATAGAATGACAAATTTAGAAAAAGGAAATTATAATCAATCTAAACATTTATTTTTTAACACAGAAGACATCAAATTCTACGAAGAAATCGCTAGTAAAATAAAATACTATGCTAGCGCATATAGATATAATGTGGGATATTATACAGATGGTTTCTTACAAAATAACATTATAGGAACTGATATTTGTGGTATGAACATTATAGGTCAAGGGGAAATAGATACCTTTAGTGGTAGTGCTTATGTAGAAGCAACAAAAAATGGAACGCCAATTGATATGGCCGTGAGAACAGGTGGACAGCACAACCCAAGTGTATTTAGATTGGGTCAAAAAATCGTTGCGGCAGGTATTCCCGATAATACTTTTGTTGGTAATATAATAAACATAGGCACTACGGCAACTACGGCTAGAGAAATTAGACTTACTGATTTAGATGGAACTGCTGTAAACGCTACGGCTAGTGCAAGTAATATTAATGCAAAGTTTTTCGATTATGATAATAAAAGATTGATTGAATCAAGAGGCTTTTTGCCTAGCATCGGAGATAAATTCTACAGCCCTAATACTTTAGAAACTAAAAGCGCAGACCTCTATGAAATAGAAAGATACCAAGAAGGAGGTGTGCCTTCTATTATGTTTACTCCATTTCCTTCAGTTCAAATGTTTGAAGGTAATGGAATTGGCACAGAAGCCAAGTTAAGAGCCGCACACCAATTCAAAGATAAATTTGAACACATAGATGCTAAGATTGCTAGAATGTTTTTGTTTAGTAATAGCGATTTATTGCCTTATTCTTCTACAAGAAAGGATAGTTTGTTAAATATAACTAGGGATAGAGATGTGACAAACTATTCTTTACTAACACTAAGAGAATTGACAACAAGACAACACTCGGACATTAAAGAAGCAGTAAAGGGAACGACACAAACAATAAGTTCGTTTGACGATTCTTATGTAAATCACAATATAGTTTCAGTAAATGACGGTAAAAAGATAAATGAGTTGAGAAGGTTTAGCCTAATGAGACTGACCGAAGTTGTAGTTGATTGCTTTTATAATCAATTTGACCCTGAAAATGTGCCAAGTAATGATAAAAATATAGGAACAATAGCGTTTTATCCTCAATATGCTCTTTCAAATATAACTAATTCTGTGGCTATTAATATAGCAATAGGTTCTGTAAGTGGCACAACAATCAATACTGTTAGAGCAGATACAGGTGCGGCTACTTCTGCCAATAATCTAGCACAGAACGATATACTTGTTGATAGAGCAGGTAGATTTATTGGAGTAGTAGATAGTGTTGGAACAAACACAATAACCACATTTTTACCCGCAAGAAAGACAGATTTAGCAACTGATTCTACTGCTGACTACTATTCCCCTAGATTAAATCAAAGAGACGGTAGTTCTCCCGATGGTTCTTATATGGAACTGTTTAAGATAGATTTTGAAACTCAACAGGCTTCTAGTTCTAGCAATACAGGGATTGCTTCAATAAGAGGATATAATAGTGAAAATGACTTTATTGAATCGGATGGTAATATAAATCTACTACAAGGAGCAATAATGCGTGGCTTGGCTGACGACGCAACTGGATTTCCAAATACTTATGTTTCTACAACTGCGAATAGAGGTAATGCTGATAGTGGCTACGGTGGTAACAGTGCTACACATACAGATACTACTTTTGCTACGAGGAAAGGAGTTGCCTCAATAGCGGGTTCTGTAACAAGTTTAACAGAAGATTGTAGTATGTTTTTGCCATTTGCTTTATCCGATGAAACCACAGGGCATAGTGCTTATTATTCATTTTTAGCAGCAAAAGTAAAGGGTTCATTGACGAGTGCCGATACTGGTTTTCTAAAGCATCAAATTTTTCCAATTTTAGGAAAACATTGTCATCAAGGTGATGATGTTACAGACTCACAACGGGGATTTACTGGGACAGATTTATTCGCTAATTACACTAATTTTGGAGATTCAGTGAACAAAAACTCTCACAGGATGCTACAAAATCACATACCTGTTATATTTGATAGATACAACATAACAGGAGGAAGCGGTGCAAGGGCAGATATTGGTATGGCTTTACCTAAGATACATAATACTAGGGGAGTAAATGTAGACGGCTCAAACGATAAAGAAATAAGATTTGGGCTAGTGAATGCCACCATAAATAAAACTAGTTTCAATGCAGAACCCGCAGGTTTCGCAACTAAGGTTCTTAGCACAGATTCTACGATAGGTGCTGACGCTCCAATTTATGAAAATGATGCCGATGGTGTCTTTGTTGGATTTAAGCCGACCTTGAAGATAGATGTTGGCTATACGATAAGTGCTACATTTAACACAATTTCTACTACGCATGGTAGATTTATTGACGACAATGATGATATTGAAGAACACTATGATGAAGGGGCTACTTCTAATATATGTTCTTTCTACATTGATAGTGAGAAAGTTCCTAAATTTACTAGAGGTTACGAAAGAATTTCCGGTTCTCCCGATGAATTTAGAATGACAGCGAATGCTACAAGCACAGGACAAGATACTTCTGTTAGAATAAGTAGATGTAGAGTTGGGGCTGATACTGCTACTAATGGAACAACTGTTACAACTTTAGCCTTTACCGATTATATGGTAATACAGGCCGAGACTCAAAGAGATGAATTCGATGGTAGATTCAATACCGATAATATGCACTGGTTAAGTTTTGTTGATTTGACAGGTTGTTATCTAGTATCGGAGGATGTAAAAACATTCAATGCTCTTAGCGATACAGTCGAAGACTATTCTACAGCAGGAACTAAAGGAATAGGTGGGTCACACGGAGTCGGTAGCGGAGAGAACGGAGAAAGACATTCAATTAACAACGGAACACCAAATCATATTTTATATGTAATTTCTCATGAGATAGATACCACAAGACCGGATAGAACACACATACTAACTGTTAGTGGTGATTTTCCCGATGCGGCTTCTAGTGCAACGCATTTTTCACGATTTAAGAACTTTAGAATAATGCAACCTAATCATACTTGCTTCTACAATTTTAGCCCGAAAAGAATAACACTAAATCAACTGTCTTCTAAATATACTAAAAAACCAAAACAAGAAGTTATGTATAGTAATATCAATAATTATCTATACAAAGATAAACTTGGTAGTAAGGCAGATGAAGGGAATAATGAAGCGGTATTATCAATGTATGTTGTGGTAGACCCCGATGGACAAAGCGCAGATGGTAATTTAGTTGTTGCAGACCCTTCTAATTTAAGAGGAAATATTTTCCGTAGTGGTAAAGTTAAAATGAATATTAGTGATGGAGATAATAATAATTTTACAAACTTAGACTTTATTGATGATGGGAATGAAATAGGTTTTCACATAGAACTAGAAAAACAAAGAGAAATGTTAGGTGTAGTTTCTGTTTCGGAAACTATGGAAATTTTAGTTAATGGAGAAAGCGCAAACTTTGGTAAAAGAGCAATAATAGGTTCTGTCGTTTCTGTTTGCCAAGATGCTGATAAACTAATCAATGAAATACTAGAGGAAAATGATGTTGAGTTTAATTTAACTAAATCAAATTATCCTTACTTTGTTGCTCCTAATTATAGAGGAGTGGATTTATTTTCTGCAATACAATTTTTATTGGCCAAAAAAGAGAAGATATTGTTAGAAGAAAATAACATATTTACAATAAAAGAAAGCGAGGATGTTTCTTTCTTCCCTAACATTTTCTTCACGACATCTAATCAAGATACTGAAATATTATCTTACAGTAGGGAAAGTAACAAATTTGACACCTTTAATGAAATTATTATTTTTGGTAGAAGGCATAGAGCCATAAGAAAAAACCCTAAAAACATTAAAAATAAAGGAAGAAAAACATTACAACTTTTTGAAAATGAATTGGTAACTCAAGAAGATGTAGATAGGAGAGCGAGCGAATTGCTTAGAATACATAGTGATGAAAGTTATGGACTTAAACTTACAGTAGGGCATAAAGGACTTTCTCAAATTAAAGTTGGAGATGTAGTTACAGTAGAAATAGCAGAAGAAGATATACCTAGAAGCGAATTTATTATAACAGAAATACAGCACAACCTACAAGGAAGTTTAGATTTAGAATTAGGTAGTTATACTAAAGGGCTAGAAGATAGATTCGCAGAATTAGCAATTGCTAATCAAAATGTAAATAACAAAATTAGAGAGGACTCATTTAATAATAATGAAATATCTTTTGATTTCTTGGAAAAAATTAATATTAAGCCTATTAAATTCAAAATACAGAAAAAATCAACTCCGGCAGGAGCGTTTACACTAGGAACTAACTCAACCGACTCGGAAACGCTAAATACAAACGCTAACGCATTCAACATAGGAGTAACCACATTTACTACACTAGTGGAGGAAGAGTTTTGATAACTGAAAAATTGCAGAATTTATTGGCTACACATTTGGTCAGCCTAGTAAATAATGGTAAGGTTGGCTTAGGCGGAAACTCTACTTTTTCTTCCCAGACAGATTTAGATGCTCCTCTAGTAGCAACTGCTACTGCTACGGCCACTCAATCCGATGCCAATGTTGTCCAAATAAAATTAACAGTTAGTGGAGCAACTGCCGCTATGACTGGACAAGTTCTTAGAGAAGTGGGGGTTTTTGACTCAAGTTCTAATATGTTATTTAGAGAAAACTTCGATGGAATTGGGCCATTCTCTTCAAAGGATACAGTAGAATTTTTTATATTTTTAGAGGTAGAATAAAATGACATTAACAAACCCAAATAGATTTAGCACAGCAGGAACAAGCGGAACATTAGGTCACATAACAGATGCGGTAGACTTTCCCCATACTGGTTTGATTAAGTCGCTGTCATTGGGGATGCGGGGAAATTATGCAGTAAAGACCACTAATGGATTTAACATAACTCAAGCAAGTAG
>Ga0160423_10004020_pt1 | contig 12140 bp, 8 predicted proteins | sample CRUFie14St8metaG_FD_108191 | JGI IMG/M metagenome (GOLD analysis project Ga0160423, IMG submission 108191) | Marine microbial communities from the Costa Rica Dome - CRUD Field 142mm St8 metaG | ecosystem: Environmental > Aquatic > Marine > Oceanic > Photic zone | place: Costa Rica: the Eastern... | reverse complement strand
TGTCACGATCATAAATACGATCCCATCAGCCAACGCGATTACTATTCCTTCGCCGCCATCTTCAAGGCGGCTTATGACGAATATAACTGGCTCACACCGCAGGCTTTTCGCAATCAATGGGCTGGCAGCAGCCGGCGGCACTTGGCCGTGGCTTTGCCGGCCGAGCGCAAGGCCGTGGAGGATCACAATACCAAGATTGATGCGGAACTGAAACCGATGGAGGAGCAGTTTAAAACGATCAAGGGCAAGGAGCGTGGGGAACTAAAAAAGAAAATCGATGCGCTTAAGGCAAAGAAGAAATCGCTCCCGTTGATCCGTGCGCTGTGGGATCGCGGCGAATCTTCGCCGACGTATGTCAGTCTAAGGGGTAATCCAAATAGTCCTGGGCCGTTGGTGAACGCCGCCTTGCCCGCAGTGTTTTCGGAAAAGCCTTTTAAGCCAGCCGCGGTTGTGGGGGGCAATAAGACTGGTAATCGCCTGGCGCTGGCACAGTGGATTGCCAGCCCGGAGCATCCACTCACCGCACGCGTGTGGGTGAACCGAGTTTGGAAGCATCACTTTGGCCGCGGCATCGTCAGCAGCCTCGATAATTTCGGGAAGATCGGCACGCCCCCCACGCATCCGGCTCTGCTGGATTGGCTCGCGCGGGAATTGGTGGAAAACCGGTGGAGCACCAAGCATCTGCACCGGCTCATTTGCACCAGTGCGGCATATCGGCAGTCATCACTGAAAACAGAAACGGCCGCGCGATTGGATCCCGAGAATTATTTACTTTCTCGCATGACCATGCGGCGGCTCGATGCGGAGGAATTACATGATGGCCTGATCGCCATTACCGGCCGGCTGAATCCCCGGCAGGGCGGCAAGCCGGATAAGGTGCAGGTGCGCGAAGGCGGTTATGTGACCGGCGAACCGGGCGAAGGCGGATGGCGGCGCAGCGTTTACATCCAACAACGGCGCAAACACATGATGACGCTGCTGGAGACTTTTGACCTGCCGGCGATGAATCCTAACTGTGTCACCCGCATCAATTCCACCGTGGTGCAACAGCCACTGTTCCTGTTGCATGATAAAGTGGTACATAGCCTCACCCGCAAACTGGCGGCCGATTTGCAAAAGGAAGCGCAAGGTATCGAGCCGGTCGTGAAACTGGCGTTTGAACGGATTGTAAACCGGCACCCGACGGTGGAGGAGCTCAAGCAAACCGTGGCGGCCATGAAGGATCTGGAGGCCGAATACACCAGTGCAGGCGTGGGTGGCCAACGCAACAAAGCGCTCGCCGAAGTGTGCCACGCGCTGTTTAATAGTGCAGCGTTTTTGTACATCGATTAAGATGAATCCGAATACCATCAACCGGCGACAGTTTTTTGATAGCGTGCAGAATGGTCTGTACGGCGCGGCTTTGGCGTCGTTGCTCTATCGCGATTTGTACGGGGTGGAGCCGCATCATAAGGCGCCGTTGCCAATGGACACGCGTCCGCGCCAGCCGCACTTTGCGCCGCGAGCCAAGGCGGTGATTCAGTTCTGTATGCAGGGCGGACCGTCGCAGGTGGATCTGTTTGACCCCAAACCGGCGCTTGAGAAATTTCACGGGGCGGATGCGCCGGAGGAATTTACTAGGGTGGCCCCGGCCGGCCGCAGCATGAAGGGCAAGGTGATGCGCAGTCACTGGAAGTTTGCCCGCCACGGTCAAAGCGGCGCGTGGGTGAGTGAATTGCTGCCGCACACGGCCAAGATGGTCGACGAGATCGCGATTATTCGCTCGATGTACAATGTGCACGAGAACCATGAGCCGGCCTGTTACAAGTGGCAGAGCGGCGAGATTTTTCCCGGCCACCCGACCCTAGGTGCTTGGGTAACCTACGGCCTCGGCAGCGTGAGCCAGAATTTGCCGGCCTATGTGGTGCTGGCCGATCCGCAAAACCGGTTGCCGGTCAACAATGTGGAGAACTGGATGAGCGGATATTTGCCGCCGCTGTATCAGGGCACGCAGATCAAGAGCGAGGGCACTCCGATGCTGCACATCAAGCCGGATTACCATGAGCCCGCTGGTATCACTGCCGCCAAGCGCAACCTAATCAACGCCCTCGATCGCCTGCATAAATCCAAGCGCCCGAACCAGCCGGTGCTCGATTCGCGCATTGCCAATTATCAGATGGCCGCCCGCATGCAGGTGGAGGCCAGTGAGGCGCTCGATGTCTCTAGCGAGACCGAGGTCACACGCGAGCTGTATGGGATTGGCGGGAAGGATACGGATAATTTCGGTAAACGCTGTCTCATGGCGCGGCGCCTCGTGGAGCGCGGCGTGCGTTTCGTGCAGATTTATCCGCGCGGCCAAATGTGGGATAACCACAGCAACATTAAAACCTCACTGCCCGCCGCCTGTCGGCAAAGCGATAAGCCCTGCGCCGCGCTCCTGCGCGACCTGCGTCAACGCGGGTTGCTCGATGATGTGCTCGTGCTCTGGGGCGGCGAATTCGGTCGCCTGCCAATGGCTCAGGGCGATTACGCTAAGGCCGGGCGTGATCATGGTCCCAGTGGGTTTACCAGCTGGATGGCCGGCGGCGGAGTGAAGGGCGGCGTGGTGCACGGCGAAACCGATGACATCGGCTACGGCGCCGTACGTGATCGCGTGAGCATTCAGGACTGGCACGCCACCATCCTGTATCAACTCGGCATGGACCACGAGAAACTCACCGTCGACCGCAACGGCCTCGAGGAACGCATCACGCACACCTATCCCACCCGTGTGGTTAGAGAAATTCTTTAATCCGCCACTTCAGCGGTCATGGCCAGTTGCACGGCGGCGTTCAGCGGCATTTCATTGATTCCTAAGGCCAGTCGCGTGTGTTGGCCGCGTTCGCCGAACAGTTCGGCCACCAGATCGGACGCGCCATTGAGCACTTGCGGATGCCTACGGAACCCCTCGGCGCAATGGACGTAACCTTCAATGCGGATAATCCTCTGAATTTTTTCCAAATCGCCGGTGGCGGCCTTGAGCTGGGCGATGGCGTTCAGGGTGCATTGGCGGGCGGCTTGATAACCGTCCTCCTCGGTAAGTTCGCCGCCGAGCTTGCCGGTGTAGGCGATGGCACCATCGCGGAAAGGGAGTTGGCCGGAGGTGAATACGAGGTTGCCGGTTCGGATCCACGGCTGATAGGCAGCCACGGCGGCGGGTGCCGCGGGCAAGGTAAGGTCGAGTTCAGTGAGTTTGGCTTCGATGCTCATGTGGGGGAAGGAGGGGTTTCAGCTCGTCCATTAAAACAGCTCGGTCAAGGGCCGGCCTTTTTCGAAGATGGTGAAGGGGCAACCCGTGACATCGGTGGTGATCAGGTCGTCGACGCCCATTAAAAATGCTCGTCGATTCATATCTGATTCTGGCATTCGGTTCGGACTAGTCAATGCCCGATCATCCGCGTAGGCTACCGCCATGAAATTGATTTGTTCCTTGTTAGCCCTGTCTGCCATTACCCTGTTTGGTGCTGAACCCGCGGCCTTGATAAAAGGCACCGGCCCGGGGTGGCGGACGATGACTGAGGCGGATTTCACCAACGTCAACTGCAAGCCCGATACGTGGAACTGGGGCAAGGATGGGCTCATCCAATGCACCGGCAATCCGGTGGGCGTGATTCGCACGAAGAAGATGGTGACCAATCTGGAGCTGGTGGTGCAGTGGCGGCACCTCAAGCACGCAGGCAACAGTGGCGTGTTTCTCTGGGCCATGCCGGAGAGCATTAAGAATCTTGAGGCGGGTAAGGGGCGTTTGCCGGCGGGCATCGAGGTGCAGGTGTTGGATCTCGGCTACGAAGCCAACTGGGAAAAGAACCGTGGCAAACCCTCTGATTGGTTTACCAGCCATGGCGATGTATTTCCCACTGGTGGCGCGCGTATGAAAGCGTTCACCCCGGAAATCACCTACACCAAAAAGGACGGCACAAAATATGTCGTCGGTAAACCGACCAGCAGACGGAGCTTTCCGACTCAGCGCCTGACCAAAGGGGTCGGGGAGTGGAATCATTATTATATCCGCGCCATCAACGGCGAAGTGCGGCTGTGGGTTAACGGTGTGGAAGTCAGCGGAGGAACCGAATGTCAGCCGGCCACCGGCTATCTGTGTCTGGAAAGCGAAGGCGCTCCGATCGAATTTAAGGACTTACGAATCCGCGAGCTACCTTAGCGGAGGAGAACCAGGCATCACTTCGGTCTACTGGTTGACTCCAAACTGAGCTTCAGGAATGATCGCGCTATGCAGCGAGTGCTCGGCATATTGATTTCGTTCGGTCTATCTGTTGTTGTTTGGGCTGGGGAAACCATCTCCGAAGGCTGGTTGGCAAAGGGCACGAAGTGGGAGACCCCGTTTTACGTGCGTGTCAGCGGTCAGGACGGGCCAACGGTAGTGATCACTGGTGGGATTCACGGTAATGAACCGGCTGGAGCGCGGGCCGCGGAGCAAATCCGACACTGGTCCATCAACCGGGGACGGTTGGTGGTTATTCCGCAGGCCAACATTCCGGGTCTACGTGAGGGGACCCGTTTTTTACCAGATGAACCGCCTTCACGCCGTGATCTCAACCGTCAATTCCCCAAGACCAAGATGGCAGCCGAGGCGCATGGTGCGCTGGGCAAGGCGCTTTGGAAGTTTATTGGCGACCAAAATCCCGATTGGATGATCGACCTGCATGAGGGGTACGATTTTCACCAGATCAATTCCAAATCCGTGGGATCCTCGATCATTGATGCTAAGGGCAAGGCCGCAGATATTGCTGTACCCAAAATGCTAGCGGCGGTGAATGCCACCATTACGGATCCGAAAAAGAAGCTCGTGCGCCTACGTTATCCTGTGGACGGCAGCTTGGCTCGCGCGGCGTATGAACGGCTTGGGGCGGCATCCATGATTCTGGAGACCACCTTTAAATCACAGCCGCTCTCCAAGCGCGCACGGCAGCATCGGTTGATGGTGCATGCGCTGCTCACCCATCTGCAGATGGTCGACAGAACATCGCAGGTGATGTTGCCGGCCAAGACCGAGGCCCTGCGGGTGGCAGTTTATGATGCCGGCGGTGTGGGCAGCAACGGTCCGCGGGAATTAGATCGGGTTCTGCGCGGGATGCCTGCCACGATGGCCCGGCGTGTGGGCGCGGAGGACATTCGAAATGGTGTGCTGACACAGTTTGATGTGGCGATCTTCCCCGGCGGTAGTGGCAGCAAACAGGCGGCGGCACTGGGTGCCCGAGGACGGAAAGCCGTGCAGGCTTTTGTGCAACGGGGTGGCGGGTATGTGGGCATCTGTGCCGGCTCGTATCTGGCGGCGGCGAATTATTCGTGGTCGCTAGGAATCAGTAATCACAAAACATTTTGTGAAACCATAGACCTGCCAAACATCGGTCGAAAGAGCATGTGGTATCGCGGACCGACCGCTACGGTGAAGATGGAATTGACCACGGAAGGCCGAGAGATTATTGGCGATCGCAAGGGCGTTTTTGAGGTGCGCTATCACAATGGCCCCATCATGTCGCCCATGGGAGTTAAGGGGCTGGAGGCGTTTCGCCCGCTGGCCATATTTCGCAGCGAGGTGGCACGCTATGACCCGCAAAAGGGAACGATGGTGAACACTCCGGCAATTATTGCGGGGGAGTATGGCAAAGGGCGAGTGCTGTCAATCAGCCCGCATCCGGAGTCATCGCCCAAACTGCATGCGCTGGTTGCAAACGGCATTCGTTGGGCGGGTCGGCGTTAGGTGTAAACTAACGAAAGCAGCACTTCAAAGCTGAAATTTCAGAAGGAAACGCACCCGGAGAGTGCGAACCATTCACCGGATGTGCCGGGATCGGCGGCGTCAACTTTTCCATGTTGTGGTTCATCCCGAATGTCCTTCCAATCCAATGTTTCGTTTCCACCCAGCTCAGAAAAAAGCGTGATTTTTCACGGTTGCTAGTGAAATTCCAATGTCAGCTTCTAATCGCTTGTTTGCAGTTTAAACACATATACACTGCTAATTTAGGCGGAAAATTGTCAGAAATATGTTTCATTTTAATGAAAGAATTTATTTGCCGAAGACGAATAATTACCGGGAGACCTTGTGAATCCCTACATTACACGGTGGTGGTTCCCCGTGTTAATGGGTTGTGCTAAATGGCGGTGCCCTTTCGGGGGCACCGTTCATTTTTTTTGAGGGGCTTTTGATTTTGGGAGCGGTATGGCAGGGTTCGGCCGGTGAAAAGTAGCGGTACAATTTCAGTTTCAATAGCCGAAAAGGCCGGTCGGCCGTGGTGGTTGTGGCTGCATGTGCTGAGTCTGGATGCCGTGTTGGTGGCGTTGGCGGGACAGGAAGCGTTTGTCCATGTGGCTGGTGTGTCATTGGGAGCCGCGGACCGTTTGTTGTTGGGGTTGTGTGCATGGCTGGCTTATTGCGGAGACCGGTTATTGGATGGCCGTCGTCTCAAGACGGAGGCCGCGATGGCGCGCCATCGGTTTGCTCAGCGTCATTTTAAATTGCTGAGGCTTTTTTGGTTCCTCGCGTTGCTGGCGGCGGCTTTGTTGGCTTGCCGGTTGTCGCTGTCTGAATGGCGGTTCGGTTTGGTTTTACTGGCGATCGTGAGTGCATATTTTTTTTTGCAGCATCACCGAACAACTCGCAAGCGGGCAGGGCGCTGGAAGGAGCTGATGGTGGGAGCAGGGTTTGCGGGAGGAACGCTTTTCTTTGTGGTCGCCCGCGCGGAGCTTAGCTTGGGCTTGATTTGCCTCGGCATGGCGTGGGCGGTGGCATGTATGCAAAATTGCTTAGTGATCGCCGGGTGGGATCGTGATGAAGATGTGGCGATGGATCAGCCGTCGTTGGCGCGGGAATTATCTGGGCTCCATTACTGGATTTTGATCGGGCTGCTCGTTCAGCTTGCGCTGGTGGGGTTGGCCGTGTGGTCGGACTGGGCGTGGCTGAAACTGGGCGTGGCGCTGTTGTTTAGTGGGGCCTTGCTGGGAGAGTTGGAACGGCGCGGGATGTATTGGCCCACCGAACAACGCCGTGTTTGGGCTGATGCCGTCTTATTAATTCCCCTGCTGACCCTTGTCTGATGCATTGAATCAATTCGATCCACTTGCCCGGCCATATCGTTGGCTGGAATATCTCGTGTTCCAAAAATCTTTGGAGCAATGCCGCTTTGCCTTGTTGCCGGCGTTGGCGGGTTGTCAGCGTGTGCTGACAATTGGGGAAGGTGATGGCCGGTTTGTAACAGAACTAGTGCGGCGTTATCCGGAGATTGAAGTGGATTGCTTGGAAGGTAGCCAAGCCATGATTGCCCTCGCCCGCGCTCGGTTGCCGGAACAGACTGCGGTGACATTTCATCATGCTGATGCGGTTTGCTGGGATTATCCGGTTGCCGAATATGATGCGGTGGTGACCTGCTTCTTCCTCGATTGTTTTCGCGAAACGACGCTGGCTGATTTGGTGCCGCGCGTGCAACGGGCGCTTCGGCCGGCCGGTTGCTGGGCTGTGGCGGAGTTTTGCGAAGGCAGATCGGGTTGGCGCCGATGGCGTAGTCAATTTTGGTTGGGGATCATGTACGCTTTCTTTCGAAGACTGACTAGTCTGGAAGCGAAACGCTTGCCTAATTGGAAACGGCTCTTAACTGAAACCGGCGGTCGTGTTCAAGAGGAGGGAGCGATTCATGGAGGCCTATTGGAATGGTCTACATGGGGCTGGGAAAATACTCGCAAATTCGCCTTATTTACTCCATAAACCCTAACACATGGACGCGGAGATTCGAAACGCGCAGGGAGAGAAGCTCGACTACGCCTATCATTCAGCACAGGGCGATTGCCCATTTACAGTGATCATTGGCCACGGCGTTACTGCCAATATGAACCGCCCGTTTGTGGAGGCCCTAGCCAAAGGCTTGGCGATGGCCGGCATTCCCACCTTGCGCTTTTCCTTCTCCGGCAATGGCGATTCGGAGGGGCGGTTCGAAGATTCCTGTGTCTCCAAGGAAGTAGAGGATTTAGGCGCGGTGATCGACGCAGTGAAAGCTAAGGGCCGGCGTGTCGCCTACGTGGGTCACAGCATGGGCGGCGCTGTGGGCGTGAAGCGGGCCGCGGCCGATGATCGAATCGAACTCCTCGTTTCACTGGCCGGCATGGTGCATACGGCCAAGTTTGCCGAGGTGGAATTCAGTGAGGAAACTCCGGGCAGCGGGTTCATGTGGGGCAAGGAAGATTGCCCGCTATCGCAGGCGTTTGTGGATGACATGAACCAAATCAACAGCGTCCTGGACTTGGGCGCGCAAATCAAGGTGCCCTGGCTTCTGGTGCATGGCACGGTGGATGATGTGGTGCCGATCGCCGAGTCCCGCGAAATTTTTGCCCAAGCTCAGGATCCCAAAGAGCTATTCGAAATCGAAAACTGCGACCACGTCTTCGACGCTGAAACCGACCCGGAATCCCTCCCGGTCATGGTCCGAAAAGTGACCGAATGGCTGTTGCCGAAGACGATGATTTAAAGGCTCCCGAGGATTTCTAAACGCTCCCTAAAACAATAATTATGGGGGTTTTCGACAATTCAAAAATTGGCATGTTATATGCGAATATTGCTGCAATGTTAGTGGTGAGTTTGAGAAGACTCCGTAAAACATAGCAAATCTCGGTTAGTGCGCGTGAAGTTTGCGCAACGTGTGCAAAAAACACGCAAATTGGCCGATAAAACTGAATAAATAGGTTTAAATCATGAAATTAAAAGAAAAAGTTCGAAAATTAATGGCTGCTCCTAAGGCAGGATTCACGCTCATCGAGCTGCTAGTGGTCATTGCCATCATTGGTATACTGGCTAGTATGCTCCTGCCCACTCTGGCTAAAGCAAAGGCTAAGGCGAATCGGCTTAAATGCGCCAATAAATTGGGACAACTCGGCAAGGCCTACCAAGGGTACGCAACTAATGCCGATGGATTCTTCCATTTGGATGATCCGGCGTTGGCTAACCGTGACAATAATCTTTTAAAAGCCAAGGGTTGGCGTGATTGGCAAAACCCCTATCAAGTACCCGGTTGGTTACGGGGTTTTGAGTATGTTGACCAACTTCAAAAGGCTGAAGCGGTCGTCTCCCCGTCGGATCCGGCTGCCTTTGCGAATCATGCCAAGCAGCTGAACAATGCTGAAAGTGGCCATAAGCTTTATGGCTGGGAGCAACACCGCGGTGCGGGCAGTGGTTCGCATGGTTCGTGGATTGACCCAAACCGTCACAGTTACGCCATGTGCCAAGGAGCTGATGCCATGTTGCCGGAGACCATTATTGCATCCACCCGTAACATGTCCACCACTGCTGGTGTGGGCACCACGGAGTATCTCCGCAAATTCGGCCAAGGTGATGGCTGGGGTGGCGAATGGAAGTACGCTGGTACTTCGATGCACGGGAACGATTGGAGAGGTGAGGCAGTGTTGGCTGTGGACAAAGCTGCTTTTGATTCCTATGGCGACAAAGTGGACAATTCCAATTTCAACTCGCAAACTCTGTTGAATCCGCACTTTTATGGTGCTTCCGAATCCAAAGATTACGCTATGAGTGGGCTGCAAACTGGCCAAGGCAACCTTGTGTTGTCTGATGGTTCCACCACTCAGGTTTCAGGTGACGCAGAGTATAAGGCGGTTGCGGTTGCACATGCCGATTCATACAAAGAGGGGGGCTCACACCAGAATCAGAACTATGGCGGTCCGAACCTAGTGTTCATCCGTCCTTCCCAAGCTGGTAACCGCTGGGACTAGTTAATTCTAAATTCAAAAGGCGTCACGTTAGTGGCGCCTTTTTTTTTTAATAATTCGAACCGTGATTAGATCTCTAGCCTGGATGAAACAAAAAACCCCTCTGTTCCCAGAGGGGTTTGAGTTAAGTTACGGAGTTGGCAGTCTTATTACTGAGGCTTGCCAGGAGTGCTTCCCCCAGTTTGTTCACTACTGGTTGGGTCGGTATTGGTTGGGTCGGCAACTGCTGCGGAGGACTCTGCTTCATCAACAGGGGTTGGTTCGGTGGGTGATTCCTCGCTACCACAGCCAACCAAGTAGGTCGCCATCGCGAGCGTTGCGGTCATTGTAATAATTTTTTTTTTCATTTCTTGTGACACTGCTTGCTTGTGAAACAGAATCTGTATTGTAATATTTTTCGGAGAATGAGCGAGGAAAAACTTCAGTGTCAATTGTTCCGAAAAGGAGCGATTTGTGTGTTAGCGGTCTTACTTATTTCTTGTGGGCGTGACTCGGATCCTGCCCCATCCTCATCTTCTAAGAGCAAAGGGGTGAGCATGTTGGAATTGGCCCGTCAGCCGGATGGACGGTTGCTATTACGCTCGACGGGTCAGTTGTTTACTGGCTTGCAATATGAGGAGTGGCCAGATGGGAAGGCTCGTTTGGAATATTCGTTTGTGAATGGCCGACGTGAAGGGCTGAGTAAGGCTTGGCATGCCAATGGGAAACTTGGATTGCGGGGGGAATGGCGCGAAGGGTATCCGGTTGGTAAAGTGGAGGAGTGGTCTCCGGATGGTTTGTTAAAGCGAACGATGGTGTATCGTGATGGACAACTTGTTTCCGATATGACCGAAGCCTCTGAGGTTGCTCAAACCAAGATCGATGCGGAGTTGAGGGAGCGAGAAAGATTGGACCAGAAAGATTGGAAAAGCGAGGTGTTGGCGCAAGATTTTGAGCGTACCTTTGTTCATCTTTGGGACCGTTTGCGCGCGGAAAAGCATGCGTGGTCTGTCTGGGAGGAATTCCCTTTTGAATCAATTACATGGGGTAAACCAGAGGATTCAACGACCCATGATTGGGCGATTGAAACTCGAACGTGGAATGCCCCGAATCAGCGATTGGAGTTTTCCCAATGGAAGATGCTTTTGTTGGAATGGGCACAGAATTATGTCTTGGAGGAGTCTGAATGGCATCAGGAAGAGTTTGACCCTTCGTCTGAAGGGCATCGCTCGTTGTTTAAATTCACTTTGCATGCCAGGGCTAAAGAGAAATCCGAACGCCTGATTTTACGAGGTGCGTTACGTGTCTATTGGGGAGAAAAAAAGGATGCGAAAGGGTTTTGGCAGCCAGTCAAGTTGGTGGTGGAATCATTAAAGGAGTGGCGACGGTCAGGAGAGGCGCCTTTTGAGACTGCGGGGTTGCTTCGGGTTCGCCGGGATAATCCGCAGTTTACCCGCACTCGCATTCCGAATGGAGTTGATCCAGCGCCGTTATTGATCCGTGATTTGAATGGAGATCATTTGCCCGAGATTATACCAACCGGTGCCAATCTGGTTTATTGGAATCAGGGTGGTTTTCGATTTCAGCCTAAGCCGTTGCTCAGTGACGGGCGCGGTCAATTTCCGGATGCGGCGGCGATTGTAGATTTTACGGGCGATGGACGGCCAGATTTATTGACTTTCGGCCCGGATCAAAAGCCAATGGTTTTTTCAGGGAAACTTGACGGAAACTTCGCTGAACCTCCCATCGTGAGCTTGAGTGATGTGGCAAGGACGCAACTCAGTGATCCTTCGGCTGTAGCGGTGGGGGATGTGGATGGCGATGGGGATCTTGATGCGTTTGTCCCGCAATACCTAAACCCCTATGCAGGGGGGCGAGCTCCGACTCCGTATTACGCGGCGCTGGATGGGTTGCCCGCCTATTTATTGATTAACGACGGGTCAGGGCAATTTACCGATGGTACGGCTCAAGCCGGATTGGCTCCGAAGAGATTGCGCCGAACTTACAGTGCTTCCTTAGTGGATTTGGATGGAGATCATGATCTGGACTTGGTGGTAGTGAGTGATTTTTCAGGGCTCGATCTTTATTTGAATGATGGAAAAGGTAATTTTAAGGACATTACAGATACTCTGGGCGCAGCTCATTATTCGTTTGGGATGAGTCATGCCTTCGCAGATTTTAATGCCGATGGAAATATGGATGTGTACATGGTGGGTATGGGTTCCACCACCGCCCGCCGTTTGGAGCACTTGGGGCTGGGCCGCAAGGGTTTTGAATCCGTGCAGGCGGCGCGCATGAAAATGGGCTATGGCAACCGACTATTATTGGGGAACGGCAAGGGAGGATTTCGGCAGGCCTCTTACAATGACAGCTTGGCTCGCACGGGCTGGGCGTGGGGATGTACGCCTTGGGATTTT
>Ga0160423_10004019_pt1 | contig 12145 bp, 8 predicted proteins | sample CRUFie14St8metaG_FD_108191 | JGI IMG/M metagenome (GOLD analysis project Ga0160423, IMG submission 108191) | Marine microbial communities from the Costa Rica Dome - CRUD Field 142mm St8 metaG | ecosystem: Environmental > Aquatic > Marine > Oceanic > Photic zone | place: Costa Rica: the Eastern... | reverse complement strand
TACATTTTTTTGGTGATGCTATGCACCCAGAAGGAAATGATTATCCATTGAAGAAACAAATCATTGACAAAGACTTAGGTTTTTGTTACAATGTAAAAGATTATAAAGAAACTTGGAAAATATTACGTGACGAATTCTCAATATAAACGCATAGGCTTTGCATGCAAGTACATGCACCCTGATCAAACACAGAAGAAGAAACTGTTAGAGGATATTCAACGTCCTTTTAATACACGCTCTACAACTGTTGCATGGTTGAATAGACAAACTAAAGAAGTAGCAGAGCAACGCTTGTGGGATATTATGGTTCATAACATTCAATCTTACATGAACCTGATTACATATGTAGGCGGATTACCAAATGAACTTAGAATGGTTAGACTTGGTTCTGATGTATTACCTGTATACACTGAGCCTACTTGGTCTTATTACTGGCGTTTACCTGATGTACGCAATTACTGTGAACGAGCTTTCGCACCAGTTGGCAGGTTGGCACGCAACCTTGATGTTAGAGTGTCTATGCATCCTGGTCAGTTTACTGTGCTTGCATCAGACAATCCAGATATAGTAGAAAGGAGCATAGAAGAATTTGAATATCACACCGATGTCTTCCGCTGGATGGGATACGGCAAGTCCTTCCAAGATGCGAAGTGCAATGTACACATATCCGGTAGGCAAGGTCCAGCCGGTATACAAGCAGTCCTCCCAAGATTATCTCAAGAGGCGCGAAACATTATTACAATTGAGAACGACGAAATGTCGTGGGGGATCGACGCAAGTCTCGAACTTGCAAACGACCTCGCCCTCGTTCTTGACATACACCATCACTGGGTCGCTAGTGGAGAATACATTCAACCAACCGACGATAGATTTTCTCGCATAGTAGACAGTTGGCGTGGTGTACGTCCTGTGATACATTACTCTGTATCACGTGAAGACTTACTTGTTGGCCATGATGTAAATACACAGCCTAATATGGACGAATTACTAGAACAAGGTTTCAAGAAACAGAAACTACGTGCTCATAGTGACTTTATGTGGAATACTGCTGTAAATGACTGGGCATTATCATTTAGAGACTATGCAGATATTATGGTAGAGTCTAAAGCAAAGAATTTGGCCAGTCAGGCATTATACGAGTATAGTCTAGCATAAATATGTTAGATGCTTAAAGAACTTAAAGATATCATAGTTGAGGCCGAAAAACAACGTCCTAAACTGGTTTTAAATCCATTACCTTACAAGCGTGATGAATTAGAACCTGTTATGAGCAAAGAAACCATAGATTTACACTATGCTAAATTGTCTAAAGGATATGTTGACAGGTACAATAACAAAGAAGGTGATGACACATTTAACTTCGGTGGTGCTCATTTACATAATTTGTTTTGGCCTATGCTTCAACCACCTAGTTCTGGGAATAGACCTTCCGGAGCATCAGAAGAACTTATAAACAACAAGTTCGGATCATATGAAAAATTCAAACAGAAATTCATAGAAAAAGCCAAATCACTACAAGGAAGTGGATGGTGCTACATGGATACAAAAGGCAAAATAGATTTGATTGCTAATCAAAATTTTAAGAAAGGCACTGATATTGTTTTTCTTGTTGATATGTGGGAACATTCATACTTGCTAGATACAACTAAAGACAAGTACTTAGAAAATATTTGGCGACTAATCAACTGGTCAATAGTTAACGATAGATTAATAGGAGAATAAAATGTTCACATGGCTGAGGAACCTTTTCGGGTCAACCAAAACAGAACCACTAGTATTAACAGATGAGGTTAAAACAAAAAAAACTTCAACTGCTAAAAAGAAGTCTGCACCTAAAAAGGCAGCAAAAAAGGCGCCTGCCAAAAAAGGCAGACCTAAAAAATCTAAATAAGGAGAAAAACTATGTTAGATAAATTCAAAGGTTGGGTAGCAAGTCGTTTCACAGAAAGAACTTCTTGGGATGGAGCAGCACTCATTCTACTTGGAATTCTAGTTTTAATCGCAAAACCAATTGCCGGCTTAGTTGCTTATGCTGCTATTGCATACGGTGCTTGGACTATTTACAAAAGCGAATAATATGCCAGATGCAGTCAATCTAACAGATTCTGCAATTAAGCATATGACAGGCTTAATTGAAAAGACCGGCAAACCCATCGTTCGATTACAAATGAAGGGCGGCGGGTGTGCCGGATTTTCATATGACTGGCAAATGTCTGAAACTAAAGAATCAGATGATGAAGTTATTAAATTGCCTAACGGAGAATTCTGTATAGATAGTGCCAGTTTGCTTTATCTAGTAGGCACTGAAATCGATTACATCGAAGAAGTATTTGGTTCTTATCTATCTATTAAAAATCCTAATTCAACATCAAGTTGTGGGTGCGGTGAAAGCGTAGGCTTTTAAAACTTAGAAATTTCTAAGTCAGCATCAGCAGGTAAATCCCATATTTGTTTATTTTCTACGCCTTTGCGTTGTGCAAATCTTTTAGCATCGCAATGGGAACATACATGGAAGTATTCGTTACTAAGCCGGGCCTTACTAATCTTTTTTAGATCCCTGGTAAATACACTGTCACAGTTATCACATCGGAGTTCAACTACTGTTTTGACACGTTTATAAACATGCGAATTACCTAGTTTGCTTTTCCGAGTGTGTTCTGTATTAACTTTTTTGGTGCCTAAAAACATATGTATATTTACTATTTTACATTAGGCTTATAGAATAAAACGATAAATATTGTAGCAAACAAGGAATTGTAGGGGATAAGATGGCAAGAAAAGTAATTGATACCGGTGTAGTAGGTAATGACGGAACTGGCGATAGTATCCGCGATTCGTTTAGTAAAGTAAACGATAACTTTAGAGAATTATACAGTTCATTAGGTTTAGGCGAAAGATTAACATTCTTAGGATTAGATGATACTCCAAGTAATTTTGTTGGACAAGAATCAGCGGTTGTAGCCGTTAATAATACTACAGATGCACTACAGTTTAAACAAATTACAGGCGGAACTGGTGTTGTAATTGACACTTCAAGTAACACCAATCAAATAATTGTAAGCACAGAATTCAGCGAAATTTCAGGAGATCCTAGTCCACAACTAGGTGGTGACTTATCAGTAAAAAGTGGTGGTCAAACATTCAAGATTAAAGATCTTGATACACCTACTGAAGACACAGAAGCAGCAAACAAACAATATGTAGATACAAAAATTTCCCTAGCAGGTGTAGACGCAATTGATCCTGCTACAGGTTCTACACAATCTGGATTTGGAACTATGAGCGGACCGCTTATACTTTCACGTTCTCCAGAACCTGAAGATGATGATAGATATGACGGACTAATTGCTGCAACAAAACAATATGTAGACAGTTCATCGTTTGGATCTAGTGTAAACTTATACGTTGCAACATCAGGAGCAGATGATAGACCGGGTGTTTCAGAAGCATTACAAGGTAGAGCTCTTGCATACGCATATAGAACAATTGAAGCAGCATGTAGAAAAGCAGAAGAAATATTACTAGAATCAAATGATGATATAGGACCATATGAAAAGAAATTAACTTATGCTAATGGTACTAAGTCGGTAGAATTAGCCGCTATTGATACTTCACCTACATCAGGTACAGGGTTTGTTGGTACACCGAGAATGAGTGTAGATACAATTACACTTAATAGTCAAGGAACAAACTATCAAGCAGGAGATATTATTACCCTACAAGGCGGCACAGGAGATGCTGCAAGATATGAAGTTTTATCAACTGCTTCATCGCCAGGTGCAGTTGTAACCTTTAGACAAATTAGTTCAGGAAATTATACTGTATTACCAGGTGCTACTAATGTATCAACAGATACTGATAGTGCTTTCGGTAATGGGGCTACGTTTGATGTAACATATAAAGTTAACAATGTTACTATTGTAGACGGTGGTACTGGACACAGTTTAGTATCAGTACGTATTACTGGTGGCGGTGGTACTGGTGCTTTTGGTGTTGCTACAGTTGCAGGCGGTGTAATTACTGCAATTGAAATTACAGATAATGGTGGAGGATTTACAAGTCTGCCTACTGTATCTGCAGACTTGCCTAGGTTCCTTTTAAAAACTGAAGGACAAAGAACTGACTTTACAGGTGACGTATTAACTGATACTGAAGTTGCGTTTAGAACAAGAGATATTAGAGAAGGCTTGTTTATAAAAGGATTGACATCAGGCGCACAAGCACAGATACTTGCACACGCAGGTGATTTAGATTCAAACGGAAATGAAATTTTTGATGTTGATATCAAGTTTGGAAATTTCCAAATAGGTGAAGAATTATCATATGGTGATATTACTAACCAAACACAAATTTCTATTTTAGTAGAAAGTGGTGTTTACGAAGAAAACTATCCAATTAAAGTTCCTCAGAACGTTGCTATCATTGGTAACGAATTTAGAAGAGTAATTGTAAAACCAAGAGCAGGAACATCAAGCTCACCTTGGGCTTTCCAAAGATTTAGAAGAGATACAACTATTGACGGACTAACAGTAGCAAGTGATCTTTACGGATATCATTACTTAGAAGATACAACATCACCTGTTTATCCTAAAATAGATAATGGAGGCGGATATAAAGCGTCTGCTACGTTAATAAAATTAAATAGACAATTTTTACAAAACGAAGTTACTGCTTGGATAAATTATCAAATTGCAAATAATATTGCACCGTTTACATCATCATTTAATTATAACGAAGCACGTTGTAAAAGAGATGTAGGATTGATTCTTGATGCAATGATATTTGATTTAAAATATGGTGAATATAATAGAACAATATCAGCAGGACTAAAATACTACCAAACTGCAAGCGGAAGAATTGCAATTACAACACAATTGTCAGAAACCACAGCAGCATTAGAATATTTAGAAAGTATCTTAGACAATATTATATCTAATGATCCTATAGGAACAATTTACAACGAGCTTTTCCCTCAAATTACAGACGGTGCTTTTGTAAAAGAAACAGGTACAGAAGGTGTACTTGCAGATTTATTTGATGCACTTATTGATGTAATTGATGGATCAGGCAGTGTAAACTATCCAAAAGATAATGATAAACTTGATGTTTTCTTATGTAACGATGCTGTAATACTTAGAGCAATGACAATGCAAGGACATGGCGGATTTGCTATGGTGCTTGATCCGGCTGGACAAATTCTTGCTAAATCACCATATGCACAAGAATGTGCATCATTTAGTAAATCTATAAATGCACAAACATTTGCAGGTGGTATGTTTGTTGATGGATTTGCTGGAAACTTACAGTTCTTACATCAAGCAAGCGATACACCGACACGTATAACTGTAGCAGGATTAGATAGATTCCCAGAACTACCGGCATCCTTTATTGTTGGCGATGATATTTTCAAAGTCAACTATGTTAGAGATTACGCATATGGAGCCAGTGGAAGTACAGCAACACTTGTTCTAGATGAAACAACACCTTTTAATTTAACACCTGGTGCACAAACTTTAACAAGTATTACACAAGCAGACCCTGCTGTGTTTACAAGAGCAGACCATGGCTTACAAGCAGGTGCTTCACTGGTGTTTACTACAACAGGTACATTACCAGCAGGCGTTGTAGCAGGTAAAGAATATTATGTTTCTGAAACTGGGTTGACTGGAAATACATTTAGAATCACAGAAGAATTTTTTGGTGATGTAGAAGTAATAACAACTAGTGCAGGAAGCGGAACACATAGTTACCAAAGGAAATATGAAATTCTAATGCCAGGTAACAGATCAATGCTATCAAATGACTTTACACAGATAGCAGATATGGGTTATGGCTTATTAGCAACTAACGGCGGATTAACTGAAGCAGTATCAATGTTTACATATTACTGTTTTGCTTCTTATATGTCATTGAACGGTGCGCAAATTAGAAGTATTGGTGGTTCGTCAGCACATGGTATTTTCGCCCTTGTTGCAGATGGTTCGGATCCTTTAGAAGTTCCAACTCCTACAACACTTTACTATGATGTTGCACAAAGAGTTGATTGTTATTTTCCTAGTGCTTCGTTCCAAAACGTACAAGGTGGGTTGGATATCCATGTTACCAATTATGATTATACTCCTCTTAACAATTCAGAACTTGAAGTCGATCATGGTAATTTAATTTTTAGATATCCTGTTACATCAGTTTCAACTACAGATTTACCTGCAGGCGTTGCCAAATTAAATCTAACATCTGACGATACAGGAAACTTTGATGGACTTTTTGCCGTCATATCAGATGGCACTAAGATGACACTTAGAAGTAATTCACAAATTATTCTTACTGGAGAACTTGCTGACGTTGCTACAAGACCATCAACAGGTTTACGTTTTGCTGAATCCCCTACTGATGTTTATCGTGTTTTACAATTTGAAGACTATGATGATGAAGCAGATGGTAGAGGTGCATTAGATGTTGAATTCACTGTAGCAAATCCTACAGTGCTTACATTTACTATTACAGTAACTGATATTGCAAGCAATAATACACTAACCACTGATAGAAATCATGGATTAAGGCGCGGAGATACATTTACTCCAAAGACTACTGCTAATGGACTAACAGCAGGACAAACATATTATGTATTTGATGTTCCTAGTTACAATACATTACAGTTATCCTTAACATCTGGAGGAAGTCTACTAGGAGGTTTAACTAACGGTAGTGGACTTACATTAGTTAATGTTGTGCCTCACAAACAGTTAGCAGACTATAGATTGAACTTTACATCAACCGGCGACTTACCTACAGGCATTGCTGCTGGAATAACTTACTATGTACTAGAACAAAACCTAACAAGTACAACTTTTGAAATTGCAACATCACTAAACGGTGCTGCAATAGAAGTGACAGGTGCTGGTACTGGAGATATAACAGCAATTGCAGATGGAATTACCAAGACTACTCTTAGAGAAAACTATGATTACATTGATTTAACTGTATATCAACCAAGTGAAAGCGTTGGTACAACTGGTGCAAATCCTGTTGTTCCAGGATCGTTTACTACAATTTCAAGCATTAGTATTGCAGCGCCTGGAGTAATTACTGTAGCATCACCTCACAATTTATCAGTTGGCGATGTAATTAGATTAGAAACAACAGGTGATTTACCAACAGGTCTAAACGAAAGTTTACATTATTTTGTATCGGATAATAATGTAGATGGGTTAGGTGCTAGTTCTGTACAATTTACTATCACAACAACTCCTCCTGCACTTTCAAGTTCTGTAGAAGTTGATACTTCAGGTACACAAAGCGGAACGCACAGTTTTGCAAAAGTTTTAGGTAGAGCTGGAGATAGCACTATTACTGTTGTACCGGTTGCACCTGAAGAACGTTCACGTGTACCTAATTCAAGATTTGTATACAAAGGTGAAGAATATGTTATTGAACAGTATCAATCAGAAGACGACCTTAGTACCAATTATGCAAGAATAACGCTTAACAGAGCATTAGAAGATAGTATTATTGAATTTGAAGGTTCATATACTATAAAAAGTGCTGTTCCTGTAAGAAGTTTAAACAGTTATGGAAATCTAACAATTAGGATTTCATTAACACGTGTAACTGGACACGACTTACTAGAAATTGGAACAGGATCATATGCAGATACTAACTATCCAAACGAAATTTACGGTCCGGCGGTTAATGCACTTAATGCAGATAATGAAACACAGGAAAGAACAGTAGGACGTGTGTTCTATGTAACTACTGATCAATTTGGTAACTTCAATGTTGGACCATTCTTTAAAGTTGACCAAGGTACAGGTCGAGTTACATTCTCAGCAGCCATTGCGTTGAGTAACTTGGATGGTATTGGATTTAAACGTGGTGTTCCTGTTTCTGAATTCTCAACAGATAGTTCTTTTGCAGATAACGCTGTTGATACAGTGCCAACGGAAAATGCTACAAGATTATACATTGAAAGAAGATTAGGTATTTCGCACAATGGTGCTAAAATTATCGATGCTAATTTAATACCTGCTGTGACTGGTGGCTTTATGGATCTAAGTGGCCAAGGGGCTATGAAAGCAAACATGGATCTTAATCAGAATAAGATTGTTAATCTTTCAGATCCTACACAACCTCAAGACGCAATGAACTTGAGAAGTTTTACTTTTGATAACTTACAAAACTTTTCATTTACAGATTTAGAATCAAACCAATTACTTGTGTTTACAGGTAATGACAGAGATGCTATAAACGCTACAGTGGTTGGCGATATAAGTTTAGATATTGATTCAACTGCTAATAGTATTGATGCACAAATACAACCAGATGTTATTTTAGATGCTGATATCAATACTGCTGCTGATATACAACAAAGCAAACTTTTAATGCAGTTAGCAGGCACTGACTTAAATGCTCCTACTGGAACAGCAGCAGACAAACAAGCACGAAGTGGACTAGCAAGTTTTAGTGATGTAGAGTTTGAAGTTACAGATGGCTGGGTACAACTCAAAGACAATGGAACACCTAAGTCTGCACTAGCACAAATTGCTGCTCAAAGTGTATTAGGTAATTCATTACTTACAGCAGGTGATGCTACTGATATTGCGTTTACAACAGTTGTAGATCAAGGTGGTTCGATTAAGAAATCACAATTTGGAAGCACAGGTTTACTTGCAAGAATAAATGCAAGTTCTGGTACATCAGATAGTGATTATAACATAGTTGACTATGCAGCAGGATCTAGTAGTGCAGTTGAAGCAAGTAAACTTATTATAAGAGATTCAAATGGTGATTTTGGTGGTAGAATAATTGATGTACAACAGTACAACATAGATGGATTTGAAGCAATTGATTCTGGAACATCAGGCTCAGGAGGATTTGTAAGAATACATACGTTTGGTGGAACAGGCGGTAGTGGTGGAGGAGGTATCTTCCTGCAAGACGGTTCCTTGGCTGCAGACAAATCAACTTTTTATGATAATGATTCACATACATTTAGAACACAAAACGGTTTGTCAAATGCACCTATTATTGCTTCAAGTGTTCAAGTTAGTGCATTAACTACAGGTGGTAACACAACTGCTGGTACAATTACTGGTAGATGGTCACTAACAGGTAGTTCGCCTAATGAATCAAGACTAGAAGCAACATACTCAGCAGACGTTGCAGAATACTACGAAGGTGACAAGGAATATGAAGTTGGAACGGTGTTAGTATTTGGTGGTGACAAGGAAGTCACAACTACAAACACAAACAGTGATAAGAGAATAGCAGGTGTTGTTTCTAATACAGCAGCGTATGTAATGTATACTGCGTGTCCTGGACACAAAAACCTAGTTGCACTTGTTGGTAGAGTTCCATGTAAAGTTGTAGGCAAAATTAAGAAAGGTGATATTCTTGTTACAGCAGGAATACATGGTGTAGCAACTGTAAGTGACGATCCTAAAGTAGGAACAATTGTTGGTAAAGCAATTGAAGATTATGATAGTGATCATATAGGAACAATTGAAATAGCGGTGGGTAGATCATAATGGCATACGATAATAATATTAATCCAGGTAATCCACCATTAGTGTGGAGCAGAATAAAAGAAGCATTTGATAAAGTAAATCAAAACTTTACAATGATAGGCGCAACACTGGCAAGATTTGGGGATCAAGATATAGCTCATGTTGAATCAGGAACTTCTGAAAGTAATCCTGTTAGAGTTGTAGGTACAGAGGAACACAATCTAGCAGAAGGTCAACAAATATTCATTACAAACACTGGTATAACACAATTAGATAATCAGAACTTTTTTGTTAAATTAATAGATTTATTTGCATTTCATTTATATACTGACGCAAGTTTGACCACAGCAGTAAATGGCACAACGTTTGATGCATATGCATCCGGTGGTGGAACTTTTCAAGCATTTTCAGAATACAATTCTGTAGATTTTGAAAATTTAGCAACAAATGTTTCACCTAATGCAGTTGCAACATTTAACTTAGGTAGTATAACTAAACCATGGAAGTCATTATACACAGCAGAACATGCCGACACAGATGCAGATGCATTCAACGGTGTATGGCTAGGTTCTGCACAAATTAAAGGTAAGTCCGGAGGTATTATTGATCTACCATTAGGTTCTACTGTCAACGGCGAATTAATTATTAATCCATCTCAAACGTTCTTTAAGAGCGTACAAGTTGACAGCGGCAACCAAGTAGTTGCAGATGATTTTGTTGATACACTTAATTTGATTAGTGGTACTGCTATTTCTATGGCAGTAGATAGTGCTGCTGAAAGTATTACAATTACGAACTCAGGAGTTACACAAGCAACAGCAGGACTAGGTATAAGTGTAAGTTCAGGAACAGGAAACGTAACTGTAACAAATACAGGTGTAAGAAGTTTACAAAGTGTAACAGCATTGCCAAGCGGTAGAACAGCAGGTGCTGGTATTAATGTTGATAACAGTACTGGAGACAATGTAAAAGTTACAAACACAGGTGTATTAGAAATACAACCAGGAAGTGCTGCGTTAACAGTGTTTACTGATGATGCAACTGGTATTGTTACTATCACTAACGCTGCTCCGGCAGGTAACGCTTATAGAACAGTTGATGTAAACGGAACATTTTTGGCTGCTCCTAGCATAGCAGGAACATTAGTAGTTGAAGAAGGTGATGGTATCGTTCTTAGCGGAGATAGCGGCACACAAACTTTAACTATAGGATTCAGTGGAAAAGCAGATATTACAGGTAGTGTGTTTGCTGACGATTCAACATTATTGGTAAATGCTGTTGATGGTAATATTCCATGGAGCGTGATTGCCAACGCACCAGCATTCTTAACAAGTGTTGCATTTGGTGATCTTACAAGCACTCCTACAACACTTGCAGGTTATGGCATTACAGATGCAGCAACTAGTACGCAAGGTGCTCTTGCTGATACAGCAGTTCAACCAGGCGATGCATTAGTAGGCACACTTACAGGCGATGTAACTGGTAGTGTTTTTGCTGATGACTCTACTAAACTTTTAGATGCTGTAGATGGAAAAATTGTAGGTCCAATTGAATCTGATAATATTAGAGGTACACTTATAGGAACAGTATATGCTGATGACTCGACAGAGATTATTGATGCACAAGGTACTGTATTAGGAACAATTGCTCCTGGTGCAGCAGCGCCTAGTTCAGAATCAGAAGCAGCACCTATAGGTGAAATTAGAGTTGATGACAATTATGTTTATGTCCGCAAGAGTACGGGCTGGGGCAGAATTTCAATTGGCGGTTGGGTATAGGAGCGGATAGATGGCAAAGCAAACAGTAAATATTGGCTCAAGCGCAAACGATAGAACAGGTGATAATCTACGTACAGCGTTTAATAAACTTAACGGAAACTTTGATGAAATATATCTAAGTGTAGATACTTTAACTTCACAAGTTGCTACAATACAAAGTGGCGGTACTAGTAACAGCGGATCAGGTAATACAATTGTAGGAGACATACAAGGTTCAGTAGTAGGCGAAGATTCAACTGTACTAGTAGATGGTGTTAACAGTAATGTAAATGCTGCAAACTTAACGGGTACTTTACCAGCAATAGATGGTAGTAATCTTACAAACCTAACAATACCGGCACAGACCTTTGCTTCACTTACAGGTAAGCCAACAACATTGGCTGGATATGGAATTACAGATGCTGCAACATTAAACAACATGGCACCTACAGGCGCAGTTGACTTTACAGGTGCTACTTCAATTGATTTTGATACAGCAACAATTAACAATTTAGAATTTGCAGATATTTCTACAACACCAACTACATTGGCAGGTTATGGAATTACAGATGCAGCAACCTTAGCAGCGCCAGCATTCACAGGTGCAGTAGACTTTACAGGTGCAACAAGTGTTGACTTTACAAGTGTAACTGTTACTGGTTTGCCAGGTGGTGCAGAAACAGATCCAATAGTAGGTGCTATCACAGGAATAGTAAAAGCAGACGGCGCAGGAAATATTTCAGCAGCAGTGGCTGGAACTGATTACAGCACGTTTGATGGTGCGTTTGGTTCACTGTCAGGAACACCTACTACACTTGCTGGTTACGGTATATCAGATGCGGCATCATTAAACAATATGGCACCAACAGGTGCAATAGATTTTAC
>Ga0160423_10004018_pt1 | contig 12148 bp, 4 predicted proteins | sample CRUFie14St8metaG_FD_108191 | JGI IMG/M metagenome (GOLD analysis project Ga0160423, IMG submission 108191) | Marine microbial communities from the Costa Rica Dome - CRUD Field 142mm St8 metaG | ecosystem: Environmental > Aquatic > Marine > Oceanic > Photic zone | place: Costa Rica: the Eastern... | reverse complement strand
GTATGTGCGCACTACGTGGCAGGTCAAGCGCATTGCGAAAACGCTCGGCTCGCCCTAGGAAATGAAACGTCATACAGAGAAAATGCGTCAGAACAACTACGCCCAAAATACGCCCAAAATACGCCCAAAATACGTCCAAATGTCCCACTGTGCTGCTGCAGGGGGGGTGCGTGGCTGCGGAGACCGGCCTGCAGCGAGGCCAGCAGCCCGATGGGCACGAGCCCATGGCGGAGGAGCGGGGCAAGAACCTGTACGATGTTCTCGGACTTGGCGAGAATACCGGCTGCTCCGCGGACGAGCTGAAGCGCGCCTACAGGAAGACAGCGCTGCGGACTCACCCTGACAAAAAGCACGAGGAGGACGCCAGCCCAGGCGAGGAGGGTCGAGGCGGCCCGGAGGGCCAGCAGAACGAGGCCTTCTTGGAGGTTCAGCGCGCTTGGGCGATCCTGAGCGACCCTGAGGAGCGATATAGGTACGACGAGGAGCTGCTTCGCGGCGGCGCGGGAGATGAGTTGGAGGACGTGGTGCCGGATAAGGTTGTCACCCTGAGCGAGATGAGCCACGACCGGGGGCAGGGATCGTACGGGTTCGAGTGCCGCTGCGGGGACACCTTTCTCATTTTCGAGAACGAAAAGCCCGAGACCGGCACGAGCGTTCTTCTGCCGTGCTGCAGCTGCTCCCTGGTGCTGTGCGTCAACAACGAGTGAGGGAGAGGAAAGCCAGAAGAGGGCCCCCGGCCACGACTGGTCTGTGCGCTAAATTATAACGGTGGACGGGGCCCCACTCCGCGGCCCCACGAGAACGATGAAGGTTCAAATCGAGAGCGCAGGTAACGTGAAGAGCTCCTTACAATGTGATTAGTGCAGTTCTCGAGCCTGCTCAACCCTCGCAGCCGGCCACGTCGACGGGCGTCAGCCCTTTCATTGTTCCAGTCTTCCGATGTACTCGAAGAGGTGCCTCAGCTTTGGCGGCGGCCTGGCGGGGAACGGAAGCGTATCAAACGTGCCCGGCTTGAGCAGGGCCTTCAAGCCAAGCTTGTTGTAGTACACCGTCTGCACCTGCCCTCCCTGCCTCTCGATGGACTTCCTGGCCAGCGCGGAGCAGCTGCTGACCTCGATGGAGATCTTGTGCGAGAATTCCTTGTGGCCGGCGCCAAGAAGCTTGACTCCGTCCTTGATCTTCTTGCCCACCACCCCAGAGTCCCGCAGAGTCTTCATGGTGATAAGCTTCTCCGGGTCTATCCTGCCCTGCCTAATCCAACTCGAAAGCTTGTAAAGGTTCAGCCACTGGTACTCTCTCCGGTGTGGATTATGGAAACCCCTCTTCGGAAGCCGCAGCCGGATCGGCGTCTGGCCTCCCTCAAAACCAAGGCGGGGCCTGCCACCACTCCTGGCTTTTTGCCCCTGGCGAGAGAGAGAGGAGAAGGCAGCGAGTGTGGAGAAAGCGTTCGCGCGGAAGGTCGGGGTCAGAAAAGCTATTCTTTGGTTGGCGAGACGGGGGGGAGGGATGGGGGGTCGCGCTGCCCAAGAACTCCGCCTCGTCCAGAAGCGGGCACAGACGAGAAACAAATGACTGGACTCACCTTGTGTCCCCTCCCGCACGTCTTCCCCCAGCCCGATCCTATGCCCCTTCCAACGCGCTTTCTCTTCTTCCGTGCCCCCTTGTTGTCGCTTATGTTGTTCAGCTTCATTGGCTCGCTCGTGCCGGGGAAGCTCGGCTTCAACGCCGCCGCTGCCGCCGTCGACAGCGGAAGCCAAGACGACGACGAGGAAAGGCCAGAGGATTTGGCCGGAAGTTGCCGCAGAGAAGGCCTCGCGCGCACGGCGAAGAGCTCCGAACCCAGCGCCTGCGCCCGAGAGAGGCCTACCCTCCCCGTGCCGCCCGTTGCGGCCAGGATGAGCCGCGAAAGGAACATCGGTCCGTCCGGTCCGCCTCTTCTCTCTCTTTCTCTCCCACTCTTGGGAGTCTCGGCCGCCCTCTCGGCTCGTATTGATTTGGCCGATCACAAACCTTGAAAACAATCCAGGCTCGAAAACGAAAACATTGAAAGAAACGCCCCCCAGCAGAGTCTGCTGAGCAGACCGCGTAGAGGGGAGGAGCGAAGCGACGCGGGGGGTCGCGGAAGACGCCCTGCTGAAAGGGATGAGGAGACCCGTCTGCCGGTGAGCGGGGAAGGAGACGAGAAGCGAATTGCCTCCCTCGGAGGGGAAGGAGGAGGACGCGTCTAAGGGGAAAGAGGGGGCCCAGCCATGGCGAAGGAGGTCGGGGGCGTTGGTGCCCGGGGGACCCCCGTCGGTCGCGGCGACGCGGAGAGCCGCTCGTCCCAGGCTTCCTCGAGCGGCTCCGACGGCTCGAGGCTGAAGAGGGGCGAGGCGAAGCCGGGCTCGAGCAGCGTTTTGGGCAAAAAGTTCCTCATCGGGGAGGAGCTCGGTTTTGGGGCCTTTAGCAAAGTGTACAAAGGCGTGGACCTCAAGAACGGGGACTTCGTGGCGATCAAGCAGATATCTCTGGAGGGCCTGTCGGAGGACGACAAGGACAACATGGTCCAGGAGATCGACCTGCTACGAAACTTGAAGCACAAGAACATCGTCAAGTACCTCGGCTCGTACAGGACCAAGTCCCACCTGTACATCATCCTGGAATACGCCGAGAACGGGTCCCTGTCGCAGATCATCAAGCCGAACAAGTTCGGCGCCTTTCCAGAGTCGCTCGCGGCGATCTACATGAAGCAGACCCTCGAGGGGTTGGCTTTCCTGCACGAGCAGAATGTCATCCACCGAGACGTGAAGGGCGCGAACATCCTGACCACAAAGGAGGGCACGGTGAAGCTCGCGGACTTTGGAGTGGCCACACTGTCCACCCAGAGGGAGGTGACCCATTCCAGGTCAGACTTCGCCAGCCCTGTGGTGGGGACCCCGTACTGGATGGCTCCCGAGGTGATAGAGATGTCGGGGGTGACCTTCGCATCTGACATTTGGAGCGTGGGGTCCACCGCCGTGGAGCTGCTCACCGGAAAGCCGCCCTACTTTGACATGATGCCGATGTCCGCGCTTTTTCACATCGTCCAAGACGAGTATCCCCCGATCCCAGAGGGAATCTCGCCCACGATGCGGGACTTTCTGTTAAAGTGCTTCCAAAAGAATGCCAAGAAGAGGCCTTCCGCGAGAGATCTTTTGAAGCACGAGTGGTTCAAGAGGCACAACGCGAACCTCGACCTCAATGACAAGAACCTCTCCCCGTTCGCTTTCGCTGCCATGGAAGTGGACGACGAAGCCGAGGATCTGATGTACACAAGTCTCTCTGTGGGGGGGATGTCGCTGCAGGGGAGCGAGGCCGGTAAAGACTCGACCATCAACGAAGCCGACCTCCGGGGCCAGACCAGCACAATCAACTCGAAGGCAAACATGTCCGGGGGCATTAGGATCCCGTTCCTTTCGCACTGGCTGAATAGAAGGATGGCAAGGGAGCCTGGTAAGCGAGAGACCAGAAAGATGTTCAAGGAGGACTATCTTGAGTCCTCGGCCCACATCATGCACAGCTACAACATCGTTCGGCAAACGTCTCAGACGTACGACGAGAGGACCGTCTCCGAGCCCAGGAAGGTGGTCCTGGACAGGCAGCTGGTGGAGGAAGTGAAGAGGTTAATCTACATGATCCGGCCAGAGAAGAGGGAGGGAATCATCGTCAGTGCCTGCCAGCAATGCATTGCTCTGTTGGGAGAGCACCCGGAGTACAAGTCCACCTTCAAGAGGTACAGAGGTATAGTCGCGCTGCAGGAAGTCCTCAGCAAGTCCACCTCGCCGTCTGTGGTTCACAGCATCTTGGCCCTCTTGAACGTTGCAGTTCTAGAGGAGCACTCGCAAAACGATAACGTCGCAGTGAGTGGAATCATTCCAGAGGTGTTCAAGTTCATCTCTAAGTCTCAGCAGGAGTTCAACTTGATTCCGATAAGGATGGAAGCTGCCCGCTTTGCCCGTGCAGTTTGTACAAGGGGCCCTGGTAGCCTGCAGTCCTTCTTGGCATGCAATGGAACGCAGTATATTTCTGACCTGCTGAATGACATGTGCTGCATTGATCACGTCTTCCTGGCGTTCAGCATGGTCGACAGGCTTGCTTTGATTGAGGTTTGCATTGACTGTCTTTGGGTGGTGGCCAACTCCACTGATGTCATCTACACGGACGACACATGCAGGATCTTTCAGAACGTGGGACTGGTGACGCCACTGGTGCATGCGCTGAAGTGCCTCTGTGACATTTCGCGTGAGACCGGGAAGGGCACCTCGCCTGTGAGTGTCCGCTCGTCCCCATCTCCAATTGTGGCAAAGATGATCAAGCTAGGAAGAGCGTCGCTTGACAGTGTGTGGCTGAGGGTTTCCACAAGTCCTGCCCACTCTCCCAGTAACAGCGAGGTTGTGTCCGGAGAGCATGGGACCGCCTCGGCAGACAACGATGTTTCAGCAGAGCCCTTGGACGGTACTGAAAAGGATCTTCAGAATTCGCAGACTCCTGCCGACGTGGCGCGCACACCACAGCCGCCACAATCACTGAGCATAGCTGAGAGAGTCTCCTCCTCCTCAACATACCCAGAGAAAGTTGCGGGATTGCTGCTGACCATGGCTTGCTCCGACTCTATCGTCAAGAATTCCTTGACACAAAACAATGTGTTGGGAATCGTCGTGGAGTGCAGCAGATCTTTGGGGTCAAGCGCCCAGCTCATGATTCTTGCGGGCCTGAAGCAATTGAGCGACGAGCCAGACTTTGCGGAGAATCTTCACTCGACGGGAAGTTTGCAGTCCTTGATCAGATTGCTTGCTGAATTGGACCCGGCTGCTGGATTCCAGCATAAGCTAATCATCCTCGAGCTGGTCTGGAACGTGGCGCAGGTGGACCAATCTTATCTGGAAAAGGCGGCGGCGCACGGTCTCATCACTTGCCTTTGTGCGCTCGGAAGAATCGGGGAGGTGTGGTTCCCTGCTGTCCTCCCACTCCTGTTCTGCATGTCATCTTCTGGCAGGAGGTGCAGGCAGGACTTGTGGAAGAACGAGGCGCCCAAGCTGTTTGTGGACTTGATGAAAAACACGGAGTGGCAACAGAAAGCTTTGGAGGCTCTGATCACCTGGTTGGCCTCCGACGGACGAATTGAGGACTTCCTGCTCGGGAAAAGCGTTTTGCGAGAGATCACAACAGCCCTGCAAGACCGGGATACCTTATTCGCACTATGCCCCCAAATGCTTTTGCTGTGCCATAGAAGCCCGCGGCTGAGCATAGCTCTCGCGACGGACAACATGCTTCTCCATGTACTGGTGAGAAACATGGACAACACCGACACTTCAAACCTGCTATCGATCCTGCGCTTCATCGATCTCTTGTACCAGTATCATCCCTCTCCCAAGGCTGTGCTCATCACCCACGAGCTGCTTGAGCGCTTGCAGGTCCTGTCGCAAGAGTCTTATGCGGGGGACATGCTTCTGGTAAAGGAGAAAGCCAAGGGCATGATGCAGTCCCTCCGCGTTAACATGGTAATCTAGAGCAAAGCTTAGTCCCTCCTCCCATAAACATACTTTCCCTCCCCATCCCTTGCCCTCCCCCTGTGGGTGGCCTGCATTCCATCTTTTCTTTTTGCTGTTGCAAAACTTTTTCTTTGTACACCTTTCTTTTTTTGTTACACATGAAAGCTTTTGTGGCTAATCAGAGACACAAAATACACGATGCCTGATGGACCTACTCAGCACCGAAGGCATTGTTGTCTGTCTGAAGCAGGGCAAGCATTGCCGATCTCTGCCAGTCTCAGTGTTGACAAGGGATTTTCTTGCTTCTGCGCGCACTTTTGTGAGTTTTATTTCCATACAAAAAAAAGAGAGCTATACAAAAGACGTGCAAGTTTAAGAGGGGACTGCAGACTCACTCTTTGTTTTTTAAATATCTCAGGAACTAATATAATTGTGGGAGACTCGTTGTGGCTTTCTTCTAAAAGGGAAGGAGAGAAAAAGCGATCTAAATTCATGCATTCAAAAACCAAAGCAGAGCGAAGCCAAAAAACAGCCTGCTTTTGTGCTGCTCCTCGTCACTAGTGATGAGCTCAAGAATGGGGGCTTGGCGATCCATTGCTGGCCACGCCGTCCACGAGGACCATGTCCTCCCCCTCTTCCTTGTCTTCATCGCTCTCGCCCTCGATGCAATTGCGCGTGCCATCACCTGGCTGACCCTTAAGCTCCTGGAAGAGGTCCTTGAGGTCCTTTTCAAGACACTCAAAACGCTCCTCAAAACGTCCCTCGAGCTCCTTGATGCATTGTGCGACAAGATTATTGGTGATGCGATCCCATTGATGGATCTTCTCAGTGCCGCGCATCTGACAGTCCTCCAGCTTCAGCTCGGCGGCAGCAGCTCTCTCGTTGGCGCGCTCCAGCTTCTGCTCAAGCAGCTTCTCGTTGGCAGCAGCTCTCTCAGCGGCGCGCTCCAGATTGCCAATTGTGAGCTTTGCGTTCGCGCTCTCGAGTTTGCTGTTGGCCTCGTTCAGCTCCTTCTCGAGGTCTTGGATGCGATCCTTGAACTGCTTGGCCTCCTTCAAGGAGTAAGAAAAGTATTTGTCTCTCCGAACCTTGATCTTCGCCTCGATCCTGATCGACCCGCGCGGGCCCTCCCCCGCATACCCCTCCGACACAAAGCCCCTCAGCAGCTCATCGAGAGACAGGAACTGGTGCCTCCCCCAGTTCGTCGACTCGGCATAAAAGACTCGTTCGCTGTCCAGTCTGCGGCTTTGCTCGGGGCCATGGCGGTTCAACACCGAAAGTGTGAAGGAGGCGCTCCGGGACCAGCAGGAAGGAAGAGTGTCCGAGTCCGCGACGTAGAGGTACAGAGACACGTGGGTACCCTTCCCTGTATAATCCCCTTTAGGGTAGATCTTCAATCGCCACTTATACCCACCGATCGTGAAGTCCTCCGAGTACAACTTTTCGTCCTGGATCTCTTCAAAGTTGTTGATAACCCACGTGAAGGATCCTTCATCTTTGCTCTCCACTGCCATATCGTCCACAACAACCTCACCCTTGGCCTGGAGGTTTTCAGCCAGCTTAGACAGGTCCTCTCGTTCTCTCTCTCGTCTCTCGCTTCGTTCGCTCGCTCGTTCGTTCCTTCTGTTCGGGTTCGGCGTCTCTCTCTTGTATCTGTGGATGTGCCTCGAAAGCGACAAAAATCGTTCACGGTTACGACTAGGAGGTGGGGGGCGTTTCATCTGGAAACTCGGAAAACTCGGAAATCTTCGCCCCCAGAAATTTCGCGGGAAGACGATTTCGCGATCATTTCAAAAAAATCGCGATCGCGAGGCAAGTTCACGCCGGGGCACCAAGCTACCTAGGGGACCACCGAGAGGAGGGAGGGAGGCGAAGGCGAAGGCCCGAAGCCATGGAGGCTTCCTCGGCGAACGCCCTTGTCCAAAAGATAGACCACGGTCTGCCGGACGTGCGGAGTCGGGCGATCCAGAGCTTGCACTCGAAGCTGAAGAACGGCCTTGCCACTCCCGCGAAGCTTGCGAAGGAGACGGACGTCTGTCAGGCACTCCTGCGCCTGTGCGACGCGCCGGCTTTGCTCACTGAGCAAGCGGTCCAGCTTCTGGGGTGTTTCGTGGACTGTGGGGTCTCGTTTCTTTGCCTGCAAGTCCTGGGCTTGGAAGAGAAGGTTCGCTATGCCGCGGACCACATGGAGCGGAGCGGCCGGTCGCGAAAGCTGTTGGACGACGTGATGACTAAGATTCTTTCCTCGTCCAGGCGAGCTGAGGTTCCCAGCAGCAGCAGCCAGGTCTCGGTGCAGGGTGAAGCTCCCGCGGCCAAGGTCACATCACGATTACCCTTCATGGAACACGGGGGGCCGGCACGGAGCTTGGAAAGCGGGCGCTTCAAGCATCTGCCGAAGCTTCGCGTCGTCGGAACGGAAAAGGAGGTTGAGCAAACGCTGTTTGAGATCGGGTTCCGTCTGGCACACGGTGGTGACGAGTTTGCACTGTTGCTTGCGCTGCAGCAGCTCTCTCAGTGCGTGTGCATTGACCACCCGCCCCAAGTCATTTTTCAGCAAAACTCTCTTTTTGGCAACCTGCTGCGCTTGCTTCACCTCGAGGTGAGCGAAAAAGTACGCCGCTCCGCTCTTTGCTGCCTGCAAAGGGTTCTGAGCGGGCTCAAGTCCAGTGTAGCGCTAGCCCAGCGGAAAGACTTCCTGTCTCCCGGTGGGGCGGATCATGATCGCAGCCTGGACCAGAGCACCAGCCAGGATTTGAGCTACCCCAAGCCTTTGTACATCCCAGGGGCGGACGACGGCGGTGAAGCAGCTCAAAAGGATCTCCTGGACCTGCCTGCATACACGCACATGACGGTGCTGCACCTCTTATCGCTTCTTTGTGACGCAACAATGCACCACCACGTGACAAAGTCAATCTTCTGCGCTTTGGACCTGCTCCGGGTCCTCGGACATGCTTCGTATGATGACGCCTGCTTCAAGGACTGCATCACTGAGTATTTGTGGGAGCTGCAGAAGGTGTTCCAGAAGCACTCTAAGTCTTGGGCAAAGCTTCACGGTGAAAGGGAACGCGATGAAGCAAAGTCTCCCTTCAGCGTCGACGTTTTTGATCAAAATCTCGTGTACATCGTGGCAGAAGTGCTGAAGCTCAGGAAGGGGTGTGACGCAAAGATGTTGGTCCCGCGGAAGATGCAATCATACCTCTGCACCTTCTTCAACAACGAGTGCGTAGCAATGTGCTCTCCCCAGTCTCAGGAATGTCTGTTCCCGTACATTGAGCAAATAGACGGCACCCTGACACTGAAGAAGGACAAGTCAAAGGAGGTATTAGCGAACTTCCTTCGGTTATCCAAAGATTTGAGGGATTTGAGACTGAACTCCAACAGCAGCATCGAGGACAACATGAAATCCGCAAAGTTGGTGCTGGGCATCCTTCCGACGGTGATTGGCATGGGGGATACTGAGTATTTTGACCACATCTTCAGGCTCATACTCCGCCTCCTGATGCGTACAAACTGGAAATTCGTAATGAAGGATGGGTGCGAGCCAACAGTCTACGCTGACCTGCAAACTGCGTTTCGGATGATTTTGTCCCAGTCGTGTGTCAAGGTCAGGGCCAAGGCGTACAGGATCTGGCTGGAAGCAATTGTAGAGTGTGCTCCAGGTGACTACAAAGTTGTCCTCAACCCTTTGACAAACAGGTCAATCATGTCCATCGTGGTTGTGTTTGGACTGAATGACACGGAGACAAAGGACAATGTTTCCCAGATTCTCTTTTATGGTTGCAGGGATAGCTCCGTTCGGATTCACGTCAATGAGTGGATATCATGGTTCGAATGCCACAAGGAGGACAGCACGATTGGCTCGGTGATGCAATCGATTCTGATTGCAGTGAATGAAGATGTGAGGACGGAAAATGATGCCAGGACAACCTGGTCGTGGGACAGCATGAGGCCCGTATACATGGCCGCCTTTTCTAGTGACAGGAAGGTCCGCGAGGATGCATTGAGTGGCTTATACGGTTTCCTTGAAGCGGAGGGACATGCAACAGACGTGAACCAGTTCAATTATTTGGCGTCGCAGATGGAATACAAGTTCCCAACGCAAGTGCAGTTGGACACCCAAGAGGATATGCCAGAAAGTGAGATCAGAACCTTGGTAGACATATTCAAAAACGAAAGGATCGATCTTGCGATCCAAAAGGCTGCTGCAATTCAGCTGCTCCTGGCTCTGCAGCGGTCTGCAAGAACTCAAGAGATTTCTATCGAAGTCCTCGATTCGTGTGCAAGCATCTTGCAGAAATGTGCACTTGGTGATCACATTGAGTACGACGAAGAATACCTGGGAACGATCTTGCTTATTTTGGTGCACAGTGTGAAGGGGGGTGGCAGTTCTATTCCTTGGTTCACTGAGCAGTCAGCCGGATTCTTTCGGTTTTTTTCATTGCTTCTGTTCCACTCCTCGATCACCGTCCAGCAGAGCGCAGCAGTCATCCTGTTCTCTGTCCTTCTCAACGAAGAGAAGAATCGGGTACTTTCAGCAGGGCTGGCCCTGCGAGGAAAGCAGGATCCTGGGGACGTTCTGATACCAGATGCTTTTGAGTCTTTGCTGAGGCCTCCGTGTGCTTGCGCATTCCTTCAGGTGTGTGTTGAAGGTGGAAACTTTGACCTCGTGGAAGAGATCGTCTCCAAGGTGAAGGATACGATAGACGCTAGAAATGCAATCAAGGCTCTCATCGGTGGAGAGACACTGCCATCGGACGCGCCCCTTGAGATACAGGAAATGGTGGAGAGGCTGCACCCGAAGTGTGTGCTAGGAAATGCCCTGGCAAAGATTAAGAGCGCAAAGTCCCATGAAGACTGCAAATTTTGGGTTCTCCTTCTGCTGAACTATTGTTCTTGCAGTGCAGAATCTCTCGAGGAGTTTTCTGCGATGAACTGGTTGGAGCCACTTCAGACTTTTTTGAGCTCATCACCTACCTCGAAGAAAGACTGGGAGCTGTGGCTCATGATGTTCACGATGATCTCAGAAGTGCTCACCAAAAGCAGCACGCCGCACGCCCTGCTCATGAATCTGGTTCTGCTGTACGACGACGCAATCCTGCCCTCGGTGCTGCAGGAAGAATTCTGGGAAGTCGAGTCTGCCACAAGGCTTGGATTGAAGGCCCAACACAAAGTATCTGAGACTGAGGCGCTGGCTAGGAAGATTGCACGGACAGAAAGCATCAGCGCAGCAATGGAAACCTTTGTGGCCCTCCTCAAAGCCAACAGATCGTGTGGAAGCATAGCAGTTCAGAAGTACATGGTGGACAGCCTTGGTAGCGAGGAGAATATTAGCACTCTGGCAGACTTCGCTCTGTGTGATAGTTGGAACTACGGATTGAGGACGCTTGCGTTGCAGGGCCTCGTGGAATTGCTCACCTGCTACTTGGACCTGAAAGCTCTGGAGGTCTACCAGTACACCCCAAGCGATCTCGATTCTGTCTTCAGCTCCATCGTGCCTAAGATTATCAGGAACGAGTGCTGTATCGCAAGGGGCAGTTTTGGACATGGGCGGGGTATACTGCATCACGCCCTCGAGTACTTGAAGCAGGTCACAAACCTCGACCGAAAGTCATGGGTGAGTGTCTGGGCAGAAACAGATTGTACCTTTTGGGTCTCAAAGTTGCTGAGGGACCGCGAGACGCTTGTCAGGAAAACCAGCCTGCAAATACTTTGCGCTCTTTCCAACCCCATCAGCGGGCAACTGATCTCCATGCTGCAAAAGTGCTGGCCAGAACGGCTCTACGCTGTGGTGCAGATAGCGTTTGATGAAACAGAGTGCGACCTTGTGAGGGCAAAAGCGATGCAGATTCTTTCTCTGTCTCTGGCCTTGGAGGGGTCTGCCATGAATGAAGAAGAAGCACTTGTCAGCGAAACGTACCCAACAGAGTCAAGCATCAGGAAGAACATATTCCAGACCATTGAGGAGCACAGGTTTTGGGAGATTCTCAAGAACAGCTTGTCGTGGAGCAGGAGTCAGCTGATGGGTGGCATCCTGTCCATCGTTGCTGAGATGCTCGTCCTGGACACACACTACGTCTTTCAAAAATGCAAAATCAGCCAAATTTGTAAGGTGGCCACTGCCGTGTTCAACAGCAGTTCCAAGCATTTGGATCAGAAGCTGAGCGAGGGCGAGAGCTACTTTGATTCCGTGATTCCGCTTTCCATGGCGCTCAATGTGTTGCAGACGTTGCTGCAGAAAGAAAAGCTGTTTTCAAAGGTCTTGCAATGGATACCGTCGATGAATGTGTGCAACATTTACTGCTCCTTCAGTGTGAGGCTTGCCTCTGTGCTCAAGAAGGAAATGCCTTTCAGAGTATCATACTACTCTGCATGCTTACCTTTGCTGATGCAGTTCAGCGCTGTCATTGCCAATCTCATGCATGCTTTGCTGGGCGAGTTCAAAGCTGCCAAAACGACATCAGTGGGTCCCACGATGACAGAGGAGGAGATGCAAAACAGCATTGCTCAGGTTTGCGATTCAATTCGTTTCACATTCACGAGCCAGATCTTGCCGGTGCAGGTGAAAGTGCAATGCTGCAAGCTTCTCGAAATTACCTTGCAAGTTAATGATCTTGCAAGCGTAGCAATGAGCAATGCGG
>Ga0160423_10004017_pt1 | contig 12148 bp, 10 predicted proteins | sample CRUFie14St8metaG_FD_108191 | JGI IMG/M metagenome (GOLD analysis project Ga0160423, IMG submission 108191) | Marine microbial communities from the Costa Rica Dome - CRUD Field 142mm St8 metaG | ecosystem: Environmental > Aquatic > Marine > Oceanic > Photic zone | place: Costa Rica: the Eastern... | reverse complement strand
GTTGGACTGGTCTTGCGGGTAGATGATGAGGCGGCGGCGCTGGTTTCCTTCGCCGAGGCTGCCGATGGCGGGGTCGGTCAAGAGGTAACCGAGCGTTGCACAATATTCGAAGATGCGACCGTAGCGGTCCTCGTCACTCGCGCGTTGAATCCACTCATCAAGCCCAGGCTCGACCATGTGCATTTCCAAGGGCACCAGGTCGGTACCTGAACCAAACATCTGGCGGACCATGGGGGAGGACATCATGCCCATCAGCGAGTAGAGCGAGGTCTTGCCCGAGGTCAGGAAGATGTCGGTGATGCCTTCTTCGCCGAACGATTCGCGGCGGTCGGGCATGTTCACGAGGAGGTTGAACGACGACGGCGTGTCGCGGCTGCCGTTGACCGCAGGCCAAATCCAGTCGAACGGTCGGGTGAGGATGTAGCCGTTGGCGTCCTTCCCGAAACCGGCGGGAGAGTAACGCACCCAACCCAAGCGGTTGTTGTAGGTCACGTTGCGGTGCATGAGCGAGGGGTAAAACACGCGCTCAGCGGGGTCGGAACCGGGCACAACGCCGCGGTGACCGAGGCCCCAAAGCACGGGGTCCCACTCAGGCCAACCGTCCTTGGTCGGCTGGAAGAACATGTGGTCGTCGCTGGGCAGATCGAAGTCCTGAGGGCCTCGAACGCTGTACGCGGAACCCATACGGGCTTCGTCGCCGGTGGAACAGAAGACGAAGGTCTGCGTGGTCGCGACCGTGCTAGGCGTCCACATGTTCGCGTTCATGATGGTCTTCTGCTTCATCCAGTCCGAGGTGCTCTTGAGGTCACGCTCGTAGCGGAAACGCTCGGCTTCAATCCAGCTGGACCCGAGGATGATGTTGGTGTTGACCAAGGTCGCCTTGCCTTTCCCGATGTAGCGGGTGCGTGGGTCAGCACGGGTCATGTCAGAGTCCATTTGTGGCATCCAAGGCCCCTCTTGGGGCACATATCGGAGGAAGTCTTCGTGATCGAAGACGTGCCCTTCAGCCACTTCCATGGTGCGGGTAATCTTCTGGGTCAGGTCCACATAAGACTCCATCGGCTGGACGCGGCGGTGCTCTTGGAGGTGAGCGTCAGAAATCGTTCGGTGTTCCCACATGGTCATCCCTCAGTGCTTGTTCATCGTATCGGGGTCTTCCCCGTCATCGCCGGACGAGGAGCCGCCAGGCATTGGAATCCAACCCATCACCATGGCGGCAATGAGCGTTTGGAGCAGGCCGAGAAGAATCTGAACAAGGTCGAAGGCGCCGCCTTCACCAAAGCCAAATCCGAGGACAAAGAAAGCAAGGCCCATCGCGAACATCACCAGTGGGAAGGTCTTCATGATGCTCACCTTCGGGCCTAGGCCTTGAAGGCTCCTCCTGTCGCCTGCATTTAGGCGTTCGCTCAATCCATGAGGAAAGAGCCCTCAACGTGGCTCAGAATTTCCGGTCGATGTTGGCCGGCGTGTCGTCGCCACCGCCAGCAGGACCGTAGCGGTCTGCCATGCTCCGACGAGGCGCTGGTGCGGGAGCCGGTTCGGGCTCGGGCTCAGGCTCTGGTTCCTCTACTTCTTCAGCGGCCGCCATCTCATCCAAGTCTGGCGCGGGTGGAAGGTCAATGAGAGCCTCTTCTTCGTCCTCTTCTTCTTCGGGCTCAGGAGCAGCGAAGTTGCCCGTGGCCAAAGCCTCGTCAGCGGCTGCAAGTTGAGCCTGCAATTCGGCACGGCGTGCGGCGCGAACCTCGGGTGGGTCAACGGTGAACTCGCAGACCTTCTTGATCGGGTCACCTGCACTCAATTCGCCGGTGTACTCGCGGACGTCGTCGCCGGCGTTGATGATGACCGAAAAGCGGGTCGGGTCGCGGGAGCGGCGCTTGGCGTGCTTCTTGTAGTGGTGCACGTAGACTTGGTAGACACCACCCGGGGCGATGCCTTGGGGCCAGACGACGTTTTCAACGGGCCGACGGGTGTCGGGCTTCACGTTCGCGTCAACGTCGAGGACACCGCCACATGGCGATTCCTTCGCCCCACCGTGGATGCGCTCCCCTGAAGGGCACACAACGTGGAGGTCAAGGTCGTTGAAATTGTTCCACATCAGGGAGATTTGCACATCGCTGGTCGAGGCGCCTTCGCGCTCGAGGCGAGCGCGGAGTTCCGATGCAGAACGCTCTGCGGCGGCACGAGCCTCCATTTCGGCCTGCGCACGGGCGGCCTCGACCTCGGCCTGGCGCTGAGTTTCGATCTCTGCGAGTTCCGCTTGTCGAGCGGCTTCACGCATCTCGGCCAAGCGCGCTTCTTCTTCCTCGCGAGCAGCACGAAGACGGGCTTCTTCTTCGGCTTCACGCTTGAGGCGTTCCTCTTCCGCCCTGCGTGCTTCGGCTTCTTCCATCCTCCGGCGAGCGTCTTCTTCCTTGCGGCGCGCTTCTTCTTCGCGCTGCAAGCGTGCTGCACTACGCGCACGCTGCCGCGCATCATCCGCCTCGAAGCGACGACGCTGACTCTGAATTTTTGCGAGTTGGCGGTCAAATTCCGCTCGTGGCGTGGTGAAGTCGGCACCGGCCACTCGGGAACCAAGACCTTCAGCGACCATGCCCTGACGCAGGTCAATCCGAGAATCGCGCCGGAGGACCAAACGGAGCACGCCGAACCCGAATGCGCCGCCGAGGGCGCCGGTGAGAGCGAGGCTCAGCGGGTCCATGATGCCATGCAGAACGAGGTCGGTCTTGACCGTATCGCCCAACCATCCCGCCTTAGGGCGAGCAAAGATTGACGGCCAAAGGCGAGGAGAAGCCCACATGAGCGGAGGCCGACCCGGTTTGGACGCCCTGTTGCCAGGCGGTCGAGGTGTCTGGGTCCCCATCGACCATGGTGCATCGGATTGGCCGGTTCCGGGACTGCAGGACGTCGACGCCCTTGTTGCTGCACTGAGCGAGGGAGGAGCCGACGCCATCGTGGCTCAGAAGGGCCTCATCAGCCATCTTGTGCGCACCGGAAATGCCCCTTCCATCGGCCTTGTGGCCCACCTCTCGGTGTCCACACGTCATGGTGGCCCTGATGCTGGGGAGAAGGTCAGCGTCGGCAGCGTCGAGGAAGTGCTCGCTCGTGGTGCACACGCCGTCAGTGCGCAAGTCAACATGGGCACGCCAGGTGAAGGGCGTATGATTGAGCGCCTCGGAGTCGTCACTGCCGATGCCCATCGGCTTGGAGTGCCTGCCCTCGGAATGGTCTATGCCCGTGGTCCGAACCTTAGCCCGATGTCGGTGGATCCGACCAACGGGCAAGCCCACGCCGTTCGGCTTGCGTTTGAATTAGGTTGCAACGTCGCCAAAGCAGCGTGGAGCGGTTCTGTGGAGGCGTTTAGGCACGTGACATCAGCCGCGCCAATTCCTGTCCTTCTCGCAGGAGGACCTCGCACGGATGACGACATGGTCCTCCTCCACATGATCAGCGGAGCCATGAAAGCCGGAGCAGCCGGCGTGTGCATGGGGCGTCAAATCTTCGCTCACCCGCACCCTGCGAACATGGTACGGGCCATCCACGCCATCGTACATCAGAGGGCCACTCCCGAACAGGCAGCACACCACCTCGAGGGCTAAGCATGGAAATCTGGACCTTGGGGTGGAGCGAGGCGGCTTCAAGCCGCGAAAGCATCGCACGCTGCCTCCGCTTATCCGATGAATCCATCGCGGACGCTTCCGTTACTGTGTTGGACGTGAGGGACGGCCACAACGAGGCCACCGGTACCGCTCACGTGCACATCGCTTCAGAAGACCAGCAGCAGAAGGCCCTCGCACATGTTGGTCTCGTGGACTGGGTGGTGTTGACGTTCGAAGATTGGTCCATGATTCCCGTGGAAAATGTGGTGGCAGCAGCACAAGGCTCCCCAACAAAAATCGCAGCCGTGGTGGAGACTACGCAAAGCATCGCTGGTGCGGCCTATGCCTTGGAAACCGGCGTTGATGCTGTGGTCGTGCCTCCGACCGAAGCCCTGCTCGATGCGGCTGAAGCCATGCGATCATCGAGGCTTGAACGGGTCGTGGATGAGGCGCATCCAGAATCCTCACACCCGCAAAGTGTGTTGGAAATGTCCACGGTCGTCGAGGTCACGTCATTTGGACTCGGAGACCGTGTTTGTGTGGACTTAGCTGGCCTGCTTGCTCCCGGGGAAGGAATGCTGGTGGGTTCGACGGCCGCACAACTGGCGCTGATTCACGGCGAAACCGTCCCCTCGGCCTTTGTCCCCACCCGCCCATTCAGGGTGAACGCCGGTGCGGTTCACCAATATGTCCTGCTTGCAGACCAATCCACGTGCTACCTGAGCGAACTCAAATCTGGCGATGAGGTCATGATTACCGACGCTGAGGGCAACAACCGATGCTTACGTGTCGGCCGCTTGAAAATTGAGCGCAGACCGCTCATTTCTGTCCTCTTTTCGAATCAGAAAGGTCAAGAGGGTCGTGTGCTATTGCAAAACGCAGAAACCGTTCGAGTTGTTGACGCCCGTGGAACCCCAGTGTCCGTGACCGCCCTAGAAACGGGCATGCGTCTGATCAGTTGGTCAGACGCCTCGGGGCGCCACGTGGGTCAGCCCATCGAATCGGAGGTCACGGAGCACTGAACATGGCGGTCATCGGAGCGGGCAGCGCCAATGGCGCATGCAGCCTAATCCACGCCGCTGGTATTGGCTATGGGGCAAGCCTCGGCCTGGACCTCCCCGTGAACGTTCGGTTGCTTGACACACCACCACGGCGTGAGGTGAGGGATCCCGACGGCCTCCTTGAAGCGGTACTCAACGCGTGGAAGGACGCAGGCCATCCTGCTCCTGCGGAGGAATTTCACTGGGCGGTTCGCTCGAACATTCCTCCTCGGCAAGGGCTGAAATCATCTGCTGCCGTGGCCATCGCAGGCCTTCGTGCCCTTGCCGATGCCGCCAACGTTGAGGTATCAACAGCGGCTCTGGTGGAACTTGCCGGTACGGCTCAATTGGCCGCTGGCGTGTCCATGACCGGTGCCTACGACGATGCTTGGGCGGCAGCGGAGCCTGGCTGGCGCGTCGTGGATGTGGGGGCCACCTCGGCCGAGGAACGGGTCGTGATGGAAGGGAAGGGCCTGAACCCTGACGATTGGCGCGTGCTCATCCTCACAGGACCGGAGCGTGAAAAGCACCCCCCAGTGGAGGCCTTCACGCCTCATGCATCTCTTTTCCAGCATGCGCTTTCCGCCTTGCAAGAAGGCCGACCGTTGGTGGCGTTGACCCAAAACGGACGTGGAGTGGTGGCTGCAACACAAGATCATCAGGGGCGACAACTCGCCAACCACGCGTTCGTGAACGGTGGTCGGGCTGCCGGCATCACGGGCTCAGGACCTGCGATCGTGATTGTGGTGCCGGCAGGCATCGAACAACCCATCGAGCGGTTGAGGCAACAGTACGCGCATCGGGCCCCAGACAGGGAGCTCATCGAGACGCGGTTTGTTGGGTGAAAGAGAGGGGGGAGCGACGGCGCCCCGCAGGACGCCGCCGCTCGGCCAAGGCAATGTGCCTTAGGGTGTTGTTGGTTGGTGATTTGACCTGATTCAGGCCATCGCGGCCGTGGCCTTCTTCGCGCCCATCCAGGCGACGACACCGAAGCCGATCTTGTTGATCATGTCCGCGATGTTGTAGAGGACACCCATGACTTCCTCGCTGCCGAGGTCGTAGGTGTTCTCGTTGAAGAGGTAGCCGAGGGGGTAGATGATCCAGCCCACGAGGATGAAGGTGCGCAGAGCGTCCGTGCTCCACTTCACTTCTTCCTTGATCTTGGAGTCGTCCACGCCAAGGCCGCCAAAGAGGCCGAAGGGCAGACCGGTTGCGACCATGATCATGGCCCAGCCCATTCCGCCGAGGAGGAGGGCGATGGTTTCGTCCATGAGGTCGGCTTCACCGAGGTAACCGAAGCCGATCATGATGATGGCGCCCACGAAGCAGATGCCCGTGAAGCCGAGGCCGGCGAAGGTCTTGTCCGTGATGGCATCCTTGCCCACGAGGGAAGGGAACTTGAGGGCCATCAAGGGGACGGTGATGATCCAGTCCATGTAGCGGTATTCGGTGCTGACGACCTGGGTGTCCACGTACACGCCACGCATGTAGTAGTAGTGGAAGGCCGCAATACCGACGATGAGCGCGGAGATGGTCATCGTGGTGCGGTACTCGGGGGCGACGTTGTTGCGCTCGCTCATGAAGAACACGAAGGCAGCACCCATCGAGATGTACCCCACGAAGAACAAGAAGAAGGTCAACAACTCAAGGGAGTCGTTGCCATCTCCGTCGCTCAGGAAAGCGGGGAGGCCGGAGTCGGCGTCCACGGTCGCATCCGCAGCGAGTGCGGTGGGCACGAGAACGGCCAACACGGCCATGGCGGTCAACAGCAGGGCAGTTCGTCGGAGGGATTTGTTTCCAGACATTAACCGGGCCACGTTTTTTTCACAGATATAAAGCGGCGTTTCTTTCTTGTCGCAAAATTACATGTTTTCATATACTATGAGGCGAGCGGGGCAAGATTTTCTCAAAATTCCCTAACAAACAGAAAATACCCGGCTCTGAATGAAAGGCAACGGTTGAAGGTCAGAGCGCTTAGGGCTTAGCGAGTCCCATGCGCATGCGCTTTGGCGAGCGATTAGCGGTGACCCTGTTTGGCACCAGCCATGGCCCATGTGTCGGAGCGATGATTGAAGGGCTACCCAGCGGTATTCCGGTGGACCATGGCGCCATCCAAGCGCGCATGGACCAACGGCGTCCCGGCGCAGGTATCGGGACCAAAAGAAAGGAGGATGACGTGGTCCGCATCGCCTCAGGCGTCCATGACGGGCACACGACCGGCCAGCCCATGTTGATTGAAATCGCAAACGCTGACGTCCGAACGAGCGATTACAGCTTCCTGCCCAATCGTCCCCGCCCGGCACATCAAGACCTCCCGATGCACGTCCGCAGCGAAGGGCATGCGGATTTGAGCGGTGGCGGATCATCCTCTGCACGATTGACCGCAGGATTGGTTGCTGCTGGAGCCATCGTCGCACCGTTGATTGAGCATCTGGGCGCTCAAGTGACGGCGCACGTCGGCGCCATTGGACCCTATGAAGCACCTCTACCAACACACACGAGCGGGTGGCCCACGCCGTCCGCAGCCGTGATTCGATGCCAAGACCCCGACATGGCCGAGACCATGCTCAACCATGTCGAGTCCCTGAAGAAGGAGCGCGACAGCATCGGCTCGCGTGTGGACCTCATCATCGGTGGCCTTCCGATGGGACTCGGGGAGCCATGGTTCGACGGATTGGAACCGGCGCTTGGACGTGCATTGCTTGCTGTTCCTGGAGCTCGGGCGATTGAATTCGGTCAAGGAACTCGAGCGCTTACCATGCGTGGTTCGGACCACCACGGCGGTTGGCACCCAACGGAGAAAGGACCTGTGTTGCACACCGATGTTGCCGAGGGTGCGCTTGGCGGCATGGCCTCGGCCGCAGATTTGGTCGTGCGGTTGACCCTCAAGCCTCCTTCCAGCATTCCACAACCGATGCCAACGGTCGACTTGGCCACCGGCGAGGCAAGCACGTTGTCGGTGAAAGGACGACATGATCCCGTTCTCGGCCCACGTGGCGTCGCGGTGGTGGAAGCCATCGCCGCCTTGGTGGTGACGGACCTTGCCCTTCGTGGAGGCTACCTGAATGGTTGAGGCATGGACGGTGCACAAATTCGGGGGGTCTGTCCTCCGCGGAGCTCCCGATTTGGACCGACTGGCGGACCGCATCGCAGAAGACGAAGGTCCTGCGGCCATCGTGGTGTCCGCGCTGTGGGGCACCACCGACCGATTGTTGCGCGCCGTGGACGACCCACGGTACGCAGAGCGCTTGGTGTCTGACCTTCGTTCCCATCACCTCATGTTCGCACCACGCCTCGACCGTGGCCGTGACAAAAGCAGGTTCGAGCGCGTGCTTGTGACCATGGAGGAAGCCTTGAGGCGGCGGCAATCTGACCCCACCGATGAAGATGCTCGCATCCAGCTGTTGGCCTCAGGTGAACGCCTCTCGGCTTTGGTCATCGCCCACCACCTTCGCAGGTGTGGATTCCCAGCACATGCTGTGGGAGCCGAGGACATCGGGATGATGCTCTCGGGCACGCAAGAAGCGGACGCCGTGGACTTGAAGCAGAGTGCAGAACGGTTCGACCGCAGCATCCTCCACGGCATCCCGGTGATCACCGGCTGGCTGGGGTCTGGACGAGACGGAGCGCTTGCCTTGCTTGGACGGGGTGGTTCGGACCACACGGCGACGGCCGTGGCCCACCTGCTTGGCGCTCGGCGCGTCATCCTATGGAAGGACGTGCGCGGCATCCATCCAGTGAACCCAAGGTGGGGCATCAACACCGACCCAATCGCCTACGTCCCCTACGAACTGGCGCGTATGGCCGCTGGATTGGACGCGACGGTGCTGCATCCAGCAACCGTCGGGCCTTGCATCGCAGATGGAATTCCCATTGAAGTGCGCCATCTGAGCGAACCTTTGAGCAAACCTGCAGCGACCACCATCGGCCCCGATTTCATCACTGATTTCGGCCTCCTTGCAGCAGCGTGCACCATGGACGTCTGCTCCGTTGAGGTGACCTTCTCCCCTGTTGGGACCCCGGGCACTCAACAAGCTGCGTTGCTGAACCAGTTGGCGGACCGCGGCCTTGGAGTGCATGCTTCGTTGTCGTGGGTGGACGGCATCCGACTCATCGTGGACGCCAGCGGCGTCGACGCGATCGAAGCAACCTTGTCAGACATAGGCATGGAGGTCATGCACGTCGGAGAGGCCTCGGCCATGATCACCTACATCGGTTCGTGGGAGGACCCAGAGGCCTGGCTTCACGGGCTGAACGCGAAGAACACGGAGGTCGTCGATCATGACGTTCGTCGAATTCGAATATTGGTCCCGAGAGACCACGTAAAATCCACATTGGAACAGACGGCAAAGAACGCGGCGTGGCTTGCTCAAGCATGATCAAGCTTCGCGGTTCTCGCGGTAGCGCTGAAGATGCGTCGGCAGGTTGAGCGCAAAGAGGGCACCCGTGACCAAGAACACGAACAGCGTCCCGAGCGCCACGCCGTAGACCGAGGTCAGTTCAACGGACTCTTCGAGACGGCGAGCGGTGTTGCTGGAAAGCACACCAACCAGAGCGGGAAGGATGGTATTGGCGGAGAGCACGAGCGTGGCCAACACGATGGAAATGATGGGGTTGAGAACGAGGGCGCGGTGGTACTTGCCGACAATTTTCCCGGGGTTCATGACGTAGACTTCGTTGGTGCGGATGCTGGTGTCCAGCATGCTGTAGCGCAACACGCCATTGCCGATCTCGATGTACATGATGAGGAACACCGCGTAAACCACGACCAGGCTGCTGAGCAAAAAGGGACGCTCAGCGAGCCCAAATGGATCGAAGGAAAGCGCGACCTTCGAAGAAGCAAAACGAAGGATAGCAAGGATGAACAGCACGTTAGAGGACAGAAGATAACGGCCGTCTCGGCGGAAGGTCCCGACAAATCCAGCGATGGTCGCCATAGCGATGACCACGACTTGAATCGTGGTCGCCGCGCCAATGCTTCCGGTGAGCATGTACCAGATGGTGCCGGCCCCTGGGGAGACGATCAGCGTCAGAAACGCCAATGCGATGAGGATCCCGTACACCGCAAGTTGAAGATTTTGAACCATCTTATCGGGTGGAAGGAATTTCATTTTTGGGACCAAGGGTCCACCAAGGAGGCTTTCAACAAAGGATGGAATTTGGATTTCGGGGATCGCATCCTTGGGAATCTCCGTGCCAATGCCGGCATTTCCTGCCAGTTTCTTCCGGCTGGGTGCTGAGGACCGAACCGTCTTGCTGTCGTACAGGTGAGCGGTGTCTCCAGACTTTTTTCCTGCCATAGACTCACCTCAGAATCCTCGCGCTCCGGCGAGGGCCGTCGAAAGGAGCATGTCAGGCTCCCAATCCATGATGTTGACACCCAGTCCACGAAGTTCGCCGATCAAAACATCACGCTCGGTCTTGAGCACCTCATACCCCGTACGATCGAGGCGCTTCGCGTCGAATTCAAACTCAAGGGATGAGGGTGAAAGCACGGTCACGTCAAAGTCACGGGCCCGGAAATCACGCAGTGCGTTGATGACGGTCGGATCGTCCTCGAGGTTGCTGAGGACGATGATGGGGCTCCCTTTGTTGATGTGCGGCAGGATGCGGTTTACAACGACTTGGAGGGGCGTGTTTCCTTTTGCCACCGCGCCGGCCAACTTGGTCAAGATCACGTAGAGTTGCTTCTTGCCCGTGTCACGATCGACGCTGACCACTTCGTCACCGTAGACGATGACACCGACTGAGTCACGGCGGCCGAGGAAGTACTTCGCCAGCGAGGCCGCGGCGCGCGTGGAATACACCAACGCATTGCGGCTGACAGGGCCGGTTTCGGCGACAGAGCGAGAGTCGACGAGGATAATCACGTCGGACACTGCGTCACGCTCGCGCTCGTTCACCATCAGTTTGCCAGAGCGGGCGTACGCCGACCAGTTGATCGCACGGAACGAGTCGCCTTCGAAATACTCGCGCAGCGAGTAAAACTCCGAACCGGGACCGGGCTGTCGGATGTTGACTGCACCGGTGAAAATCTTCGGCACGCGGGACTTGACGAACGTTTCCTTGAGGTCTTCCATCTTGGGGAAGACGAGGAAGTCGTTGTAGACGTGGAGCTCCTTCTCACGGTGGAACAAACCGAAGGCGTCCTGCATGCGGACCGCGACCGGTCCAAGGCTGTAGAAGCCTCGAAGGGGGCATTCAACGGTGTACTCGATGAAGGTCTCACGGCGGGGACCAAGTTCCATCAGGATGTAGTTCGAACCGGACTTGATGCGCATGACCTCAGGCACGCGATCGCGCACCTCCAAAATCTTCGCCAAACCTGAGTGGTTCTGCATTCTGAGCGTTACGCTCAGCTCACCGTCTTCGAACAGGCGTGCGCTGGACATCTTTCGCATCGCAGAGACGTTGCCGAGGGCCATGCCTTCCTCTCCAGTGAACTCTTCTGACCGACGTCCGGAGGAGGCGACGTCGGCGTGTCCACCAAAGAGGGCAGCCCAGGTCAAAATCACGAAGATGACCACGGCGATGGTGACCAGCTGCGAATTCCGCAGCGTGAGGCCGAGCAAGTACATCGCGACAGCCAAGCTGCCGAGCATTGCTGATTTACGGCTCCACATGGTGGCCAACTCTCCGTTTCAGATGTCGTGACGGACCTCAAACGGTCGGCACGGGAACTTCACGCAGAATGTTCTGGATTACCTCACCGGCCTCCAGGCCCTTGATTTGATGTTCGGGCTTGAGGATGATCCGGTGCGCGATGGCCAGCTCAGCGACGGTCTTCACGTCGTCAGGGGTGACGAAGTCACGACCGCGGAGGGCGGCGGCGGCACGGGAGGTCTTCAGAAGCGCCTGCGAACCACGGGGCGAGGAGCCGACGAGAACACGTGGGTCCTCACGGGTTCGGGAGACGATTTCGACCATATACATGCGGAGGCTGGGGTCCACATAGACGCTCTCACAGGCCTGCTGCATCGCAATCACGCGCTGCGGGTCGGTGATGACGTCGACGTCGACGGCGTCCTTTCCACGTTCGATACGGCGGCGGAGAATCTCGTCCTCATCCGCTCGGTCGGGGTAACCCACGGACATCTTGAACATGAAACGGTCAAGCTGCGCTTCGGGCAAGGGGTAGGTTCCTTCCTGCTCGACTGGGTTCTGGGTCGCCATGACGATGAAAGGCGCGGGGAGCTTGTGGGTCACCGTACCGATGGTCACTTGCTTTTCCTGCATCGCTTCGAGCAACGCAGCCTGCGTCTTGGGCGGGGCACGGTTGATCTCGTCAGCGAGCAGGAGGTTGCAGAACAACGGACCTGGCTTGAAGGTGAACTCACCCTTCTTCGCGTCGTAGATGTTGGTCCCCGTGATGTCGGCAGGGAGCAAGTCAGGCGTGAACTGAACACGCTTGAAGTCACAACCGAGGGCATCGGCGAACGTGTTGGTCATCAGCGTCTTGGCCAGACCAGGGTAATCCTCGAAGAGGAGGTTTCCATTGGACAGGATGTTGAT
>Ga0160423_10004016_pt1 | contig 12149 bp, 7 predicted proteins | sample CRUFie14St8metaG_FD_108191 | JGI IMG/M metagenome (GOLD analysis project Ga0160423, IMG submission 108191) | Marine microbial communities from the Costa Rica Dome - CRUD Field 142mm St8 metaG | ecosystem: Environmental > Aquatic > Marine > Oceanic > Photic zone | place: Costa Rica: the Eastern... | reverse complement strand
TCACTCCGTTGAGCGAGGCCTGTTCCTGTTGAACAGCTTGGCGCGCACCTCTGCCTTTGTGTCGCCTGCGATGCTTTGGGCGGGGCGGGGGCCCTTCCCGCGGGCTGTGATGTCGATGGCTGCGCGAACGCAGCACATCTTCATGACGTCCTGCACAGTCACAGCCGGCGGCACAGTGCGACAGACCTCCCACACCGTGGCCCTGGAGTTCACAAGGGTAGCAGCGTTGTGAATGAACTCACTGGCGCCGCTCCCAAAGACGTGCACTCCCAGGATCCGGCCATTCTCTGAGCCCTCCGCGACCTGGTAGACGAGCTTCAGGAACTCATCACGGCCATAAGGCTTGGCACGCTCGACGCATCCTTTGTGAAGGAGAGAGAGCGAAGGAGAGCGAGGTCAGAATGGAGAAGAAACGTGAGGATTAGTAGACTTACCTTTGATGGTTTCCAAAAAGAAAACCTTCACTTCGCCGTAGCCCTCCTTGCCATACTCTGCCAGAGCAGATTCCGCGGTGGCACCAACGTAGCTCACGGTTGGCTCGATCCACACGGCCACAGGACACTCGCTGACGTAGGTTGCAAGCTGCCCAACGCGCGCCTCGAGCTCGTCTGAGAGGGAGTGAGAGAGAGAGAGAGAGAGAATTTGTGGTCAGCAGGCAGCAGGGATCAGGGGATTAGGGGAATGGGATTTACCTGGGAAGGCGTCGTGCGTCGCGATGATGGCTTCGGCAAGGCCGGTTGAGAGTAGCCCCTGCGGTGTGACGAACGACCCATCACCCGTGCAGTCCCCTACAGCGTAAATGTGGCCGGTGCCCTCCCCAATGCAGCTCATCGTGGCACCATCGACGGCGGCGCCTCCTCCGGTTGGAGGAACACAGCCCGCCGCAGTGATGTCTACGGAATCCACGAGACCAATACGCCCCGTGGCAGACAGCAGGGCATCGCAGGCGATCACCTCGCCCGAGGAGGCCAGGACGACGCTGAGAGAGAATGGGAGAGAGAGGGGGTCAGATGAATGTGTGAGAGAGAGGGTCAGATCACTTACCTGCCCTCAGGTCCTGGGTTCACCTCGGAGAAGATACCAGAGTCAGGCTTGACCTCGATGCCCACCCTTCTCATCCTGTCCATGACGGCGGATTGAATGGATGAGTCCATCCCGCAGCCCGCCATGACGGCGTCCTCGCGCATCACCAGCGTCACCTCGGCACCCAATGCCCTGAATATGAACGCGTATTCAGTGGCGATGGTGCCGCCGCCCTGGACGACGAGGTGTTGCGGCACCCGGCCAATCCCCTGGATGGTGTCGCCGTCGTACAGCCACCCGGCGGACTCGGGCTCATTCCAAGGAAGGGCCGGGAGCCGGAAGGACTTGGAGCCTACAGCGATGAAGGCGTGGGCGAAGGATACCTGCGTCTCGCCCTCGCCACCATCCACGAGCGCAGAGTGCGGGCCCACGAATCGCGCGCTGCCCTTGATGACCTGTGGGGCTTCGAAACCTTCTCCTGAGATGAGTTCCGCGTCCCTGAACCGGTTGGCCGTCAGCTTCAGCGCTCGCCCCGCCGTCTTGGCGAGGTACTCCTCTGCGATAGCCCAATCCACGCGACGGGACCCGTCCGGCGCTCCATGATCGCGCCCAAGCTGTCGCAGCGCCTTCGAGACCCAACCAGTTGGAGCGGCGAGCATCAGGCCTCGCGGATCCGCAACGGCCACGCGGCGGCCCAACATTGCGCATGAGAGAGCCACCTCGGCCCCGACCGGCCCACCTCCCATGACTAGCACGTCCACCTCGCGCGAGGCCGCCGCCGCGGCGGCTACTGAGCGCTTCAAGGCTCTCATCTCAAGGACTGGTCCACGGCGATGCGGGCCCCGAAGGGCCCTGACTCCTCGCATCGCACCGAAGCTGGCCACCGACGCCATTCTCCTCCGCCGTCGCTTGAAACCCTTTCTAACCCTCGCGCTTCCGTTACGTCAGACCCTGCCGTCGATGCTCAGGCAGCCAGCAACATTCCCCCGCGGGAAATTCTTTTTCTTCGGAAAAATATCGAAGTGATGTTCAACGAAAACGCTCGCGGTGCTGAGGGGACAGCTGGTCAGCTGGTCATCATGGTGCCGGATCGACCCGAGCGCGAGGGACGCCTGCATGATCAACTTCTGGAGCTGGAGTCCATCCGCTCCGCAGGACTTCTCTCAGCCGCGGAGCACAAGTCGAAGCGCGAGGCTGTCATCTCTCGATGGGAGGAGTCTCAGGCCAGAATCCTGAGGCAGCGAGAGGTCATCGAGACGACGCTGGCTGAGAACAAGGCGAAGACACAGCAGCTTCTTCACGCCCTTCGAGCGACCTTGAAGCATGGAAGCGACCTGCTATCCAAAAAGCAGATGGCGGGGGTGCGGCAGGCCTACCTCGAGCTCACGGGGCTGAGCTCACTGCCCTCCGCCGTGCCAAAACTGAGGGACCTGTGCGCGAGGTGTGTCGCGGAGAATTTTGTGCCGCGGAGGGGCCGAGCGGGACCGAGCGGAGCGAAGCGGCGGGCGGAGGATGCCCTGGACAACGACCGGGAGACCTGGGGGTCCTGGTCGCTGCCTGATCAGCCTTTGGACGACCTCCTGGTGCAGGAAGACCGCCATCCTGACCATCTCGAAGATCGCGGAGCCCCGGCACCGGCGACTCCTGGCGAGGTGTCTCCCGCCCCCGCAGAGGAGGAGGAAGAGCCACAGGAGCCGGAGGAGCCGGAGGAGGAGGGGGAGGTGGTCGCCACGGTCATGGCCTCCATTCTCGACCAGGTCGCTGGCAGGAATCTCGAGGACTACGTCAGGCAAGAGATGATCAGGGTGGGAGCGACGAGGATTCCCAGCACGGGGCAGATCCCCAAAGTACAGTCCCAAGAAGGTAACGGCTCCCTCGTTCGTGAGGTCCTCGTTCGTGCCTACAACGCCCACCTAAGAAAAGGATACACGCTGAGCCAAGTCAGGCTTCTGGCGAGACTGTGCGGCCCGAACGAGGGAGCGGTGAAGAACTTCCTTCTCTTCCGATACAGAAGGGACAACAGAAGGGACCCCCTGGCAATGCCACATGGTCGCGGGCAGCTCCGCATCCCAACCCGGCTCCCCTTTGACCCTGCACAAGGGCTGGGCTGCTCCAAGTGCAGGTTCGCGCGCGGCGGCTGCAATCAATGTGGGTGGGAGGAGGACTTGTTGTTCCAGCGCCTGCTTTCACAGGGCTGGGGATCGGTGAGGAAGCGCACGGGGGGGCGGCAGCAGCGGAAGAGGAGGAGAATAGAGGTCACGCTCTCGCCCTCGACTTCTCGTCACTCACCCGCCTTCTTCGTGCCGCGGCACCTGCGTGAGGCCTTGACCAACCAGGTTCTTGAACCAGCGGTTGCTGTCTCAGTGGTGGACCGCGCGTCGCCATGGGAGTACAACAGATCGAAACAGATCGTGGAGGCGGTCGGCAAAGTGGAGGAGGACAAGACGAGCACTGGAAGAAAAGTCGTTCGGAAAATTGTATTATTAATTGAAGACGGCACGACGGCGCGGGCAAAAAGAAAATGTTATTACAAAGTTGTACAAACAATATTCAACCCGCCGGCTTTACTTTTTTGGCCTTGGCAATGCTCTCAATCTCGTCTATGCTGGAGGACATCGCCAAGGCTACCTCCTCCTTCTCCCTCTCCTCCTCCCTCTGCCTCTGCTCCTTCTTCATCGCCTCCGTTGGGGGCTCGCAGTGGGGGGCCAGATCCACAACCCCCTGCTTGGAGGCCAGTCTCTGGTACACCCCTCCCTGGATCTGCATCAGGTCTTCGTGCCTGCCCTGCTCGACCACCTCCCCCGCCTTGAGCACGACAATGTTGTCGGCGTTCATCACCGTGCTCAGCCTGTGGGCCACAATGACGACGGTCCTGTCCTTCTGCTCAAAGACCCTGTCCAGCGCCTTTTGCACCTGGAACTCGCTCTCGGCGTCCAGAGCGCTCGTGGCCTCGTCCAAGATCAGAATGCGCGGCTCCCGGATCAGCGCCCTGGCAAGGGCGATCCTCTGCCTCTGCCCGCCGCTCAGCGTGGAGTTGCCCACCCAGGTTTCCAGGTCGTCCGGCAGGTCCCTCACAAATCTGAGCGCGTTGGCCTCCTCGGCGGCGCGCTCCAGATCCTCGCGCCCGCGCCCCGGCGTCCCGTACCCGATGTTCTCGCCGATGGGTAGGTCGAAGAGCTTGGGCTCCTGCTCCACGTACCCGATCTGGGATCTGTACCACTCCGGGTCGAGCTCATCGAGAGGAACACCGTCCACGAGAACGGCGCCCGAGGTTGGCTGGTACAGGTACTGCAGGAGGGACACGAGGGTGGACTTGCCGCCCCCGGACGGGCCCACGAGTGCGGTGACCGTCCCGGGCCTCAGCGAGAGGTTGATGTTCCTCAGGGTCATCCTGGGCTCCTCTGCGGTCTCCGTGTTGCCGGTCAGGTTCAGGTCAGGGTACGAGAAGCTGACGTCCCTGAGTTCGATGTTTCCGGCGAAACTCTCGACCTTCCCGTCCCCGCCGGACTCCTCGCCGCCCAGGTGGTCGTTGGGCCGCCTCTTGAGCAGCTCCAGGACCCTCTCGCTCGATCCGACCGCCGTGTTGATGTTGGCCACCTGCTCCGAGGATGCGAGCGCGCTCTGCACCACAAACTCGATGTAGAACAAGAAGCTGGTGAGCTGCTCCGGGGTGATCTCCCCCCTCAGGCAGCACAGGCCGCCGTACAGCAGGCACAGGGCCTCCGTGGCGTTCACCAAAAAGGTCGCCGAGGTGAGGAACATGCCGTACGCGACAATCTGTCTGGTCCCTATCCGGATCAGGTGTTCCAGGGACTTTTGGTACTTTGTGTTCTCGGACCTCTCGGTGCCGAAAATTCTCACCGTGCGGATCAGGGTGAGGACCTCAGTGGCGATCTGGTTGCCGAGCGCGAGCTGCTCCTGCTCCGTGGTTGCGGCCTTGCGGCTGTACTGGCCGTACTTGACGTTGATGAGAAGAATCACCGCGAGAGACGCTAGAGTCTGCACGAAGAATCGGGGGGACATGAACCACAGGTAGGCCGCGCCGCCGATGGTCTTGAAGACGTTCCTGATCAGCAGGTTGATGTTCATGCCCAGAATTCTGGACATGGACGAGCAGTCCGAGGTGAGCCGAGACGTGAGCACCCCGACGTCGGACTGGTCGTGGAAGGTGATGTCCTGCCTCAGCAGGTTCTCGAAGAGCTTGGTCCTCAGCCGAAACACGAAGCGCTGGTTCAAGAACCCGAAGGTCATCCCCCTCATGCTCGCGGTGACGCTGAAGGCGACCGAGAGGCCCAGGAGCCACCGAATGCAGCCCCGGAAGAGTTCCTGGTTTCCCTTTTGAATCGCGAAGATGGTCTTGGCGGTGAAGTGGGGCAGGGCGAGCTCCGCGCCTGCGGCCAGCACCAGCGTGACGAGGCCGAAGGCGAACATCGCCCTGTAAGGTCGCAGCAAGTCGAACATAATGCCCACGAAATCAAGCAGAGAGACGGCCTTGTCCGACCCCTCGCCGCTCCCGCTCGTGCTTGCGTCGTTTCCGTCCCTCTCCCCCCTCTCCCTCTTCGCGTCCGCCCTCCTGTCCTCCGTCCGCAGCCCGATGGTCCACCACTCGGAGAGGCTGAGCCTCGCCGAGCGGGTCCGTGCTTGGCGCCGCGCCCTCCTCCGCCTTGGCGACGAAAACGACGCGAGCCCCGCGACACCTCGCCGCCTCGAATTGGCTCCCCCGACCTTAACCCTCGAGCGCAACACCGTCCCGACCGCCATGGTGGTTCCCGTCACCACGTGCGCTTCAGACCTCCTCAGCGCGGAGACGATGGTGTCCATCTCTTTATCCTCTGCCTCATGTTGATCTGCATCCGATCTTGGGAAATCTTCGCGGAAAAGTCCAAAAAATCTCTTTCGCGGGGAAACGCTTCATCAAAACGGTGCCAGCCGATGAGCGAGTCGGAGCGACGCCATGTCGCGGCCTCGGAGGGCGCTCCTCCCCCTGTCCCCGACCTCGGGGGAAGGGATCGTGTGCCTCTGCGCGGCGGCCTACGCCATCGCGTCTTTGCACTCCTTCTACAACCCGCAAAGGTGCGCAGAAAACATACACACCAACAATGCCGCGCCCTCCCTTGAACCGGATAGAACGACTTCTTACAAAACTGATGACGCATGCATGTCTGTATTTTCTCTCTCCCCGACGCTCCTGACCGATGCAGGTCAAGCACGGCGTTGCGATGGCCCTCGGGAGGCGACGTGGACATCGTGGAGGTCTCGTCCATGGCGAATGTAGTGGGCTGTTCCCTGGCCATCCAGCTGGCCCTGGACCGGCGCGAGGGTTCCCCACAGGGCCACTTTTTGGGGAGCTTCGTTCTCGTGGCGGTGGCGGCCGCGGCGACCGCGTGGGCGGAATCGACCGGCGATGGGGGCGGGTGCTGCGGCGCGGGGGGCATCCACCGCGTCCTCGGGACCTTCGTCCGCCTCAGCGTGGCGGGAACGAATCTGAAGCAGGCGAGGGCGCTCAAGCTGTCGATGCCGCTGCAGGGCGGTTGCCTGATCTGCGTCTCGCAGTCCCTCGGCCACATGCTGAGGCTTCAGGACCAGCAGACCTGGTTCGTCACCATTGCCATCCCGCTCGCGCACTTTTGCTCCGAGCTGGCCTCGCTGGCCGGGTCCCCTCCCTCCGTGAACGCGGACCACCAGGGCGGCCTCTCCCTGAGCCACGCGGACGCCCTCCTCCTGTCAAACGGTGCCGTCTCCGTCGTGCTGTGGTGCCTGATGGACTGGAACGCCAGGTGGCTCGGCCTCCTCGGGGGCGGCTCGACCGACAGCCACCACCACCGCCGGCCTAGCCTGATGTCCAGGCTCTGGGCTTGGCTCTTTTCCCCGGAAGTGGCAGAAGCCGAGGCGGCCAGGGATGCGGCCAGGAAAGAGTGGGTCCTTGTCCGGGCGGCGCTGCTCTTCGCCTCACTCCTCTTCATCTCCCTCGCGATGCGGCCGAGAAGCCTCGGCGGGAGGCCCAGTGCCGGCGGTGTCGCCGCCTCTGCCTCAATCTGCCTGCTGGGCACCCTCCTGTACGTCGCGGGCACCGAGGGCATCGCTGGCGGCATCCTGGGCGCCAAAGACCTCCTCCTGTTCGACGGGACGAACGCCTCGCTCCTGGTGGCCTGGCTCGGGGCCGTGGCCTGCACCATTCCAGGCCTGCTGGCTCTGGCCAGGTCAAAAGCGGTCTCCAACATTGTGCTGAGAAAGCTCTTCCACGTACCGGCTCTCGCCGTCTTCGCGTCGGCATTTCTCGCCGACTCGCCAGGGCGCCAGGGCGAGGTTGGGGGGAGGGCGGTACCCATGCTGCGACTCTGCAGCGCCGGGGTCCTGTGCGTGCTGATGCTCTGCGAGTTTGCGAGGCTCCGGCTTCAGGGCACTGGGGTGGCCTCGGCCCTCACAAAATTCTTCAGAACTTTCACCGACGACAGGGACTCGGGGGGATTCATTCTGTCCCACCTTTCGTTGATCTTGGGACTGGCGGCCCCGATCTGGATCGACGCAGGACTGCCCCGTTCCAATTGGCCCCCGCTTTGCTCTGGAATGCTGGCTGTGGGGGTGGCAGATGTCTTGGGAGCCTTGGTGGGCAAGGCGGTGGGGTCCGTGGCGATCTGCGAGGGGTCTAGGAAGACGCTGGAGGGCACGTGCGCGGCCATCTCGGGGACGATCGCGTGCGCGCTGGCATGGGACCGCGCCGGGGGAGGTCTCGTGTCGCGACAGGGGGAGCTTGGGTTCGGGACCTTTGCCCTTCTGTGCTCCTCGGCATGCCTTCTGGAGGCCTTCACGCTGCAGCTGGACAACCTCTACGTCCCGCTCTACCTCTACGCGGTGCTTCTCCTAGGCACGCTCCCCGGGGCAGCCGCCCTCGCAGCATAACTTCCAAGAAGAAAAACAAGTAAGGGGGGTTGTAACAAAAGTAGTTTCTACATTACATTGGTTTCCTCTGTCTCAGTCCTCCTGGGGCTCCGCTACGGCCTCCTCCGCTTCCGTTTCCTGCCACTGAACCTTGTCCAAGCTCTCCTTGTACTCGTGCAGCATCTGCAGGTCCGCCTCCACGCTCTGAATCTGCTCCTTGAGCCACTCGATCTTTCCCCTCTGGTTCACGCGTTCCAGCTTCAGCGACGTGTCCTTGTCCGCCACGGAGTTCCTCAGGTCGCTCACCAGGTCGGCGATCTGTGACCGGGCGACCTGCCGCTCGATCAGCCGCTCCTCCTTGGCGGGTCCCCTAAGCAGGCTCGGGTGGACCCTCGCCTTGGAGACGGCGTCAAAGTCAAAGGCCAGGGGATCCGACCCCGCTGCTTCCTTTTGCTCCAGCACGATCTTCTCAGGCAGCATCACGACCCAAAGGTCCCCAAAGCACGAGTTCTTGTCCCTGCCGCCATAGCACAGCACGCAGTACTTGGAGGCCTGGACGCACGCGTGGTAGGCCCGTGGGGAGATCAGGTCCACTAGAACTGGGCCAAACTTGATGTCCGATCCAGAGACGAGGTCGTGCCCCGATGACGTGGCGCCCGTTGCCGACGGGCTCGCGCCCTCCGAGACCCTCTGCACCCTCCGCGCCTCGAGTACGTTCGAGTAATTCCTGTCCTCGTACAGGCCGCTGCTAACGTCGCAGCCGCCGAGCCTAATGAGGTACTGTCCCACTCTGATCTCTGACTGGCCGACCTCCGCGATCCTATCGAGCGCGAAATCGAGCAGAGCGTCGTCGTTGCCCTCCTGCTGCTCCGTCCACTCCTTGGTGACGAGGTCGAGCGCGTGGGTCATGGCGTTCTCGCCTTCCGCGCTGAAACCGCCGTTGAAAAGGAGCCACCAGTCGCTCATGTAGCAAGAATGGTCGGCCAGCTGAGGGCTGACGCCCAGGGTCTCCACGCGGGTCCACGTCCACGAGCAAGTGTCCAGGATCCACAGCGAGTCGCAGAAGCTCTCGCCGCTCCAGCCGCCGTACACCGCGATGTCTGCTGCGTTAATCTTCGCCGCCGAGTGCCCCTGCCTTGGTTCGGGCCTCGACCTTCCCTGGACCTGCGGCACAGTCCACGACTTCTTCAGGGCATTGAAGACGAAGACGGAGTTGTCCCTGTCCTTGGCGCCGGTCCAGCCCCCGAAGACCACCAGCTCGTAGTCGCTCAACCGGGTCGTCGTGTGAAATGCCCTGCGGGCGCATACCCCCTCCTCCGTTTCCGGCTGGGGTGCCAGTTCCTCCCACCGGAGCGTCCGCAAATTCAAGCACCACACCGAGTCGTCGAGCGCGCTCAGGTTCTGCGCGGACCTGATCCCACCCAAGACGTAGGCCTCCCCGAGCTCGTGCAAGGCGGTGAAGGTGTGAGCCCACCGAGGGCCTGGGTTCTGGCCGGCATCGACGCCCGGGTCCGGAACGTGAGCGCTGATTTTGAACTCTGAGAACCAGGTCTCCAGGACCATCCTGCGTGGGTCTCGGTGAGGAGCCGCGGGGGTGGCCCTCGCTCTCAAAGGCCGCGCCTTTCTCTCCGACCAGCGCCTTGTACTGCTGGTACACTCAACTCTCCCACTCCTCGAGGAGCTCCCAATGCCTCGGCAAGAATTCCCGAAACGCAAGGCGGAAAATTTGAAATTCCCGCAAAAAACAAAAAACAAAAAACGACAGCTTAGCCAACGGTTAGATGCACGAGCAGGGCAGGTAGCGCACGCAACAGAGGCGCGCCGAGCTGAGCGAGCGAAGCGAGAGGCTAGCGGAGCGGTCAGACGAGCAGCACGCCCCCATTCTCAGGACGGACGAGGGACCGAAGGAGCCCCCGCCTGGCCTCGCCATTAACTTTCGTTGAAGTTCGGAACACAGGAGTGAGGATGGAGTTAGAGGTCGGAGGACCCGCCGCTGAGGAGGCGGTTGAGGTCGCAGGGCCTGTTGTTGCCGAGAGACAAGGGAGGGCCCTCAGACAGCGCAAGCCCGTGAACTACAACGTCAAGAGCATGGAGAGCAACGGCTCGAACACGCCCAGCTGGCTGAAGAGCACGGTACGTTTTTTTTTGGTCACAGCCTTGTTGCGTTGAAGTCGATGGAACACTAACGTTAGAACTCTTAACCCTCCATTATTCCCTCGCTCGCCGACGGCACGAGCAGAGCGTGCATCAGGAGGCCGCGAAGGAGAACAAGAAGCCCGGGAAGAAGAGGGGAAGGCCGCCTAAGAAGGCCGCCAAGGTGGAGGAGCCCGTGGCAAAGGAGGAGGTCAAGCCGGAGGTCGCGGAGGCCGCAAAGTCTCTGCTCGCGGTCGCCCCGACGAGGCCCAAAGGCTCCAAGCTCTCGGAGGCGAAGAAGAAGACGTCGGCGAAGCCCGCGCCGAAGAGGAGGAAGAAGGACACCGCCGAGCCCAAGAAGAAGAGGGGAAGGCCGCCCAAGAAGGCTGTTCCACTCAAGACCCCGGACCCCGCCCCAGTGGCCGTCATCCCCGACGACGACCTCACCGTGAGCGAGGTTGAGACGCCCGACCTTGCGAGGTTTTGCAAGAGGCCCGCGTCGTCGCGGCCGACCGCCCCCTCCACGACCACCAGGAGGCTGGAGGCCTTGTACGACGCCGCGGAAGCGGACCTCCCTTTGAGGAACCCGAGGGCCGCCAAGGGGCTGAGCGGCGAGATCTTGGACAACCTTTGCGGCGGCCGCGGCGAATCCTCAGTCCTGAGGGACCTCCTCGACCAGTACAACGAGATGAAGACGAAGTACCAGGAGCTCAAGGTGGGTTCAGGGTCTCTCTCCCCCACACACCACATGCGCGCACCCTTGTTTCTCTCCCTTTTGCTGACTCGTTGACTCGCTCGTCCTGGATTCTTATTCGATCTGTAACTCTAGTCCTCGAGGATGTCCCACGTGCAGTCCATGCTGGAGGAGCAGAGCAAGAACATCCTGAAGCAGCAGGAGGCGAGTGACAAGCTGGTCAAGCACTGGAAGCAGGAAGCCTACAAGCAGGCGGACATGGTGAACCTGGCGGTGGAGGAGGCCGTCAAGGAGGCCCACGACAAGCTCGTCTACCTTGGCAACAAGAGGAACGGCCTGGAGCGGGAGTGCGGCGAGCTGCGCGACGAGGTCAGGAGGCTCGCCGAGGAGAACGAGCAGCTGAGGGGCGGCGCGGGGTCCTCCGCTGGCGCTGCCGCCACCTTTGGCGGTCCTCTCCTTTCCCTCCTCACGGGGCTAGACGTCCTTGAGCACTCGAACAAGGCGGAAACCTACAGGATCTCGCACGCCAGGACCGGGTTCTCCTTCGAGCTCGACTGCTCCAACCTTGCCAACGAGGCAGCGGAATCCTCTGACATTGGCTACGTCCCGGTCAGCTTTGGCACCTTGGACTCCAAGCTCCCAGAGTACCTGAAGGAGGAGATCTACTTTGACAGGAGCCAGGTGCCGATCCTGCTGGAGAAGATCCTGGCTACCGTCAAGGTCAGCTGAGGACGGCTCCTACCTCTTCAACAACCAACCAACCAGCCAACGTTGTCTGTGTGTATTCTAGTTCCTTTTTTTTGCTGCGAATCCAAACAACCGGACGGCTCTGCTTTTGTTCTCGATGGCGGGAAAAGAAAAAAATCCTGCTTTACAGACGTCACGCCACGATCTTGAGGCCGATTGCCATGTTATACCGCTCCTCTCCCTCCTTGCATGGGTGTTGGATCACGTACAGCGTGCTGCTCTGCTTGCCGCACTCCGGTACCTCGTTGTCCTGAGAAGAAGGGGATCCTCCTCCTCCGTTCTGGCGCTGGGTCTGGTGCTGCAGCCCCTCGTGGAGCGGGCCTGGAGCCTGAATTCGAAGCGTACCGCCCCGGACCGTGGTCACGTGATGGCAGAGCGCGCAACGAACGCTCGCCGCGCCCGAAGGGTAGTTAAGCTCCGTGGAGCAACCTCTGCAGCGCACGGTGGCGGTCAGCTCCCTCCTCGCCGTCAAGCTCACTGCATCACATACAGAGCACCGCACCGACGTCGCGCCGGACGGGTACTCGAGAATCGTCCGACAGCTACCGCACACCAAGTGGGAGACCCCCACCAGGGCTACGGCGGTGGGGGTTACGGTGGAGCACAGAATGCAACGCACGGACTGCGCCGGGGTCGCGTAATTCAGCAGGGTGCCGCACCCTCTGCAGCTGAC
>Ga0160423_10004015_pt1 | contig 12152 bp, 9 predicted proteins | sample CRUFie14St8metaG_FD_108191 | JGI IMG/M metagenome (GOLD analysis project Ga0160423, IMG submission 108191) | Marine microbial communities from the Costa Rica Dome - CRUD Field 142mm St8 metaG | ecosystem: Environmental > Aquatic > Marine > Oceanic > Photic zone | place: Costa Rica: the Eastern... | reverse complement strand
AGATCAGCCGCGGCCAGAAGGTCCGGAAGATTCTCCCTGGGCTGAGTGGGTAAGCAGTGGACTCTCGGATCATCAGCCAGAGCCGATTCAATCATCGGACGCGCCTGACCATCACCGACCATCATTAAGCGGATGTCACGAATGTCCTCGAGGCGCTTCCATGCAGCCACCAATGTTTCTAGGTTTTGGCTGTATCCCATTCGACCACTAAATTGGACGACAAAGTGCCGTTGGAGTCCGAGAGATATTCGATAAGGATTGCGCACCTTCGCCCTGGGCGTAATGAAATCAACATCTGTATAGTTTGGGATGACGCTGATGCGTTCATCTGGGACGCCTAGATTCCGACAGTGTCGTCCAATACCATGACTGATGGCCGACAGGTGGTCTGCACGATGAAGAACATGCCTTTCTAATCGGCGGAAAGTACGAATCATCAGCGGATTGGTCATCACCCCCAATCTGATCGCCGCCTCCGGAAACAGATCTTGGAGGTTGTATACAAAGGGGACCTTTCGAAACGCAGACAGCATTTGGTCAACGAGTCCCAAAGTGAGTGGGGGTGATGGTGTGAAAATCACATCCACATCTCTGACTGTCATGGCGGCGGCCATGGCCGTTGCAGTGAAAGACGCGTAGTTGGCCATCTTTGCCAATGCACCCCCGTCTGGGGCATAGAGCCACACCCTCAGAATATCAACGCCATTGTGGTGGTCTTTTTGGAAGAGCTTACCGCTGAATTCGGAATCGATACGTCCGGTCTCATGGTGGGGAAAGGCGCATACGACTGTGACCCGGTGTCCTCGTTTCACGAGGCCCTCACATAGACCCGTCATTAAGGGCGCATTTCCGAGCTTGTCAGGGTAATAATTGAGTCCCACTAAAAGCAGATGCATTGTCCCCCCTCTTCCACGCGGTGCGGCATAGTGCGTTGCGCATCCGCCCCCGTCAATCGATACCGAAAAATCATAGGTTCATTCCGCCATTGATTTGCGGTCAGGCCCCCGCTCCACCAGCGATTGGATTCGGGCATATTCGGTTTTAATTTGCGTATTCTGAGGCCACCGTTTACGTGCTCGCCACAGGCGTTTCTCCGCGGTCTTCAAGAGTTCCATCTTCACTTCCGCTCGACCTGCCAGGAGAGTGAGGTCGGGGCTTTTGAGGAGGGTCAGGGCGCGATCTGCTGCGTCGCGACAACGCGGGTAATCTCCGGCTCTCCACTCCAGGCGCGCTTTTTGAGCGAGAACATCTCTCGCCTTGCCAGAGTCGAGTCTGGAAATTAACCAGAGTCGGTTCAAGCATTCGCGCGCATTGTCGTAATCGTTCATGTCTGCATAAGCACGGACGGCTTGGCGTAAAACCGATTCGTCCGGTGTCTCAGATTCCAATATGCTGATCCTGAGAATGTTTCGTGCCGTTTCGAAATCCTTGTGTCCGATAGCAATTCTGGCCTCGAATACGCGAGCGAGGGCTGCGCGCCCATGGCTCTTCATGAAGGCCACCTCATCGGCGACGCAGTCGAAATTTCGGATGCGCAGACAGGCGCGCGTCCGGCCGTGATGAAGATGCATGGCATCCGGTTCGAAGATGAAGAGTTCGTTGGTTACGGCGAGCACCATATCCGGCCGGCCATTTCGCATGAGAGCATTGAGCAATCGTGTTTGGTCGACTTCATTTTCAGGGGTTGCAAAAATCAGTTCACTGGGATTTTCGAGTTTGACCGACAAGACGTCGAGGAGTGGACGTGTTCGCCAGGGCGACTTCTCCATCGCACGGCGGAATTCACCGGCTGCTTGGTCGATTTTTCCCGCTCTGAGAAAAGCCCTGCCGGCAACCTCGTGGGGTGCACCATGATGAGGCCATAGAGATTGCGCCCGATTCGACCAATGAATGATGTCGGTGAGGGGCAGTGGTTCGACCTTCATGAGTTGTGCGGCGGTGGTCAATGGGACTAACCCATCGGCAGGATGCCTTCGGGCAAGATACGTCGCGTCTTCACGAATACGTTCGACGCTCTCAGCTGACCGTAGCCGTTCGAAATGTCCGTCGCTTTGCATGGCATAGCAGTCAGGTCCGTATACACAGAGCAGCACACAGCCGATGACGAAGGGACCGACCATCACCATTCGAGCGCGTTGAACGGAGAGTTTCTCACCGGGTTCAGTGAAGAGGCACCCGAGGAGAGCTGCGATACTCAGAGAGAGCCCCATGCTCTCAAGTCCAAAGTCGAGCCCCTGCTGTAAAAGTACAGCGGCCACAGCCACGAGGGCGCCTGCGAGCACCCCACGTCGATGCGTCCTAAATCGGTAGGTTGCGAAGATACAGACGAACAATCCGAGGGAAAGCACGATGCTGCCCAGGACATGCCCATATTCCATTAACATTTGGACGACGATGTTTTCTGCATGGGTGACCGTGCCTTCGACAGCGCTCGTCTGAAATTGAGGGTACACATATTCGAAGGTGCCGCGGCCGCTGCCTACGGTACCGTAGTCTGTCAGCCAAGCGCCAAGAACGTTCCAGGCTTGGACTTTTCCGTCATCGAGCAATGCGGCCTGCGTCAGGCTTCGCCAGTCATCCTGGGTCGTCCATGCGTAGCCGATGGCCATACAGAGAGCGATGAGGAGTGCGACGCTGACTCCCCTCATTCTTGAGTGCAGTCCCGGTCGATCTTCAGTCGGAAGAGAAATCGCCAGTCCTGTGAAAAAAATGCATCCGACGCCGAGGGCGACGAGGCCCCCTCGAGATTCCGTTAACACCACACCCGCCATTGAGACAAGTCCAGCGATCAGCGCGAAGCGCAGACGGCTGCTGTCTTCTTCTGAGACGGCCAGACCCAGCGCGGAGAAGGTACTGAGCACCAAATAACCGGCGAGGGTATTTGGATTTACAAAGGGTCCTACAAATCCAATCACCTTCTCTCTGTGAAGGCTGTCATAAAACCCGAGGACTTGGTCCAGTCCTAACAAGGAGTGGATCATCGCGACCGCGGTCATCAATGCGCCATTCGCCACGATAATCCAGGCGATGATTTTCGTCGCACTGCGCCCCGATGTGACGACTAAAACAACAACCATCCCAAAGATACACTGATGGATCGCAGCCCGCGCTGTCGATAAGACATCCACTGATATCGGTGCCATGGAAAGCTCCGGATGAGCCATCAAGTAGAGGCGCGCGCTGTTGGGAGACAGAAGTTCCAGTAGAGACATCGGTAATGGAATGAGTTGCAGGCAGCTAGGAAGAGCTGTGACAGACACAACAATCATCGACCACAGATATGGCGAGCGTCGACGAGGGACAGAGACCAACATGAGGCCCATAGCCACCATAACGGGCAATGCCAAGGCCATTTGGACATCGACACGTGTGCCGCCGATACACCAGGGAGCGAGGGCAATGGTCGTGTACACCAACCCTTTGGATATGCGTGGAAAATCTGTCATCAACCGAGTGACGCGATGGCGTAGCTGGATCTTACTTTTTTGTGGATTGGGTCTCGAGGGTCTCTGGCATCAGCATCACCCATTAAGCCGATGAAGACCATCATTGGACGCCGTTTAGGGAGACGGGATAGCGGACAGGTCTTGGCCACGTTTTGCACAGAGATGCCCCATGCAGGCATTAAACGTAGCGCGTTCCTGACCGGCTTTGTCTTCGTCCTCTGAGAACGCGCACTCTCCGGCGTCGTTGAGCTGCCCCTTTGGTGTGCTCGTGAGACAGCAGGCCGTAATATTTTCAGCCACTGGCACCACTAAGCAGGCACCGCACTCGCGCACACACGTTGCGGATTGTTGCGATAATCCATCACATTGATCGGTGAGGTGATTCCAATCTCGGTCGCATGATTGGCAGCAATGTCGGGCTCGACCGAGGTCACCTTCAGAGCTGTACTGTGCTTTCGTGCTCAGCGTTGCTCCATCCTGAACCTTCATCGTTCGGACTTTCTTATTTTCCAATTCCGATTCTTTATCGTGACCCAGAACGGTTCGAACGACTGTGTCGCCCGCCACCTCTAATCCGGGACCAGCGATGGCCACGAAAAAGAAACCGAATAAACCTGTCATGACCATGATGGCCTTTACACCGTTGGACATTGTTCTGCTCTCCAAACTTTGCTGCTCCGGAATCTACACGTTCTTTTGCCTTTTGGCCACCTCAACGTGTTGTGTCGGTCCACCTGAGAGCGCCATAGAAACTACGGCCGGGAAGGGGCTGATGAATCGAGTCGAATACCTGGGCTTGATCGAGCAGATTCCTCACATCAAGACCCGCTTCAAAACCAGCGGGCAAAGTGAACAGAATGCCGGTGTCAAAGAGTGCATAGTTCGGGAGTTTTCTTCGGCCGTATGCATCTGAGTAGACCTCACTTTGAGCGACCATCCCCCCGTACAGTTTGACGTCGTAAGCGCTCCACCCAAGACGCAGGTTAAGACGGTGTGGAGGTCGAAATGGCAGCGGACGATTCTGACCATCCTGGTGCACTTGAAAGTGATAATTCGATTCCACAAAGAAGGGCTTCCTCAAGAACCTCATGCGAGCCTCAAGGCCGTACATGTCTGCTGAGAGTTCGTCGGATGCTTGAATGCGATAAGCATCCAGGGGCATGAAAAGGATGATTCTTTGGAATTTTTGCCGATACCCGGCCAGATGTACGGACCATGGACCCGTCCGTGGGTGATAGGCAAGATGACTGTCTGCGCTCCACCCCATCTCGGGTCGTAAATCTGGATTGCCTGAAATGCCGCTGCCCTGGAAGAAAAGTTCGTCGAAACTAGGGTCCCTAAAATGTCGTCCCACACTGAATCCATAGGACCAGGCGACCGTTGGACGCCAGACGACTCCGGTTTTGGGCAGCCAAACAGGGGGCCGACCGTTCCGCATGTCTGTGCGATTGATCAGGTTGACGGTGACCGTATTCAGGGGGAAAACGTCGAGCTGATTGACCACGGCGCCCGTAGAGCGGTGTTCCTCGCGAATCACACCCGTCGTCGATACGGTTTTCGCCGTGTGCATTCCACCCTGCAGGACAAACGATGGCAAAATCCACGCCGAGCGCGTCCATTTCACCTTGGCCTCTGCAGACACATTTTGGTCCGAGAGATTGAAACGGCCAGAACCCTCAGCAAATGAGGGGTCAGGGTCCGAAAATTCATACGCCCTGTGGGTCCACTGTACCCCCATCAATGTCGGAAATGCTTCGCCAGGTTGAGGATTCACTTGCCATGAGATGCCTGCGGCGAGTCGCCTGTCGGAGCTGTTCGCCATATCGGTGGGAAATTGCGAAGATCCGGGTTCGCCTCGATGGGTTCGGTGGCCACTCAATACAATCCCCAATCGACCAAGGCGTTCATCGGTTGTGGATCCATTGACGAGAAGAGCGTCTCGTCGGTGGTCATTATTCTCTCTGATTCTCGAGCGTCCATTGACGTCGATATAGTCGAATCGTCCATCTGCTTGGTCATGTTGCACAGATAGATTGAGGTACGTGGTGTCATCTCCGACTCCGGCGCAGGCATGACCTTCGAGGTATCCAAAAGCGCCCAGTGTGCTGCCCAATCGGAGTGATTGTGAGGCTTTTCTCGGATTCAGGCGAACCACACCTCCTTGGGCACCACTTCCATATGCTGCGCCTACACTGCCCCGCAAGACATCAACAGATTGGATGCAGGGCGTAGCGATGCTCGAGAGATCAAAGCTCCCTCCGCGTTCTCCGCTCAGTCGCACGCCATCGAGATACACTGTGGTCTGGTGGGCGCCCGCGCCTCGGAGTTGAAGAACTTCTCTGCGGCCCGGACTTCCACTGCGTTGAATACGTGCACCGAGACTCCGGTCAAGAAGGTCTCCCCATCCATGCTGAATGCGTGGATCCTCATCGAGATACAGTCGATCCAGGAGAGCAGTCGAATCATCCTGGTCACTCTCGGGCAGTCGGTCACCCCTCACCACCACGGCATCTTCCGCGTATAGGGGTGCGGGGGCACACAGCACAATCAGGAGTAAAATCCGTCGCTTCATGTCAGCTCACGGAGCCGATTTTGCCGGGCCCTTGGGGCGACGGTGCTTGTGTCTCTGATCGTGAATCAACGGTGACCGACCGAGGTAGACACATTGGTCTGGTCCGATACGAATCACGGGCGCGCTTTGAGCGAGGATTTCATAGCGACCCGTGCGGGTGAAAGGGATGTCGATGGTCTCAATTTCCGCCACTTCGTCAGGTCTCTGTACCACGTAGTCACCACGACGAATCACCGACTGTGTGTAGAGTTTACGCTTCCGACTGTGGCATTTCGGCGGGCTGATGAATCGCCCATCCGTCGTTCTACACAGGTCACGATTCTCATGTGCATCCTTGATGAGCTTGAGACCAGGGCCACACTCTAAACTGTCCACATCTAGTCGGCATCGGGCTGTGGCGCTGAGGGTACGTTTGATCGCCACGCTCAGGCCTTTGACCGTCTGGCAGCTCACCTGATTTTGAAGGTCTTGGGCAAGGGTGGGTTGCGTGGAGTTTGGCGTCTGCGCAGAGGCGATGAGTCCCCAAAAAATACAGCCGGAGAGTGTGATAGAACCCCGCATGTCTTCAGGGCCATCGGAAGGCATTCATCGTTTGGCCTTCGTCGAATGCGGGTCGGAATCCAGTGGCGTTTTCGAAGAGAGATGCATCGAGAACAATGGGATACTTGATATGGGGAATGGATGCCTTGGGCAGTCGTGAGAATCCAAGACGCCCCAAAGCCAAAGGATACAGTGGCTCCGGAATCGGAATGCCTTGACGTCCCGTCGTTCGGCACAAGACCGAGAGGGGGATGGGCGGTGGCCCAGCCACATTGTATACGCCCCGTAATTTGGTATCTAAGGCCAGGACAATCGCTCGTGCCGAGTCGTCCTCGTGCATGAAATGGAAGAGTGGATCAAATCCCATGACCATGGGCACGCGAGGCCCTCTCAGAAAGTTTGCGAGGGTGCCTCTCTGCGACGGACCCAGTGAGTACACCAAACGTAAGACAACTGTATCCACCTTCGGCATCCGCCAAATCGCATTCCCTGCATAGAGGTCCGCGGCCACTAAATCCGCCAAGTTGGGAAAGGTGGTACCCGCCATCAACGGTTCATCTTCTGTCCGATGGAGTGGCGCATCAGGAGCGGAGCCATACACGGTGTGCCGTCCGACAAAAACCGCATTCTGAACGCCATAGTGCTGACAGTATTCCCAGAAGGCTCGTGTGCCGCCCAAGTTGATACGGGAGCGTTCTTCTGCACGTGCAGACACATATGTGACCGTAGCCATGTGAATCGCAGCATCGGGCTGGTGCATTCTGAAGACATCTTCTGCCGGGCGCTTGCGCACATCAGCTCGGAACATTCGGACCCCATCGGGCGCATCCGGCCATGGACGCCGATCGAGTCCGAGCACCTCATGGCCCGAGGTCACGAGCCGTCGAATCACCTTGCGGGCTAAGGACCCGCTGGCACCCGTGACTAAGACTCTCAACGTATTCCCTCCATGCGTGCTCGACCTTCTGTGATCAGTTGGGCAATCCGGGCCCGAACCGTGTGTACATAGGCTTCGATGATCGCATCTGACTCCGTTCCATCACCCTCAAAATACAAAGGCTCTCCGTAGTGAATACGACATTGCACCGGTATGGGAAATGGCACCAGATAGGGCGGAACAGGCCAATAGGGAATGCCCAAGAGCCTGGCCAAGGATTTGGAATGATAGATGGCGGGGAAAGATTCTTCGCCACCCACGTACGCGAAGGGCACGATCGGAGTTTTGGTTTTCAAGGCAATCCGCATGAATCCGGTGCCGAAACGCACCAGCTTGTATCGATCTTTGTAGAGTTTACCAATGCCCCGTGCACCCTCGGGAAAGGCGAGGAGAAGTCGGTCATCATGGAGTAATCTTTCTGCGTGCTCAGGTAGGCCTGTAAATTGGCCGATTCGAGAAAACCAAGATGAAAGGAAAGGTAGGGTTTGAGCAAACTTTTCGACCATACCGTGTATGTAGCGCGGAGGATTGAGGTCAAAAAATAAAGAGGCCATGACCATGCCTGCGTCTGCTGGAAGGGACCCAGAGTGATTGCCAATGATCATCGCCCGACCCTCGGCGGGAATGTGTTGCAGACCATCGCATTCAACTCGGAAGTATTGGCGATAGAAAATCTGGAGCAAGGAGTAGAATGCACCTAAGTGGTCTCTCGAGATCCCGATGGGGTCGTATCCATAGGCGTTGAATTCCAAATCCAATTCACCGAGTCGAGCTTCAACATCTCTTTGAATCAGTTTGTTAAACATTGAATCGATCCTGTTGTGCTCGGTCCCGAAGGGACGATACAGTCTGCTACCGGCCTATATGGTAACGATACAGGCACGAGGGTCCAGACCCGTGATTGGAAAGTGCCACACTCCGAGGAATAAATCAGCGAAACAAGGAAAGCCGTGAAGAAAGTCATTGTCATTACTGGAGCCTCATCTGGGATCGGCGCAGCACTGGCGCGTCAATATGCTCAAGATGACGTCATTCTTGCATTGGTTGCTCGCCGCAAAGACGCGCTTGAAGAGGTGGCAAAGACAATCGGTGAAGCGGGTGGTGAGGCATACGTCTATCCGGCCGACATGGCGGATCGACAGTCAGTCTCCGAGACATTCGCAGCGATTCACACCGATTTAGGTGACATTCATACGCTGATTGCCAATGCGGGCATTGGTGACCCCACTCCCGCATCTCAGTACGACGCCACGGTGGTGGACCGGATCGTACAGGTGAATCTATTAGGCGTGTCGTACTGTGTCGAAGCGGTTTTGCCGACGATGATCGCGCGACGGGACGGGCACATTGTCGGTGTGGGCAGTCTCGCGGGATATCGAGGGTTGCCTGGCTCAGCTGCCTATTGCGCGTCAAAAGCGGGTATGGCTGCTCTATTGGAATCGTTGCGCATCGAGTTACGCCGTCATAATGTTCGAGTGACCACCATTTGCCCAGGTTTTGTGAAGACGCCTCTGACCGAGAGAAATCGTTTCCCCATGCCTTTTCTTCTGGAACTCGATGACGCTGCGCATCGAATGTATCGCGCCATACATCGGGAACTCACTGAATTTTCCTTTCCCTTGCCCCTGGCACTCACTGTGAGAGTGGGGCGTTTTATGCCGAATTGGGTGTACGACCGGATGTTAGGGAAAAAGCAAGCAAAGAAATTGCCAAGATCCAAATAGTTCGCGTTATTTTGACCACCAATTTTCGCCCAGTGTAGGCGCCCGTTCAAATCGTCCCGGTCCCACCCTCTTCACGGCATTCCGTCTGCGTAGCCAGGCTTTGAATGCTCTGGCATCGAGTGCATGTCCTAGGATGCTTTGGTATAAATGTCGAGCTGTGCGAGTGCGAAAACTCTTGGGCAGAAGGTGCAATACCTCCGTGTTTGTCTGTGCCATGATCTTCATCGACTCATGGGCCGCGGAGATGATCTCGCCGTGGTCGAAAGCGAGGTCGGGTAGGTCGGTCAGCGGGTACCAAAAGACCTGGGCTGCGTCATCACCCGCTTTTGCCTCACAATCTGCCTGGGTAAAGGCTAAGTATGCGGCGCTGACAACCCATCCACGTGGATCCCGGTTGGGGGCTCCAAAAATGCCGACGTGATACAATGGAGGTTCATTGACATGGGTTTCTTCAACCAGTTCCCTCCGAGCGGCGAACTCCGGCGTTTCGCCTTCATCCACGTAGCCTCCCGGCAGAGCCCATGCACCTGAGAAGGGGTCATTTTTACGCTTGATCAAAAGGACCTCAAGGTGTCCGCCACGATATCGTATCGGAACGATGTCCACGGTCAGCGCTGGTTTGGGGTACGTGTGCTTCATGCCGGGAGATTACTGCCGGCGCATCGGTAAGGCAATGCACAAGACGCGCCTCAAAACTTTTGTATCTCTCGACGATGCCATGGAGAATGAGGGTATGAGCTTTCATCAATTGATTGTGTGTGGATCTCTCATCCTGAGTTTGGCGTGCGCTGAGGCTGACCCACGTGCCCATCAGGCGATTATCCAAATGGATATGAGACGTCTCGTCGACGGGAGTGTTGTCACTTCAGGAGATGCAGGTGTTGAACCCCAGCCAACTCTCTCGAGAACAACTCGAGACATCTGGGTGGTCTATTCGGCCGATCGATATACGGATGGAGTTCGCGCTCAACTGGACCCTACACATCGGGCATTGATGACGTCAGAGCAGGTGATAGAAGCTCTGAATCCTCAGGTGATTGTGCTGGAATGGACCGGCCCGTCAAGTGTCAGCGATCAACGTTTGACCAGGTATCTGCGCATGGGCGACATGAAAGTGATCCCCTTTTTTACCCCTCCTGAAAATGTATCAGATGAGTCTGAAACTCGACGTATGATCGAAGATAAAGCTCGGTATTTGTTGGCACACCATGGGGATGCAAAGGCTTTGCTCCGTCAGAATGAACGTCTGGTGCTCGGTCTTGATTGGTCGCATGCGCGTCAGGCCGGCGCCGAGGCTTTTGTGGATGCCATTTCTCAAACAGGTCAGTCCGTCCTCTGGGCGGGACCGATGTCTGGGTCAGCGGCCTTCGGTCCGGACGTCCTGTATCGATGGAATGACTGCACAGTGGATTCATTGAGGTCTATGGAAGTGGATGGCGTCAATGTCGTGTGTGTGAGTCATCCGGGTTGGAAAGAGTCCGGTGCAACACCGTTTTCTATGCGTTCTCTCGAGGCGCGTCGCGTAGCCGATCGAATCCAAAGTCCACTGATGGTGTATGGGGTTTCGGCCTGGTCGGACGATCGTCAATTAGACGCTGTGGATGGAGTGGCCACCGATCAACCCTCGGCCATTACAGGCGGAGTCAGCGTGCACCCGTATCACACGCGGCGATTGGAGTGGGCTCAGAGACTGGGTCTCATGGCTCGAGCATATTCCCTCGCTGAACTGGTGGATGACGTGCCTCAACCGTTGTATGGACGGGGAGACCTCAGCATGTCTTTTGAGGATGCGGTCGGTCTGTCGATTGTGTGGCGACCTTCGGATGCAGCTGCCGAATGGCTTCTCAATGTATCCCCGATGATTGTACCTGCCGATTCTCATGTCGTCATTGAGCACATTGATCCTGGTGTTGGCCTTACTCTTGTATTCGCCGATGGAGAGCGTGTGGATGTCGCTCAATCCGGAGTTTCGGAGAGCCTCAGTTCGGAAGGACCCCGTCGTTTGGAAGATCTCATCTTCGTCTATCAAGCGGTGGATGGTCGAACGGAGTTGTCACTGAGCGGCGTGCGGTTCGTATCCATGGAGGAGTAGGCACCGGTCCTGATCTACACTGGTCGTTCAGGTGGACGCTCTTTCTGTGGCGGGGTATGCTGCGTGTTCAGGAGAACGAACATTTTGAAGCACCAGCAGTCATGAGTACCTTGGGTCGCCGAGAACGTATTTCAGAGTTACTTCGAATACTCAAAAAGGATCCTGGCTCTCAAGTCTACGTAGAGTTGGTGGAGTTGCTGATCGCAGATGGCGATTTGAGACGTGCCCAATCCATCCTGCGGCGCGCGCGATCTATAGACCCAGAATATTTGCCCGGCCGAATTCTCCATGTGAAGGTGTTGAATCTCCGAGGAGAACCCGAGCGCGCCAAGAAAAATATCGAAGCGATTCTCCATCGTTTTCCGAATCACACCGACGCCATCCTCGCCTACGTCGATGTGCTGGAGGATGCGGGGTCGTACGAAACAGCCATCAATATGCTGCAGAAAAAACTTCGGTATGCCGAAGAACCTGTCTTGGTGGAGAGGCTCAAAAGCCTGACAGGGGACGACTCTGCCCACGCGGAAATGACGGTGAGGCGCCCCCAGTTTAAGAATTTAATGTCCTCAGCAAAGCGGGTGAGAACTGAGGACAATACATCGCCCTCTGCACGTATGCCGCCAGAGGTCGCGAAGATGGCCCCTCAGAGCGGTCAACCTGTGTCAATCAAGGCGTCTGATGAAGACCCTCCGACGGCAGAATCGGCGATTCCGATTACTCTGATGCACTCGATTTATGAGGGGCAGGAAACGGAGGAGGAGCAAGAGACACGTCGTCACGCCCTGGATACATCCTCATTCGATGAAGAAACAGCGGCGAGCGGACGTCTTTTTGATGTTCT
>Ga0160423_10004014_pt1 | contig 12152 bp, 12 predicted proteins | sample CRUFie14St8metaG_FD_108191 | JGI IMG/M metagenome (GOLD analysis project Ga0160423, IMG submission 108191) | Marine microbial communities from the Costa Rica Dome - CRUD Field 142mm St8 metaG | ecosystem: Environmental > Aquatic > Marine > Oceanic > Photic zone | place: Costa Rica: the Eastern... | reverse complement strand
TTTAACAAAGTAGGCCAGTCAAGTAAGCAGGCCAAGGCCAAGGCTGTGCAGTAGAAGGCCAGGCCAGATTTAACAAAGTAGGCCAGTCAAGTAAGCAGGCCAAGGCCAAGGCTGTGCAGTAGAGGGCCAGGCCAGATTTAATAAAGTAGGCCAAGGCCAAGGCTGTGCAGTAGAGGGCCAGGCCAGATTTAATAAAGTAAGTAGAAGGCCAGAATAATAATAATATGAAATGATGGCGGTAATAATATTACAATAACTGAGGAAGCAAATCATCATCTGTTCACCAGTTGAGCTCACAAGCACAGCCGTGTCAGACCCGCCAAATATCTGATTCCTGGGCTAGTGGAAAGGATCCTCAGAATTCACGGTACCAACCCGTAAATTCCTCCCCTACAGGCTGTGCTCCGTCGGTGATAGATTCAATGCTGGAGGTGAGGAAGCGGGTCGCCAAAGACGTTGCCACGTCTCGAAACTGCACCAATCGCTAGAGGATAGAGAGACAGGCACATGCGATTAAACAGCCGCCTGGAGACATTCTCCGAAGCTGCACTGCATAACTCTTTCTACGATTCCGCCGCCAGGAGCAAGCCCCGAAGCTGCACGAATTCATACAAAGATAGCAGCAAGCGCCGTCTCTTTCGAAAAAATAAATTTTTCGGAAAATGGCAGATGAATGTCTTGTTGCGAAGCTCTTGTCGGAATTGAAATCCGGCGATATAATGTTGTGCGATGATTGTGAATGTTATGCACTTAGAAAGCATATGCACATACATACCGGATCTATGGGTAAAGAGATCTATCGATGTCCTGAGTGCGATTTGCCACCATTATGGCATTCAAAGTTCTCTAAAGATCCAACCCGACATGGACGCAGATTCTATGTATTCTTTGATCCTAAGACAAGCACACGACATGTACAATGGGGTCATCCAACTGAAGGCAATCCTCTCTACATTACAGGGGATTGCGGAGAAACTGTAAGTCGGAAACGTAAGTGTGAAGCATCTGGACTTGTGAGAATGAGTAGGGTAAACATATAGTACAGCTAATGGTGAGGCTTACATGTTCGGCTCTACTTACTCAATCTCTTTGCATTAATGTTGACATCTATGTTCTGCAAAACCCACCGGGAATGCTACTTTGTCTGGTAAGTCCTGCTCTGGGTGACTTAACGCGTCTTCATTTAAGGCTTGCCACTGTCTGTAACTATCGAATAGGGTCCGTGAAGCCTCGTGGTGTTTCTGTATCACATTTATTGTGACGTTCTTGTCTTTGTTGAATGGAAGTCGATGTGCGATACAAAGTTGTCTCAGACTTTTTTTGATGTTTGTTTCCTTGTCTTTGACGCTAACTGCATCGCCAGCCAGCATCATCCAAAGAGCTTGTTTTTCGATCGCATGTCCGCCGTTTGGAACATTGATGATACGCGGAGGAGGATTCATTTTTTTCGGAAAAATTTCAATGTTACCACCATGGGTTGCGAAGTTGCGTATTGATGTAGAAATGGCAAACGACTTGCGTGCGTGCCGTCGAACGCCAATCATGAAGCAGAGAACTGTTCGTAAATCACCATTGTCACAGTGTGGTACTCCGGGATGCGTAATGAGTGCGCATCATTTTGGAAGCTGTCGGTGGTCGGATAGCTACTTACGAATCATGATGGATGAGGTTAGCATCAATAAGCAAAACGAGGACGACGAAGAGGATAAAATGCATAAGGAACATGAGGAGGAGGATAAACTGCGCTTGGGTAGGCGCTTAAGTAGTAATGAAGATTGATTGAGAAGTAAGGATAACCGAGGGCGAGGGATAAGGTACCTCAGGTAACGACTCAAGCGTTCTTATTTTTGGAAAAAATGATATTTTGTCGATCTTATGGTAAGCCTGCATGTCGGCTTCACAATCGATGTTTCGATACTACCGAGGAGCATTGGAGATTGTTTGACCATCCGTCGTGTCATCCTTTTATATGCGCTTCAAAACTGAAAACAAAAGACGAAGCACCAGCAAGTAAGAGACCCAAATGTGACGTGGATCCTGATGTTCATATGACAGATTCAGAACCTCTTCGAATAGGTGAGTCTGTCACTGTTTCAGGTTCTGGGGCGAATGAATACGACATAAAGCGACATCCGGATAAGAATGGCGTACCTTTTTAATAAAAAAAATAAAATACGCGCAGTGGGGTTCGAACCCACGCATCTTACGATATTCGAGCTTGAGTCGAACCCCTTAGACCACTCGGGCATACGCGTTTAATAGTAAGAGGGTGAGTTCCTTTTTGCTATATGTTCCCTCTTGTGTGACAAGGCTTGGTCCACTGCCTCGTAATTTCACTCGATCTTACTTTTGGAGCTTGTTTTTCTGAAGAGCTCGGAAATGGTTCGGGGGTGTCGACTGTCACCATGTCTACTACGAGGGAATTCATTTCAACAAAGACAAGAAAACCCTTGGCATATCTTGGGGTTCTTAAGCTGTAAAATGAGGATGCTTGAGGTTGAGGATGAGAAGTTTGGAGTAGGGTCCGGGGATTTCGTTGGAAACACCAGTCTCTCGTAGTTGTGATCCGATGTGCTTGATTAAAGGAGTCCAGAGATTGAGCATTGAAGCGTCTTCCACTATCATGACATCGTTGTTGAGTGATAGGCCTGCAATATTTCGAAATTCATCTTCTTGCATCATCATAACTCGCGAGCTGGTGGTTCCGGTTGCATCTCCATCGTAGTTTGTACACACTGTATTCACAATGATGCAAATCGTCGCAATGCATTGCTTACGTTTTTGTGCTGCAATGCACTCTGCATCGACTTCAACCCAGAAATCGGGTACTTCTTTTGAATCTAAGCGCACGACTCCATCTTCGATCTTGTATTCGATTGTGCCTCCTGGTAGTCTTCCTCGTACATGTCCGAGTCCAGTGGCAATTCTGTACATTTTTTTTCAAAAAAATGGGTATCGACATCGAATCAATGACCAATCAAAGATGGTGTATGACGCATGTAATGTGTCGAGAAGACACATTACATGCATGGCATGAAGTGAGTCCTTTATTCACTGTAATACTGTCTACCGGCAATAATTTTGGATTGCTTACATTGCAATTCAATTGTTGTGGAGGTGCTGAGCACAAAGACTACTTTTTTTGTCTCACTGAATACGACTATATACTGACGGAGTGTATGAAGCCTCTTTTGACGACAGACAAGCTCGTTGAGATATACATGCCAAACGGAGATTGTGGGTTGTTTGAATTGTTGCCAGAGAAACAAGAGATATACATGCCAAACGGAGGTTGCGAATTGGAAAAACAAAGGATAAAGAAATTTGATGACTATGTTTTAAAGGTGTTGAGTCTATACAACTATGTGGAGAAAAAGAGCTATGAGGAGAAGGATGCGACAGATATAACTGTGGGATTGTTATTTGAGACTCTATCCAACAGGATTGCGATGCGAACTATGTTTATGAAGCTTTACTACCGATGCTTCAGGTTGGCTTTTCGTCCAGGAAATAATCAAGCACGAGCTTTAGCTGAGGAGAACCAAGCTTTAGCGGAGGAGATTGCAGATCTGCAGAAGAAGCAAGACGATGCAGGTGGAGCGGCAAGCACGCATTTTGCGACCTTTGTAGAAGAATGTGCTCAATAGTTATCGTTCTCCATGCCGATAGAAGAAGCGTATGAGTAGAATGCCTTTTTCATTGCGTCTTTGTTCCAATTAGGATGTAAGACATGTTGAAGTAGGAATTTCAACAGTGCCTTCGCAAATGTAGTGACATGTGTGTAAGGATCGGCTACTGCTTTGTGACGCATTTTCTCATATACATCGAGTGCATCTTGTCTTCTGCCTTTGAGCTCGTTGTTACAAAGACTTGTGCATTGCATGATGAATACCATTTCTTGAGTAGCTGATGGTTCGGGATTGCGCATGTAGAAAGCATAACGGTTGTAAATGCAACCAAGTGCACCAAGAATAATCATTTCAATGTGATCCTCCCACCATGGTTTCAGATCCACTGGTCCTCCAATCAAGACTTTGCACAAGGGGCACTTATCTGCCATATCACATAGACTATCCATGTCTATCATGTGAGTATCCATTTGCTCTTTGAATTTGCGTTCGTTTTCCTCGTGCATGCTATGAAAGCAAGAGTAGCACATGACATGTTTGCAAGCCATAGAGGTTTGCTCGAATGTACGAATGCTTTCATAGCAAATGATGCAACTGTCGTCGACACCCTGTAAGTCGCGGGCTTCAAGCTTCACCAGACATTTCGTGCGGACGGATATGGGTTTATCGTTGCGCTCCAATAGGATACCGACACGTTCCTGATTTTGCCATTCTCTCGTATTCAAGAAGAGCTTACCATCTGCATCACAAGGCCATCCTGCTGAGTATGCGAGTGCCTTGTTTTTCATAGTATGGTTGAGCATGTGTGTGGGTGCTGCATGGCTAGCTTTGAGATCGAAAGCAGTTACTTCATTAGACAGAGTCTGCTGCATGTTGTGTAGGCAACGTTCGATTCTGATCTTCAGCATTGATAAATCGGAGTCCAACGCTGTTCGGTCAGGTATGATAGATACTGGTGAATCCGGTGGGTCTTGTGCGTGCGCGTGTGCCGCTGTATCTGTCATTCGAAGAGTCGCTGCAGCAACGAAGGTGGCACTCATTTTTTGCAACAACAAATTTTCCCAAAAAATGTCAAAAGTAAAGTAGAGTAAGATGTTTTGGTGACACATCAAGTGTTTTTACTTAACCATTCTTACGATTTCCGATCTAGGTATACATCGTAGTGACTGTCGATTGTGTTGCTGCAAGCTGCGTGAACTATAGTAGCAGGGTGATTCGCCTTTTTATTTGCATCAATTGCATTTTGGATATTGAATGCATTCTGCAGCTTAATCTTGCCGTTTGGAAAGACGCAAACGAATTTGTAGTGCGGTGTCTTCATCTGAAGGGGCTCCCAAAGAATAATGAAGAGGTTGAATAAAGGCGCAAGTACTTGCCAATGGTCAGTTCCTCCGTATGCACCGAGTTCCTTAAGATCTCCGTTTACATAGATGGGTGAGCGTGCGATTTTATTGCCGAATGTTGGAATCAAATGCTGACGAATATCGTTTGCGAGGATTTGCTCATCGGGAGTAGCTTTAATGTTTGCTCCATTGCCACGCTTTATTTTGGTCTTGTAAGATCCCAATGCTGCCAATATGACAGAAATCCAACAGGAGCCGTCGGGTGCAACGGAGTGCTTAACCAATTTATTATTTCGGATGAGATCGGACGCAGTCAGCTGCTTGTGCTTGTGAGGAGGCATATGGGGGTAGACAGACAGCTATAATTTTTCGAAAAAATATGAGTGTGCATATTGACTGGCCAACCGAGACTGGTGGTGTCTTGTCAACAACGAAGATTGTGAATGTCAATGTTACTCACAAGGTTCCAGACGGCACGCTAGCAAAGATTTGCCTTGTGTACAATCAGGATGGTACACTTGTTCCAGGAACGCATGATGTCAGCCCACCAAACACGTTGGATGGCGGCGACTACCATACTGGTGCTAGATTCTTGAACGAGAAGTGCTTGTTCCGAGTAAAATGTACAGTTCACTCAGCGCATCGTGCAAATAGTCTATTTCGATTCAAAATAACGGTGAACGACGATCTTCAACTTTACAGTGACAACTTCAGAACTCTGTCTAAGATCTCACGAAGTCGTAAACCAGAAGAGTATGTTCGAAAAGTTCTATTACGATCTGATACTAGATCGGATACGACTGACATTGAAGATCCAGTACTCGATGAGGATCTTATCTCAGTTGAAGAGCTTTCAAGAAATTTGTTTGGTGGCGATTTGACGTTGGATGACGAATCTATGGGCACTTACCCGAATGCTTGCATTGCACATTTGGTTAACGAGGTAAACAAGCTGCGCCAGGAAGTGTCAGAGCTTCGCGAACTCATTAAGATGCAATAGCGTTGTGATCTGTCCTAAATCTAACCGTATTGAGCTGGGTATAGTAAACTTGATCGTATTGAGCTGGGTGTAAAACTGTCTAGGTCATTCTACTTTACTTTATGAGAATCATTCAACATGAATTACTATCTTGCACAATCTACTTCCATAAAAGCTCTTTCTGCCTTTGTGCAGCATACTCGATCTTACGATTCAGCTCGTCTCTCTCATTCTCGCGTTGATGTATGCGCTTTGCTATGGCACTTTTATACTTTGTCTGCGCCTTTTGCTTAGTGAGCTTGTTGATGATATCATTCACTAAGCGCTTTTCTGTACAAAGTATGTGTAATAGAGGCCATATAGTGTCTCTAAGTTCGTCAGGTTCTTGTTCTTGCGTGCGAGATAAGGCCTGTGTTGGCGCATCCGTTTGCACAGGATGAAGCACTTTGAAGTTGTAATTGCCGTCGACATATGAAATTTGGGCATTGCTTTTGTAAGCTAATGCCTTCTTCACCATGCGCATAGCATACTGTCGGGGTTGGTCTTTGCGCTCTTCTTCTTCTTGTTTGCGCTTCTCAGCAGCAGCTTTAGCAGCAGCTTTAGCCTTCTCCATAGCAGCTTCTTCCTCATCGATAGCAGCCTGCTCGGCTTTTTGACGTTCTTCTTCCATGCACTTGAGCGTGTGTGCCTTTCTGAGTTCGGCGGAGATACGGTCATTGTATTCAGCGTTGCGAGCATATTCTGCTTCCAGTTCTGCATCGCGCTGCAGACGAATATCAGCAACATAATCCTCGACTGACTGACGTGACGTCAAATTTTGAGAGGCATGTGGCGGAGCGACTGCGATCACGACTTTGAAGTTCGCTTTATTCTTCTCAGGTGCAGCGACGGCGACAAAGCACGGCTTGTGGTTCCGTACACGCCCCAGACTCTTGTTGATGGCATAGAGCTTGCCGCATTTCGGGCAAGGAGCAGCATGAGGTGCCATCTCGGGAGAGTGCTCGTAAAAATTTTCTGAAAAATTGTCGCTTGATTAATCGATCTCTCCAGATGGGCAAACCCTTCTGGCGTACAACAGCATCTACAACGATCAGCAACACCCTTCGAGGATCTTCTGTCGGTCGCACTCTCGGGACACACCTCTCGCCGTACAAGAAAGACTCGAAACGCTACAAGCACGCGTTCAAGACAGACATCATGCCACGTGATGGTGTCATCATCAAGAAGGAGTCTGTGGACGTGCTGCCTACGCAGTCTCGCGATACCAAGGAGGCCCCGTTGTGGCTGAAGAGCCTGAACACCCCATGCCGCAACATGAACAAACCAGGAGGATGCCCGTATGGTGCCAAGTGCTACTACAACCACAACTACGTGTGGGGCACTAAGATGGTTGACGCCGATATGTACATGGAGAACCTGCCTGCCATGGAGAGCGAGGAGGCGAAGCGAAAGTACATCAAGGACATGGCTAACAAGTACGGCACGGTTGGTAATATCAATCTGCACGCATCTAAGAAGGCGAATGGACAGTGGTCTTGCAATGTCCACTTTACGAGCATGAAGGCTTGTAAGGATTTCGTTGATGCAATGGTAGCGAACGGCAATTCGTACAACGCTCGCATCATGGGCATCACGGACTATACGACCGTATGCGAACCCGTGCGTACGCCGACGACGACACTTGCTACTATCACGGCTACCACGCAGAATGTACAGGCTGTGCAGTCTGCGCCGCCGCCTCTGAAAGAGTCGTTCAAGAGGGAACGCAAGAAGGCCATCGTCGATGAGAATGGCTGGGTGACCTATGAGGCACCCAAGAAGATGTCGGAAAAGCAGCAGGAGGTCAAACCCGTCGATCCGTTTCCTGCTCTTTCACCTGGCAAGTTGCGACAGGAGACTCCGTCGCCTGTGCTGGAGACTCCGTCGCCTGTGCTGGAGACTCCGTTGCAGGAGAGAATCAAACTCGAGGAGACTCGCATGGCGCGGGATGGAAAGCGCTACACCAAACCCGAGTTCATCGACTACTTTGGTTCGAAACTCGGCATCGACGAATGGGATTTGGCAGAGCGTACTGCATCCCGCCGTCGTCTCGTGAGCTATTCGGATCTTCATGTCGATAATGCTTCTGACAAGTCGAAGGCACGCTTTGGAAGTGTGAGCTTTGCGACTTTGTTGAAGACGGCATCCGAAGAGTCGTCTTCTGCATCAGAGGAAGCGGAAGCGACTACTACTGTCGTGCAGCTTGCAGCGGTAGACCTGACAAGCATGTTTGAACCGAAGGAGGACGATGATGACGATTCGTCATATTTCTCTGACGACGCATCGAGCTCATCGGATGAAGAATCCGGTATCGACGACGATGGTGACGATCTCGACGGATTCGTCCAGTATTATGTCAAGATGAACAGACAGCGCTAAATGCGCTGTTTGAACGCGAACGCTGCTGGAACGCTATACATAGCGTATTTGAGTCAGTGTCTGTGTCTGTTTTCTGTCGTGTGTTCTGCCTGTGTGATCGTGAAAGGAGAAGAAAGGGAAAGAGTGTCACTTAGTAAAGATGACTGCTACTGTTTGCTTACCATTCTCCTTTTTTCCATCAAAAATACCTCCTACGGGGATCGAACCCGCGGCCACAGGATTAAAAGTCCTGCGCTCTACCAACTGAGCTAAGGAGGCTTAACTTGCATATATACATGCACTATAAAATAATAAAGTTTACTGAACGCAGCACACATGTATCGTAGCAAGGGAAAATGTGAGATCATACTTATATTCGTGGGTGACGAATGTGAGATCTTAGAATCCATATGACATGTGTTACCTAATATTTATGTACTCTGCTTTTCTTACTCTCACTCTCTCCTCACAGTTCTCTCCTCTCAGTTCTCTTCTCTCTTACGCTTGTAATAATGGATTCGTCGGGGACATTTTGAAGCAATGTGTCCTGTGTCTTGGCAATAGTGACAGACGTTATGCGGGCAATCTTGTATGAAATGCCCGGTTGTCTGACATCGTTTGCATACATAGCCTTTGGGTGGATTGCGGATAGGGGAACATTCAGGTAGTGTGTTGCCTGCGCGATTAGGATGAGATTTAAGACACCACCAAGCAGTACACAAGCAAAACTCCAAATCCTCTTTGCCTTTGCCATGAGCCCAACTGCATGTTAGATCTTTGTGTCGTCGACACTCTGATCCAAATGCACAAAAGCTAGCTTTGAAGTCGCGTCGTGCTTTAGCTTTCATATCGTTGGCTACAGCATCTTCTTGTGCCTTCTTGTATTTGGCGAGCTCTAGAGCGAAGTCCATCAATTTTTTGGACGAAAAATTTTTTGAAAAAATAAGGGGGCGACTCATATGAGCAGTGGATGGCAGCAGCGTTGCCGAAAGTGTGGCGAGCTGCGTAAAGGACACAAATGCAAAGCGGTCAAATTGGCTGGTGGTGGATGGGTTGTACCAGACGATGCAAGCACAGAAGATAACGCGATCGTGGTTGACAGTGACAGTGATGATGACGTTGTATTTCAGCAGAGTCGTCCTAAGAGATCGACATCACAGAGACCTACCGGATCTGTAGCTCGAAAGAAGCGGTCGAGCTCATCCAGCAGCGCAGCTGCCGCATCGTCGGCGTCTGCGCCTGCTCCTGTTCCGGCACCTGCTCCGGCACCTGCACCTGCTCCGGCACCTGCTCCTGCTCCTGCTCCGGCACCTGCTCCTGCTCCGGCACCTGCTCCGGCACCTGCTCCGGCACCTGCTCCTGCTTCCCGTTGCGTAGGCGATGTTGATGCGGTCACATTTGAATGGGAAGATGGTCATACATGGGATAGCTCTTCTGCTTCTTACATGGCGACGAATCAATGGAAGCCTTATGATGAATCGACTCAATCACAGATGCGCGAAGCGATGCGTCGCGGAGATAAGGCGGTCATGCTTTCTATTTCTGGTGTCGATTCGCACAAGATAGATCTCATACTTTTGGAGCAGACCAAGGTACAGAATGGGTTTGTTCGTCGGATCCGTATGCAGACGCGTCAATATTCTCAGCAGATGACAGCATTCCCGAAGCAATTCTTGTCTTCAGATATGGCTAAGAAGACATATCCGATCGCAGAGTTCCCGAAATTCGAAGACACGCCATACACGGTGTCTATCAATATGACGAATCCCATTCGTCCACCGATGTACGATAAGATCGCTGGTGCGTTTGCGGAGACGCTATTTCAGGGAGGCACCTTCATGTCGCGAATCAGTACCACCGACTTCTCTTTAACTACTATAGAACAGCGCTATGATGACATGAAATGGGACGCATATCAGCTGAAGAAAAAGCATATGGCCAATCAGCTTGGTGGTATGGACAAAGTAAATGAGATGTGGCTTTGGCATGGTACGGCACCCTCGTCGGTCAATTCACTTCTTGTCAATGGATTTGAGCGCAACTTTGGCAAGAATATGCAGCACGGTGATGGCATATATTTTGCGGTGAATTCGAACTACTCATTCTACGACAACTATTCCAAAATCGAGAAGAATTCGAATGGTCGGGACGAGAAGGTGTTGCTCCTTGTGCGGGTTTTGGTTGGAGAGACTTGTCAAGGTCGACTCGGGATGAAGACTCCGAGTACGAAAGCTGATAAAGTGACTTTCTACAACTCTATGACGAATGATGTATCTAACCCAGAGATGTACATCCTCTCTGCGGGTAGCGATAATCAGAGCTACATCCAGTTTGTGCTTCGGTTTGAGAGAGTTTGAACTAATTGTGGATTGTGAAAGTGTGTGTGTATCTGTAAACCATGTAAATGGTGTAGTGTTGAGTCATATGATTTGATTACCTTCCTGGGTTTGTCAGCTAGCTTTACTTCAGTAGACACAACACGCAGCTCTATTTTCACAATTCATTCCACCCCTCTCTGTTCACATCACTGTCCATATTCGACTCCTCTCTGTTCACAATTCATTCCACCCGTTCACATCACTGTCCATATTCGACTCCTCTTTGTCGACAATTTATTCCACCCGTTCACATCACTGTTCATATTCGACTCCTCTCTGTTGACAATTCATTCCACCCGTTCACATCACTGTCCATATTCGACTCCTCTCTGTTCACAATTCATTCCGTTCACGATTTCTGAGCGATGCTGCGGCATTTTGGAGAGCAGTAGTAATCGTAATCCTGGATCTCTTTGAGCGTCATCGACTTCATCTCCTTTGAGCAGCAAGGATGCACATACTTATTGCACTTTTCGTTGCCGCAATAGGCGTCAAAGACATTGTCGACCTCAGGATTCGTGGTCATCATATTGGTCCAATATTGGTGTGATTCCAGCGTGCCGATGATGCAGTTCTTGCCACATCTTACAACATTAGAGCAAACGAAAGACTTCGTTTTCGGAGCTTTGCGAGTCGTCTTAGGAGTTTTCTGCGCAGGAGCTTTGGCAGCCTTTGAAGCAGGAGCTTTGACAGCCTTTGAATCAGGAGCCTTCAAAGTCGAAGCAGGAGCTTTGACAGCCTTCGAAGCAGAGCATGGGCACACGAATTTCTTTGCAGTCCGATCGCAGAAGTCATTGGCCAGCATACAGTGCGTGCAAAGAGATAACATGCAAAGGTTGCATGTAACATTGCAAGAACGATCGCAATAGTGACAAAGAGCGGCAGAATCAGCTTCCTCATCCTCGGTATCCGGCTCAGTCGAATCTGCCTTCTCTTCCTCTTTTTCCTCGTCTTTATTGTCAGAAAGAGTTGCCGTCGCAGCCGTTGTAGTTGCAGAAGCAGCAGGGGCAAAGATCGGCGTTTCGATGATAGCGACAGCCAACTTTAGCGTGGAGAAGACTTCTTTGCATTCCTCCAGAGTCTCGTATTCGATCGGCTTCCGTTGTGCATACTCAAGAACAGTCTTGTTGCGGTAGTACTCCCACACTGTATGCTCGCCGTAGTCGTTCCGGAACAGATGCACATTCTCGTGGTCATTTGAGTCTTGCAGGTGCTCAAGAGGCGACTTTCCCTTCATCCCAGGCTGGCCTTTGCGGATGGAAAATGTGTAGCTGACGATCTTCGGAGGCATAGAAGCAGGCGCCGGAGCGGAAGCAGGCGCCGGAGCGGAAGCAGGTGCCGGAGCGGAAGCAGGCGCCGGAGCGGAAGCAGGCGCCGGAGCGGAAGCAGGTGCCGGAGCGGAAGCAGGCGCCGGAGCGGAAGCAGG
>Ga0160423_10004011_pt1 | contig 12162 bp, 25 predicted proteins | sample CRUFie14St8metaG_FD_108191 | JGI IMG/M metagenome (GOLD analysis project Ga0160423, IMG submission 108191) | Marine microbial communities from the Costa Rica Dome - CRUD Field 142mm St8 metaG | ecosystem: Environmental > Aquatic > Marine > Oceanic > Photic zone | place: Costa Rica: the Eastern... | reverse complement strand
TTCAAAAAATTCTATGAAAAATCAAGAAGAAACAGAAATTAGCGAGAGAATAAAAAAGGCCTTGAAAAATAAAATGGAAGAGCATAATGAAGATGTGAAAGATTTAAAGAAGGATTGGAATCCAAAGGTTACTGTTGCTAAACTAGAAAAAGTATTTAAAAGAGGTGTTGGTGCTTATTATACAAATCCTGAAAGTGTAAGAGAAGGAGTTACAGGGCCTGACCAGTGGGCACTAGCACGTTGCAATTCTTTTTTATATGCTTTAAGAAATGGAAAATATAGAAGTGGTAAGCATGATACAGACTTACTACCAGAAAATCACCCAATGAAAACAACTAAAGAAGAAAAAAACATGGCAAAGAAAAGAAAATACTATGGAGATGATGAGCATGACCATCACTTTCACTTTACAAAAGAGATGATGGAAAAGCTACATCATGATGGAGAGTTAGAAATAAAAGTAGAAGAAGATGATAAAGAAATGCTAATAATGTTTACTTATGATGTAGATGACATGGAGAAAGAAAGAGAAGAAGAATACACTATAGAAGAAGATGTTAAGCAAGACTTTACTGATTTTTTTGATGAGATAATGAGTAAATACAAATAATGAGTCTTAAATATTTTAAGAAAAAAGAATTTACTTGTACTTGTGGTTGTGGAGAAACAGTCATAAGTGATGAGTTATTAGAGATGTTAGATATGGCAAGGCAACTTGCTAAGACACCATTTGTTATAAGTAGCGGTTATAGGTGTAAAGAACATAACGAAAAGCTAATAAGAAAAGGTATAAAGGCATCTAAAAGTTCTTCACATTTAAAAGGTTTAGCAGCAGACATAAAATGCAAAAACAGTAAAACTAGAGCAATAATGATAGATGCTTTAGGATATGCTGGATTTACAAGAATGGGTTTAGGTAAAACTTTTATCCATGTTGACATAGACAACAAAGACAAGCCAAGTCCATCAATTTGGCTTTACAATTAGAATATTAACCAAATAAATATATTATGAATTTTATTACAGAAAATTGGCTAGAGTTATTAATAGGTCTTATGGCTTTTGCTAAAGTTATAACTAATCTAACTCCAACAGAGAAAGACAACAAAATCTTTGGATGGATAGATACTATTATAGATGCACTAATTCCTAACTATAAAAAGAAAAAATAATGTTTAAAAAGTATATAGCAGAAGCAATTTTAAAAGGAGGTATAAAACCTATAACTGAATTAATAAAAGCAGTTAAAGACTTATTTACAGACACAAAAGGTAAATGGAGTAGCAAAAGAACTATTAGCGGTGTGATAGTTTTGGCTGCTAGTTTATACATAGAAAAAAATGGTATAGATACAAACTCTCTAATTCTTGTAGGGTTGGGAGTATTACCATTATGCTTCTCTGTATTTGAAAAAAATGGCTGCAAAAATGTGTGTAAAGACTGTGATATTTGTAAAAAATAATTATCTTTGCAAACAATTTAGATGGGTTTATCCTGTCTGGTTTTCAGTTTACAGTTTATAGTTATCAATAGTGGGATGTTTATAACATCTCACTTTTGGTTTTTAAAGGGGTTGTTTTTTATATACTTTTAGCACAACTAATAAACAATACAATGAAAAAATACGGAAAAAGATTGAGGCTTTCTGAAGAGGAGGTTGAAATGATATATGAGAGTAGAGCAGAAAACACATCTATGAATGGTAACTCTGCTCTTGATATACACTTACAAGAAAGAGGCATAGATAAAAAAGATGTAGTATCTGTAAAACATTGGCAGTCTGCTAGTGGAGAATATAGATTTAGTGTAGTTACAAAAGAAGATTTAAGTTTAGACCCAAATCTTTTATTAGAAAACATAAGTAAATTTATAGAAGGACACTCACCTTACTATCCTCCAAAGGAAAGAAAAAACACATATGGTAATCACTTATTAGTAATAAATCCTGCAGACATACATATAGGCAAATATGCAAATGATTTAGAAACTGGTAGTGGTTATGACGTTGAAACTGCTTGTATGCGTGTTTTAGAAGGCTTAGAAGGCTTAACAGTAAAGGCAGAAGGGTTTGATGTAGAAAAAATATTATTCTGCATAGGTAATGATGTATTGCACATAGACAATGTTTACAACCAAACTACAAAAGGAACAAGACAAGATGTTGATGGTAAATGGTGGGAACACTTTGAGATTGCCTTAGCATTATATGTTAAGTGTATAGAAATGTTAAGAGAGATAGCACCTGTAGATGTAGTACACTCTATGAGTAACCATGATTATCAAAGTGGCTTTCATTTAGCACACGCACTTAAAAGTTGGTTTAGAAATGACAAAGATGTAAACTTTGATATAAGCGTTTCACATAGAAAGTATTATCAGTATGGTAAAAACCTAATAGGATTTGAACATGGAGATGGTGCAAAGATGGATAAATTACCACTAATTATGGCACAAGAAAGACCGCATATGTGGAGTGAGTCTAAGTTTAGATACTGGTATCTACATCATTTACATCACAAGGTAAAACACAAGTGGTTAGATGGTAAAGACTTTATAGGTGTTACTATAGAGTATATGAGGTCTCCATCAGGAACTGATAGTTGGCACTCAAGAAAAGGTTATGTAGGAGTTCCAAAGGCAGTTGAAGGATTTTTACACGAAAAAACAAGCGGTCAAGTGGCTAGACTTGTGCATTATTTCTAAAAACATCACACAATTTATATCTAGTAAATAAACATTTTGTAAAAAAATGTTAAAAATGTTTTGTGGTTTATTCCAATTTTATATCTTTGTCGCAACTAAAAACTTAAAAACATGGAAACACTAATAGCAGTTCCTACAATTATAATTCTTATGATTGTGTATCTAAGTCAAGAAGATTAAATATTAACTATAAATAAATAACTATGGGAAAAATGAAACAAATGTATGAACAACAAACAAATATTAATAACTTAAACAACAATGAAATGAGTAGAAAATCAAACAAGCAAGAACAAGTAGAAGTAACTCCTGAAACAAGAGAGGATGCTCTAAGAAGATTATTTAAAGAAAACAATCTTGTCAAAGAAGATGTATATAAAGACAAGAGAGGCTTTGTAATCATTACTAGGTCAGGTATAGATAAAATTGTAAGTAAACAAGGAATAACTGTTGCATATGAAGTGGTTACATTAGACTTAGATAAGAATCATGTAGTATTAAAAGCAGTTGCAACTATGAAAGTTGGCAAGAACGAAATAAGAAACATGATGAGTTTTGGTGAGGCATCTGATGCTAATTTAATGGGAGGTGGTAAAAAGTTTCCTGTTGCTATGGCTGAAAAGAGAGCAATGTCAAGAGTTGTACTTAAATTGGCTGGGTTCTATGAGCAAGGAAATGTCTTTGGTCAGGATGAGATAGTTGATTAGTGAATGATTGGTTAGATGATATACTTGATGGTGAGCCTACTGGTATTACAGACACACAGTGGCTTATCATTGAGTCTAACATACACAGAACCGCTTTGCCTACACATTATGTAGATGATGTTATGCAAAGATTAAACGACTTAACAGAACTAGAAGCAGAGGAAATAATAAAACAAATAAACGAAAACAAAATAGAAACAGACACTAGAAAGCAATGGTTGAAAATGCTGAAAGATGGGGTGTTTGATAAGTAAAATTATATGAGTGGAGTTATAATCATTATAAATTATTAACTGAGCGGTTATACCTTGTAAAGATTATGCCCACATTGATAAACAACAATAATTAAAATAAATTAACATAAAAAATTAATTTACAATATGGCTGGGTTCTTCACTCATATAATTTATTAAAGACATGACAAAAAAATATACATTAGACAAAATTAGAAAGTCAAGAAATGAATTTGAAGCACTGCTTAGAATTTATGGAATATCTAATTTAAGGCTTTGTAAAATACTTCAAGTTAATTATGCTACAAGTAAAAAGTTTATAGAAGAACCAACAACCATGAGGTTTATACACGCTAAAAGATTAGCAGACAATATTGGTTTGACTATACAAGACATCATTGATACAGTAGTGTATGATATAAACTAAAATAAAAAATATGAGAAGAAAAAACTTACGATTTAGCGATTATTATAATACAATAATATTAGACGAAATATCTAAAATTTATGATGTAGAAAAAGATAGAATATTTCTAGGCAGTAGAAAGCAAAATTTTATTCATGCAAAAAGAATGTATTTCTTTGTGTTAAGAAGTGTGTTTAATTTAACTTTGATGGAAATAGCACAAATGACAAATATGCACCATGCTTCTATTATACATCATACAAAAAAGTTTGAGTTTTTTTACAATAATTATTCAGACGATAAAGATGCCTTTAGACAAATAGAAGATAGAATAATAGAGGTAGAAGTAGATGAGGAGATAATGGCCTTAGAAACTAAAAAGAAAAACATAGAAGAATCATTAACTAAATTATACATAATTAAAAAACAAAAACATGAAAGAGAAAAAAGAGAAAATTTATTTGCCAAGTAGTATAAAAAACATTACTACACAATATGGAAGTATGTTAGTAGCAAACTTCAAAGTAGATGACTTACAAGCAAACTCAAAGAATGGCTGGGTATCTATGGTTATATCTGAGAGAAGAGAACCATCTGAAAAAGGTGCTACTCATTATGCTTATGTAAATGACTACAAGCCACAAGAGAATACTAAACCTGCTGCAAAGAAAACTGCAGATGATGATTTACCATTCTAAAATGCAAAGACCAAACTATTATGCTGTAATAAGTGCTGAGGTTAGATATGATAAAAAACTAACTGCAAATGCTAAGTTACTATATGCTGAGATAACAGCACTCTTAAATATGAATGGAGAATGTTTTGCCACAAACAAATATTTTTCTAAGCTATATGACAAGAGTGTTGTTACTATCAGTAAGTGGATAAGTGAATTAGTTGCAAATGGTTATATATCAACGTATTACACTTACAAAGAGGGCACTAAAGAAATTGATAGGAGGTATATAAGTATTCTTAAAGGGGGTATTAAAGAAAACTTAAAGGAGGGTATTAAAGAAAACTTTAAGGATAATAATACAAGTATTAATATTAATACTACGTATAGTAATAATAAGAGGCGTTTTAAGAAACCAACTATTGAAGAGATTAGTATTTATTGTAAACAAAGAAATAATACAATAGATGCAGAAACTTTTTTTGATTTTTATGAAAGCAAAAATTGGAAAATAGGAAAGTCTGCAATGAAGTGCTGGAAAAGTTGTGTAAGAACTTGGGAAAAAAGACAAACAAAAAATAATAATACAGGTGTCAGTAAAATACATATGCACTTACAAAAAAACATAAACGTAAAAGAAAAACTAAAACAACAATTTAAACAATGAAACTAATAAAAACAATGTCAAGAGAAGATTTGCTTATGGGTGCTGTAGATTTAATTAGCAAAACATACATACAGTTAGGACAAAACAATGTAGAAGAAGATACTATAATGGTTATGTCTCAAAGTTTAGCAGATGATTTATCAAAGACATACAAAAATTTTTACTTTGAAGATGCAGAACAAGCATTTAATTTAGGTATTAGAAATCCACAAAATGATTCTTTTATACACTTAAATGTACCAACATACATGAGATGGTTAAGAAAACATAAGGATTTAATATGGGATGCAAGAGCAAAATTTGATAGAGGCGAAGACCCTAAAACTATACCTCATTATAGACCAGAACCAAAATTATTAAAATAATAATATAAAATTGAAATATTTTTATATATTTGTTAAAATTAAATAAAATGATATACGCACTAACTTGTTTAGGATTTATAGTAATAGTTATATTTTTTGCTGCTGTTATGATAGATATGAAAGTAAAAGAATATAGTAGAGAAGAATTTAAAAGAAACCTAACTAAGCATGAAACTAGAACAGGTGCATTGCTTAATGATAGAAAAAATGAAAGAAAAAGAAAGTCATAGTAAATATTTTTACGAAAAAGACAGAAATGGTTATGTGTCAACCTCTACTATAGAAGAAATAGATTATAGTAAAGACAAGACACCAAACTATTATATTGGTAATGTTTATGGATATGAAGCAAGAAAAGTTGTAGAAGATTTTGACTTATCATACAATGTAGGAACTGCTGTTACTTATCTTCTTAGAGCAAAAAGAAAACACTCTACAAGTGTTGACTGTATACAAAAAGCAATCAACCATTTAGAGTTTGAGTTAGATAAAATTAAAATGAAAAAACCAATATTTAGAGTATTTGTATCTTATCAAATAAAAAAGAAAAATGCAGTAACCAGAAGAGCAACTACTGGCACTTTAGATACTTTTGCACTAACATCTGATATTGAAGAAATAAAAAACGACCAAATCATCTTAGACAGAATCTGTTACATCAACAAGAAAAAACACGACAAAGTTGATGTTCTAATTACAAATGTAGAAATAGAAGGACAGTATGGCGAAACAATAGACAGATTTGATGATGAATAAAACAAAGTATTATGCCAAAGATTAGAAAAATAAAAATAGAAGATAGAAAAGATTTAAGAGGAGGTGGTTATGCTAGAAGAAAATTTAGCATAGAAGAAGCAGATGATATAAGAAAAGAATACAGTACCTCAACACAAAAGATAACTATCTCATCATTAGCGAGAAAGTACAAGGTATCTCAACCTCTAATGTATCAATTAATAAAAGGAACTACTTATACTGATGGAAAGGGGGACATATAGGGGGGCCATAGGGGGGCAGGGGGTGCTATGAAAAAAGAAGCAGCAGTCCAGTCATCTTTTTGTACTTATATGAAGTATACATATCCTGATATAAGATACTGTGCATCACTAGGTGGTATTAGAACATCTATGAAACAAGCAATACTAGCAAAGAAGACAGGCTATGTAAAAGGCTTTCCAGATATGCAGATACTTAAAGTAAACAGTAAGTATGCAGGTTTATTTTTAGAAATAAAAGCAGACAAGAAAAGTTATCCAACTAAAGAACAAAAAGAGTGGGTAGCATATCTTAATGAAGCAGGTTACTATGCTAAGGTCGTTAAAGGCCTAGACGAATGTATGGATGTACTTGACTGGTACATGAAAATAAAATAATCCAAAAAAAAATTCTCATCACGAAACTGCTCGGTGAAACTGCTGGGTGAAACTGCTGGGCGGCCAGTGAAACTGCTGGGTCTGCTGTAATACGTGCCTACACGCCTACACACGCGTTCTTTATATACAAAAGGTTGATTATCAGTTATTTAGAATGAATATAAATTAGCATATTTTATAAATATTTTAACATTTTTTATTTTATTGTCAAAAACTTTTATATATTTGCATTGTAAAGATTAAAAAATTATAAACTTAAAAATTTAAAAAATGTCAAGAAAAAGAATTTATCAAGAACTTAAAAAAGCACAAAACGAATGTGATAATGCTAAAATGAATGATTTATTTGATTTATGTCAATATCATTTAGATTTTATGACTCAAGAAGAATTAAGCGAAAGCAATAAATTAATAATTTCAAAATTTGCTCAAGATGTTTTTAAAATAGCAAAATTAAAAAGCAACCTAGACCCCTTAATATAATAATAATAATCAAGGGGTGTAGCAGCCCCCCTATAAAACTATAAAAACATGATTTCAAAAATATTTAATACAATTTACATAAGCGGATTTATATCAATATTTGCTTTCACAATTTACACCATCATAAACAATTAATATAAATTTAAAAAACTATAAAAATGTATAAAATAATTAATAAAGAAACAGGTAAAAAAATAGTATTAAATACTATTGAGACAGCGACTTTTTTCCAACGTAATAACGCTGACAAGTACAAAGTATTGCAATTAAAAACAAAGCAAGATAAAATATTTAATATTATAATGTATATACTAAGTTTTACAATATTGGCAGCCCTTTTATTTATTGGCTGTTACTGTGCAAACATTATCAACGAATTAACTTTAATAAAATAAATAATTAACTAAAACTATAAACAATGGACAAACACATACAGAACAACCCAAATAATCCGATTAACTACGTAGAAACAAAAGAAGATAAAATTTATAATAAAAATCAATATATTATTGAAACGCTAGACGATTTAACAACCCATTTATTTGGAGATAATGCGTCTGACTTTTTACCTAATTACGACAATGACGAATTAATTGACATTGACGAAATGGTTGACGATTTAAGGCAAGAAGGCTATTTTAAAGAAGATATAATATATTATTCAAAAGCAATTAAATATCTGCAAGAGAATGACGCGTCTTTGTCTGAGTCAATAGAATTAGCGTTAGAAATGGGATATTACTTGGAAAACATTAACAGCGAATTATTGGCCTCTTTGCATTACTCAAGACAAAAAGAAGATACATTTTATGTAGAAATATTACCACAACTAAAAAAACTTTAATAACTATAAATAATAAAACTATGAGACAAATAACAAAACAATCAATTAACGCCTTTTATAATAAAGGCAAATTAAAAAAACAAAATATGAATATATATTATTGTTCTTTTGACCAAACGTCAAGAATGTTACTTCACAGTAATTGCATTGCAACTTATGACCACGCAAACAAACATTTAAAGATTTCAAATTGCGGCTGGTTCAGCAATACAACTAAAGAAAGGTTAAACGCTTTAGAAGGCGTATCAATTCAACAAAAGTCTTTTAAATGGTATTTAAATGGCGTTGAGTGGAATGGCGAACCTATAACAATAAAATAAAATATTAACTAATAAATTTAAATTATGGAAAAAATTGAAAGTAAAGGAAGAGCAAGGCTAATTAATTATATCACTAGCCACAAAACAACAACTAAATATTATATTTTACAACTCGCTTACATGACATTACGCGAACTAGAGCAAGAAGCAAAAGCAGTAAAGCAAGAAGTAAAAAAGAGCCGCCTAGAATGGGCAAAAAATAACTTTTAAAATAATAAAACTATGACTAATTTTAAGAAAAAAGACTTATTAATGATTTTGAATATATATCAAAATTATATCAATGACTATGTTAATATATCAGAAAGCGATTTAAATAATTTATATTTATTAATTGCAAAAGAAGATATAAAAAATAACTTTTAAAATAATAAAACTATGAAAAAGAAAGATTTATTACAAGATTGGCAGATTGTTCAGCAAGAATACTACGAACAATATAACCGCACAGAAATAGAAGAAAAGTATTGTGATTGGTTTGGTAATATTATAGAACATTATTCCGATATGGAAAAATATCAAATGATAGAAGAATTAATACAAGATGAACTATTACACAGAGAAACAGACACAATACAAGAACTAAAAGAAACAATAAAACATATTAAAAAAATAACTTTTAAAAAATGATAACAATGATAAATAAAACTATAAACAAAGACAAAGCAAAGGAACTAATTAAAAAAACTAAGGGGCAAATCTTTAGCGGCTTATTCATTAAAAAGAATGGTCAACACAGGTTGATTAATGCTCGCACAGGCGTTACAAAGTACCTTAAACAAGATGCAAAAAAACAACCATACGATCCTATGAAATACGATTTAATACCTGTGTTTGATATGAATAATAAAGTTTATAGAATGATTAATTTAAACACTTTGCAAAAATTAATAATTAATAAAATAATCTATAAAATTAAATAACATGTCTAATAAATTACCAGTTACTAACTTTGATAATTTTACTTTAATGTTGATAGCAATATTAGCAGGAATTAAAATACTTATAGATAAAATATTTAATCTATTTATTTAAAAGTAAATTATTAAACATTATAAGAGCCTTATTGATTTAAGGTTCTTTTTTTATATTCTAATGTAAGCAAATAAAAGTTTTATATCTATATACTATAAGAGCATTAAAAGCCTTTAAAACTAATTAGAATGATTAGTTAAATATTAAGAAATGTTTTTTATTTAAACTAAAATTTGTTTTGATATTTTGGCTTTTTCTTTTTATTCTTACGATTTTCTACCAAAAAAGAAAGAATATTTACACAAAAAGACAATTTAAAACAGTTTTTTAACTCACTTTTGGCAAACTTTTTAAAAAAAATGTATTGATTTGATTAAAAAAAAAGATTGTTTTTGCAATTCCCTAACACAAAACCCTCAGGGCTTTTAGCCACACAAACGTACACACACCAAATTAAAGTTCAATTTTATAAAAACTATGTTTTAGGAATAAACATCTATTTTAGAAGTTTGCTATAAACTTTGCGATATGAGCAATGATGTTTACTATAAGATGTGACGATTATAAGGTTACAATAGGTATAAACTCTTATAAGAGGAACGAAGATAGTGTTTTAAAATTAAAGTTTTGCATAATTTATTTACAATTCACAATAATGTTAACAATATGGTGTTCAATTTTATATTATAATTATGAAAAGGGAAACAAAAGTTTTTGTATTTTGGCAAAATGAATGAAGAGAGTGGTAAAAAAAGATTAGGAGAGGAGGCTAGGAAAAAGAGACCTCAGCTTGGAAAGATAGATGAGAACTACAATAACACACCAAAATCTTTGCAACCAAAAAACAATGAAGTAAGGCAAGTGGCTAAGATGACTAGGAAGTCATTGGCATATGCACTAGAAGGACAACCAGTAAAAATTAAGATGGCATTAGACATATTGTTTGATGAAGACCCTCGTGCCTACATAGATGCAATAGCAAAACTAATGAACTATGCTATACCTAAACTGCAATCAACAGAAATTAAAAAAGACACTGATACCAAAATTGAAATAAAATTAAATGAAGGTGCAACTCTTGAAGATATTAAAAATCAAATAAGAGGTCTTGATGATGCAGAAGATATTGACTTTACAGAACTAGATGAAGAATAAAAAACTTTTAAAGTTTGCACTAAACAAGAAACTTTGTGAGATGAGTTTCTATGAGTTCTTTAAACAGGCATGGCACGTTGTAGAACCATCAGTACCTCTATCTACTAATTGGCATCATAAATATATTTGCGATACACTACAAGCAGAGTGCGAAAGAATCATTGCACAAAAACCAAAAACAAAAGACATAATCATTAACGTACCCTTTCGTAGCACAAAGTCATTAATAGTTACAGTTATGTTTCCAGTGTGGGCTTGGATAAAATCACCAAAACTTAGATTTATAACCTCATCATATTCTGCAACACTATCTATTGAACTAGCAACAAAGTCAAGAGATATAATATTTAGCGATTGGTTTAAGTCTAGATGGGGTGATGTATTTTTTATTAAGAAAGACCAAAACCTAAAAGAGAGATATGAGAATAATCATATTGGAATGAGAAGAGCAACATCTGTTGGTGGTACTGTTACTGGGCAGGGTGGAGACTTTTTAATTGTTGATGACCCACTATCACCACAAATGGCAAACTCTGCAACTGAAAGAGAGAACGCTAATGAATGGTATAGGACAACATTCTACTCAAGACTTAATCAAGCAGACATTGGAGTAAGAATTATAATTATGCAGCGAGTACATGAAGATGATTTAAGCGGATTCTTGCTTGATAGGGAAACAAGAACTAAATATAAACACATTTGCATACCAGCAACAAATGAAGATGGAAATATCAAACCAAAATCATTAGTTCAATTTTATAACAAAGAAAGCGGACTGTTTTGGCCAGATAGATTTAGTAAAGAAGTTTTGAATGATTACAAAAGTGCTTTAGGTAGTTATGGATATGCTGGACAGCTACAACAAACACCAACACCACTAGATAGTGGTATGATACACAAAGATTGGTTTAAAATAGATAGACATAGAGTAGATGAAGCAACAGTTAACTTTGTTATTGACCCTGCATATACTGCAAATCAAAAAAATGACCCATCAGCACTACTAGCATATAGTTATAAAAACAATAAATGGCAGATAGTAGATTGTGTAAATGTGCATAAAGAGTTTCCAGAACTGGTAAAGTTTATACCACAATGGGTAAAAAAGAATGGTTATACACCAAAAAGCAGAATATATGTAGAGCCAAAAGCATCAGGAAAGTCTATAGTTCAAACATTAATAAGAGAAACAGGACTAAATATTAGAGAAGATAAGCCGCCAACTAAAGATAAAGTAGCAAGAGTAAGTGATAT
>Ga0160423_10004009_pt1 | contig 12165 bp, 9 predicted proteins | sample CRUFie14St8metaG_FD_108191 | JGI IMG/M metagenome (GOLD analysis project Ga0160423, IMG submission 108191) | Marine microbial communities from the Costa Rica Dome - CRUD Field 142mm St8 metaG | ecosystem: Environmental > Aquatic > Marine > Oceanic > Photic zone | place: Costa Rica: the Eastern... | reverse complement strand
GGCTTGAAAGACGCTTATGAAACAGGACGCGGCAAAATTAAGATGCGTGCAAGGGCACACATTGAATCAAATAAAAATGGTAAAAACAGCATTGTTGTCACAGAGGTTCCATATCAGACAAACAAGGCCAACCTTGTAGAAAAAATAGCCGACCTTGTTCGTGATAAAAAAGTTGAAGGAATCACAGACCTGCGTGATGAATCTGACAAAGATGGTATACGTGTTGTTATTGAAACAAAACGAGATGCGGTTCCCGAGGTAATATTAAACCAGCTTTATAAACATACGCAGCTTCAAGATACTTTTGGCATTATTTTGTTGGCGCTTGTAGACGGCGTTCCAAAAATAATGTCTTTGAAAACAATTCTTCAGCACTTTGTTGACTTCAGGCACGAAATAGTAGTTCGAAGAACCGAGTTTGAATTAAAAGAAGCTGAAGCAAGAGCTCATATTCTTGAGGGGCTAAAAATTGCGCTAGATAATATTGACGAGGTTATAGAAATCATTCGTGGAAGCAAAGACGGCACAATGGCGAAAGAGGGATTAATGAATGGATTTAATCTATCGGAAATTCAGGCGCAAGCTATTCTGGATATGCGTTTACAAAAACTTACAGGTTTAGAGGTTGATAAGGTTGTCGAGGAATATAAAGAACTAATAAAACACATTGCCCACCTCAAAGGAATATTGGAAAGTAAAAGCCAGAGAATGGAAATCATTAAAAACGAAATGATAGAAATCAGAGATCAGTATGGTGATGAAAGACGAACTGAAATAGTTCCTGTTGACATGGACTTCTCTATGGAGGATATGATTGCAGAAGAAGAGGTTGTTTTAACCATTACCCACCAGGGGTATATCAAAAGAACAGCTCTTAACACATACAGAACTCAACGACGAGGTGGGAGAGGTGTACAGGGCGCAATGAGTAAAGAAGAAGATTTTGTTGAACACCTGTTTATTGCAAACACCCACAACTACATGTTGTTTTTTACTGACCAAGGAAAGTGTTATTGGTTAAAGGTTTATGACATTCCCCAAGGGGGTCGCGCAGCTAGAGGTCGTGCAATTGTAAACTTAATAGGTTGCGATCCTGGAGAAAAAATCGAAGCATTTGTCAGTGTAAAAGAGTTTGATGATAACCACTATATTGCTATGGCAACCAGAAACGGAATAGTAAAAAAGACAGTTCTTTCAGCATATGGAAAGCCAAGAAAAGGTGGAATATATGCTATAGAAATAAGGGACGGAGACAAGCTGATTGAGGCAAGGGTTACAAATGGAGAACACGATATACTATTAGGAACAAGCGAAGGAAAGTCTATACGTTTTTCTGAAAACGACATAAGAGCAAGTGGACGAAAAACTATGGGTGTTAAGGGTATCGCCCTAGGATCCAAAGAGGACCACGTTGTTGGTATGTTAGTAGTAAGGAGAGAAGGGACAATCCTTGTGGCTACTGAAAAAGGGATGGGCAAAAGGACAGATGTGATTCAGTATAGAACCCAGACGCGAGGCGGCAAGGGAGTAATGACTATGAGGTGTACAGACAAAACAGGAAAAATGGTAAATATAATGGAGGTGGTAGATTCGGACGACCTAATTATTATAACAGATTCTGGAGTTCTAATGAGACAAAGAGTGGCAGATATTAGGACGATTGGAAGAGTTACACAGGGTGTTAAGCTTGTTAAGCTTGATGATGGTGCAAGTATATCTTCCATCACTAGGGTCATTAGTGAAGACGCAACCCCCACCAAATCCGTTGAACAAGATGGCGGTGGTGAAAATACAAGCAACGAAGAATCGATTGATGAGAAATGAACCTAAAAGAAAAAGTCGAAGAGTTACATTCTAAGATTAATTCGGCCCAAAGAAAAAACGGCTTAAATCATAAGGTTGAAATAGTTGGGGTTACGAAAACAAGGCCGTTTTCGTGTATAGAAGAGTCATATATCGCAGGGCTAAGGCACATTGGCGAAAACAGAATACAAGAGGCTGAAAGTAAATTTGGGTCATTTAGCAATATGCCAAACCTAAAGAAAAGGTTTATTGGACACCTCCAGTCAAATAAATCAAAAAAATGTGTTGAGCTTTTTGATGCAATAGACTCAATAAGTTCTATTAAAACACTAAAAAAAGTCAAAAAATACTCTATAGAACTGAATAAGAAAGTGTCTTTGTTTATTGAAATAAACACTTCAAAGGAATCTCAGAAACACGGTTTATATCCAGATCAAAAAGATGAAATATTAGAGTGTTTCGATTGCGGAGGGCGGTCAATAGAGGGCCTGATGACTGTTGGACCAAACACTTCAAACATGCAAAGTATCAGACACGCATTTACAACACTAAGAGAAACAAAAGAGTGGGTTGAGTCTAAAACGGGTAGAAAAATAAAACACCTATCTATGGGTATGAGTGGAGACTATGAGGTAGCAGTGGAAGAAGGGTCTACAATGATAAGAGTAGGTAGTTTTTTATACGGACCACGCAGCTAACTAAAGACCTTTTAGGGGGTCTAGCCAAGGTATGACGAAGTCAAAAACTTTTCGGTAGCCTAATGAAAATTGATAAGCTGAGACTCTTTGATCTACTTCTCCCTCAACCAATCCGGAGCGACCATCTAGAAAAAATATTTGTTGTAAGCTTATAGTTATACCACCAAAATGAGAGGGTAAAATTACCCCTACTCCTGCGGTTAATGTGTTGCTGTCAGAGTTTGGAGAGGGCTTATTGTTCCAGTACGCCAGGCTTGAATATCTTAAAAGAACACTGGAAGAAAGCGCAACCTTAAGTTTTGGTATCTTTTTTGTCAGCGCGCTTAGTGACAGATTATAATATTTTGAAGCCTTATATCCATATTTATTCTCACCAAAAGGAAGTTCAGCAGTCAGAGCACCACCAATAAAAACAGGGTTTGAATTTCTTTTTTTAAAATATTGCAATTCAAAAACGCTCTTGTAAGAACCCTCACTTATTGAGAAGTGTCTATGGTCAGAATTTTCTTCTCCGTTTAAAAAAAACGGGTCAGATGTAAGCGTGTTCTTAGATGGAACTACTATTCCACCACCAAGGAAAAACCTTCTGCCTTCCCCCTGCCCATCATTAAGAACAAGAAACCTAGCGATGAGTTTAGTGTCACCAAGGTACCCACCAATTGCATTCACAAAACTGGTATTGCTACCCTCGTCGCGATGATGTATTGTTGTTGTGTCCCCATCCCAGCCCATATGTCTACTTCCTATTACCTGTGTAATTGAAAGGTTCCAGTAGTTTGAAAGACCAACTGTTAACGCTGGAGAAAAGATAAACGAAGTAAGGGTGCCTTTGTGGTCAAAACTCTCTCCGGATCCTGGAAGAGCCTCATGCCACCAATCAATGTGCTGGTTAACATTGTCTAGAGTAAACATTGTTTGTCCAGCCCACAATCCTACACCTTTATCTGCGTTGCCGACCGGCAACGATGGGTTATTTCAAAGCGCTCATTGACCTCTTAGTGAGAAAATTAGAGATAAGATTATGATTAAATATTTCATTTAAACCTTATATTTTTGAAGTATGAATTTAATAATGTATGGGCTGCAAGCGCCCAATGATTACAACTTAAAGTCAACACTGTTTAGCCATAAACTATATACAAAACAGAAAAAACTTTTTCTTGTTCCAAACAAATTTGATAACACAACCATTAATCCTGAAAACTTTCTAAAGCTGAAAGGAAAAATTAAAATAAAGGAAACTCTCCTAATAGACAAGACTATCCCAGAAGATAAAAGACTGTGTATTGCAAACCACGTTAACCGCTCTGGTTACAACTTTTTAATTGGAAAAACACCAATTGCCAACTTGCCCAGGTTTCCAGACATGTCAAAAATATATAATGAAATCTCAGGTTTAGAAATTGCGGTCGTTCATACCGTTGGGCCTGAAAGATTTCATTTAAGGCCAAAAAGCAATAATGTAATCTCTGAGTCCGTAGGCCTTATCGCTCCTGTTTGGCATTATGTTGGGGTAAAAGTCTTTGCACAAAACTTTATAGTTTAAAACCGCGCTAACCTAACCCCCTCTCGCATTTAAACTTTTTGCTATTTTAGCTCCTAGCTGCACATTATTCAAAGCTAATGAAATATTAACATCGAGGCTTTTACCCTTTGTCTTTTCATGAATATAACTCAACAAAAAAGGAGTAACCATTTTTCCATCTACTCTCCTTTTGTTAAGCTCTGCCACAGCACTGTGAATTATGGGGTCCATTATTTCTAGTGGAATTTCACTTTCAGCAGGAGCTGGGTTTAGAACAAGCGTTGCACCTAAGGTTTCTAGAAAACGGTTGTTTAAAAAAACCTCAGAAATCTTTTCAACACTATTAACCTTAGTTACACTCTTAATCCCAGATCTTCTGGAATAAAACGATGGGAACTCACTTGTTTTAAACCCCACCGTGCAAACTCCTAGGGTTTCTAGTAACTCTACGGTTTTTGGCAAATCTAGAATAGATTTGGCCCCTGCAGAAACCACAACCATCGACATCCTTGACAGAGCAGTCAAATCTTGAGAGATGTCAAATGATTGACCTACATCCCTGTGTACCCCACCAATCCCACCAGTTGCGAAGACCTCTATGTTGGCTCTTTTGGCAATGTGCATTGTGGACGATACCGTCGTTGCCCCACTCCAACCAAGACAAGTCGCCAGACCAAGCTCCCTCATTGAAACCTTTTTTATGTCTTTAGATCGTGATATTAAATCTAGCTCCTCCTTTTCTAGACCGACGCACACAGTTCCATCAACTATAGCTACGGTTGCTGGAGTTACCCCCTGCGACTTGCAAGTGGACTCTGCCTTTAATGCAAAATCAAGATTTTGAGGAAAAGGCATTCCGTGAGCAATGATGGTGGACTCCAATGCCAAAATGGGTTTGAGTTTGTTTTTGGCGCTCTCAACCTCTTTTGAATATTTTAGTTTCAATGACATTATTTATATATTTTATAACTATTATTAGTAAGTAGTTTTATTAGCATGAAGCCTATTGATCCAAAAACCTATAACCTTTCACCCAGAACAAAGTTGCTTGAAGACAATAAAGGTTCTTTGTTTGTTGTAGTTGACAGAAAGAGCAGGGTTGTTATGAAAGACGGACACAAGATTGTTAAAATAGCTGAAGACATAAAGAAAGTTAATCAAAATAAAAAAATATCCCTTTTAACATCTGCTCCAGTTTGCAGCAAAACAAAAAAACACTTGTTGAAATGTAGTATCCCTGTTTTAGCCTTATAGCTTTGACTTCCTTTCTTTTACCGCAAGATAAAAAAATTTCTAAAGAAGTTTTTCTTCTTTCTTTTCCAATTATTTTAAGCAACTTAAGCAGAGTTTTAATGAGCGTGGTTGATGTTGCTATGGTTGGGAGGCTTGGAACTGAGGCGTTAGCAGCGACAGGGATGGGCTCAATGATATTTTGGGGCGTCTTAAGTCTAACCATAGGAATACGCACTGCAGTTCAAACTGTTACCGCAAGGAGGCTTGGGCAGGGTTTACATAAAGAGTCTGGAGTGGCACTTAGAAACGGACTGGCTTTGGCCACTCTATATTCCCTTCCAACCTCACTCCTTGTTTGGAGATACTCTGATTCACTCGCTCGATTTTTTATTAAAGACCCATCCGCAACACCACTAACAACAGATTATGTTTCAATAGTGTTTGTTGGCTTGTTGTTCTCTTCATACAGTTTTGTCTTCCAGGGTTTTTTTACGGGAATTGAAAAAACAAAAATCCACATGAAGGTTACAATAACAAGCAATGTGTTAAATGTATATCTAAATGCTGGTCTTATTTATGGATCAAGCGGAGTACAAGAACTCTTTAACGAACACCTTTCTACTATATCATTTCTATCTTACTTGTGGGGATGGGCCAATTTCCCAGCGCTTGGTGTTAAGGGAGCTGCAATTGGGACTCTTATTTCTTCTTTCTGGATGGCTGCTCATTACGCAGTAAGTCTATTATCAAAACAAACAAGTAAAAGGTATTCTGTGTTTCGGTTTTCCTTTGACAGAGAAATGATGAAAAGACAGATCCAACTTGCTTTGCCTCAGGGCCTTCAAGAATCAGTCATCGCTCTTGGATGGGGTGTTTTTTATAAAATTGTTGGAATAATTGGTCTGGTTGAGCTAGCAACAACAGAATTGCTTTTTACAATTATGCATGCGTCATTTATGCCTGCCATGGGGGTTGGGCAGGCATGCTCAACACTCGTTAGTAAATACATGGGGCAAGGCCTAATTAAAAAATCTGAGACCAGTATTAGAGAATCAGTACGTATAGCAGAATATATTATGGCCCCGATGGGATTAACCTTTATCCTTTTCCCTGAATTTTATCTACATATTTTTACTAATGATTTAAAAATAATCCATATGGGTTCATATGGGTTGCGCATTATTGGAGCGTTACAGTTTATTGATGCTATTGGATTTGTTTTGTGGTTTGCCTTGTCTGGAGCAGGGAACACGTTCTTTCCAGCAATGGTTGAGGCTGTGCTTACTTGGGTTGTTGTCGTGCTGGGTAGCTATGTGGTTGGTGTGTACTATTCTCTTGGTTTTAATGCGTTGTGGTGGTTGTTTCCTATCCATCTTGGCTTGTTCGCTACAATAATGATATGGAAAGTAAAGCAAGGCGACTGGAAAAGGATAGAGGTTTAGCTTCTGAATTATCTATCCAAGAGATTATGTTTAACCTACTTCAATTGTGTAAATTTAGGGCTGTAAATAACGTATTAAACTTCAACAAAAAATGACTACAAAGTACAAAGACCAAGACCCCCAAGAAACACAAGAGTGGATTGAGTCTATTGAAGACGCCCTAGAAGAGCACGGATATGAGAGAACGAGGTTTCTTCTTGAAAAGCTAATTGATTATGCTCAAACAAAAGGCGCCAGGCTGCCATTCAACACTTCCACACCATACATAAATACTATTTTACCAAACCAAGAGTCAGATTATCCTGGTAACAGAGACATTGAGCGAAAAATTAAATCCATTGTTAGGTGGAACGCGATGGCAATGGTGACAAAAGCAAACAAGAACACACCGGGTATCGGGGGTCACATTTCAACATACGCTTCAGCAGCAACAATATACGAAGTTGCATTTAACCATTTTTTAAAAGGGCCAAGCCACCCAAATGGTCAAGATCTCGTTTTTTATCAGGGGCACGCCTCTCCTGGTATGTATTCTCGAGCATTTTTAGAGGGCAGGCTTTCAGAAAAGAACCTAGATAATTTCAGAAAAGAACTATCAAAAGAAGGAGGGCTCTCTTCCTATCCTCATCCTTACCTTATGCCTGATTTTTGGCAGTTTGCAACAGTCTCGATGGGCCTTGGTCCATTAATGGCAATCTACCAGGCTCGGTTTATGAGGTATATGATAGATCGCGGTTTTATGGAAGACACAGGCAGAAAAGTTTTTGCATTTCTTGGTGATGGAGAAATGGATGAACCAGAATCAAAAGGTGCGCTAACACTAGCCTCCAGAGAGAATCTAGACAATCTGGTTTTTGTTGTTAATTGCAACCTCCAGAGATTAGATGGTCCGGTCCGCGGAAATTCAAAGATCATTCAAGAGCTTGAAGCTGCTTTTAGAGGCGCTGGTTGGAACGTTATCAAAAACATATGGGGCTCAGACTGGGACGATCTTTTCGCAAAAGATACTTCTGGCGCTTTACTTAATAGAGTTGAGGAGGTTGTAGATGGAGATCTCCTGAAGTACGTTGTTGAAGGTGGTGCGTACATGAGAGAACATTTCTTTGGGGAAAACCCAGATTTAAAAGAATTGGTAAAAGACCTTTCTGATGAAGAATTGGAAAAAATGAAAGCAGGGGGACACGACCCGGTTAAAATGTACTCAGCGTATAAAGAAGCAACCGCTCACAAAGGATCCCCAACCGTTATTTTAGCAAGAACAATTAAAGGTTATGGACTAGGAGAAGCTGGCGAAGGAAGAAACATTACCCACAATCAAAAGAAGCTAAGTGACAACGAGATGATTTACTTTCGTGACAGATTTAATATCCCCGTTTCTGATGATGATGCGACCAAAGGAAAATTTCAAAAGTTTGATGACAGTTCTGATGAATACCAATACCTAATGGAACAAAGAAAAAAGCTTGGAGGGTCAATCCCAGTCAGGGTTAATCAGCCTAAAGCGCTCAAAGTTCCAGATGTATCTATTTTTAAAGAGCTATTAGATGGAACCGGTGAAAGAGAAGCATCCACAACCATGTCTTTTGTTCGGCTGCTTTCCATATTGACTAAGGATAAATCTATTGGTAAACATGTTGTGCCTATTGTTCCAGATGAAGCCCGCACTTTTGGTATGGACCCACTATTTAGACAGCTTGGTATATACGCACATTCAGGACAGTTATATGACCCCGTTGATTCAGATCAGTTTTTATATTACAAAGAAGAAAAGAATGGACAAATTCTTGAGGAGGGCATAAACGAAGCGGGAGCGATTTCCTCATTTATTGCTGCCGGCATGAGCTATAGCAACCACGGAATTCACATGGTTCCGTTTTATATATACTATTCTATGTTTGGATTCCAACGAGTTTGGGATCTTATTTGGGCCGCTGGAGACATGCGAGTTCGAGGCTTCCTTTTGGGTGGAACTGCTGGAAGGACGACCCTCAATGGAGAGGGCCTTCAACACCAGGATGGACACAGCCATCTAGCTGCAGCTGCCACACCAAATGTTAAATCTTATGACTGTGCCTATGCATACGAAATAGCAATTATCGTTCAAAGAGGAATGGTGGAAATGGTAGAAGAAAACAAGGATGTCATCTACTACCTTACGGTAGAAAATGAAAACTATATTCAACCAAGCAAACCAGATGGGGTTTCTGATGGTGTGGTTAGAGGATTATACAAGATGCGAAGCACTGACCAGCCTAAGATTCGATTATTAGGAAGTGGCCCGCTAATGGGAGAGGTTTTAGCTGCTGCAGAGTTGTTAAAGAAAGATTGGTCGATAGAACCGGGAGTTTGGAATGTTACAAGTTTTAGTGAGCTAAGGAGAGAAGCAGAAGCTGTAGAAAGATGGAACTTGACGCACCCCGATGAAACACCAAGGGTGTCATATGTAGAAGAGTTACTTAGTAAAAACACTGTTCCAACCGTAGCTGTATCTGACTATATCAAACTAGTTTCAGATCAGATTAGGCCATATGTGCCCGGACCCTATTACTGTTTGGGAACAGACGGGTTTGGCAGAAGCGACACACGTGAAGGACTAAGAAGGTTTTTTGAGGTGGATAGGTATTACGTCGTTTTAACTGCGGTAAAAGCACTGGTTCACGCTGGAGAATTAGAGGCTGGTATGGTTGATGTGGTCCTTGAAAAGTATGGCCTAGATCCAGAAAAACCAAACCCTGTAACGGTTTAAGGATATAAAATGATAAAAGAAATTGTTTTACCAGATCTTGGCGAAGGTATAGAATCAGCGACAATAAGCGAGGTCCCTTTAAGTGCCGGTGAACACGTAAAAAAGGACGATGTTCTCCTTGTGTTAGAGTCTGATAAGGCATCTATGGAAATCCCTTCTGATTACGACGGTAAAATAACTGAGGTTCTAGTTGAAGAGGGTAAGGATGTTGTAACCGGGGAACCACTTTTTAAAATAGAGATACAAGACAGCACAAAAGAAGAGATTGAAGAAGAGACCAAAAAAGAAGATAAAACCAAAGAGCAAACAGAGGTAAAGGTCGAAAGTAAGGCTGTATTTGAACCAAATATTGCCAGGGTGGGAGATGATGTGTTTGCGTCACCCGGCGTTAAAAGACTTGCAAGAGAGCTTGGTATTGATCTTAGACTAATTAAGGGTACAGGCGCTAAAGGCAGAACGACAAAAGAAGATCTCCATAGCTATATAAGAATTAAAATGCAGGAAGGTTCTGGCTTATCTAAACCGCCTAAAAAGCCTATAGACTTTTCACAATGGGGTGACATAGAATATCAAAAGCTCACAAAGGTAAATAAGATCACAGGGAGCCGGCTTCAAGAGGCATGGCAAGACATTCCTCACGTCACCCAACACAACTCAGCAGATATAACAGACCTTAATGACTATCGGAAAAAGTTAAAAAGTGAGGCAGAAAAAGAAGGAATAAAAATAACGTTTCTTCCATTTTTGATGAAGGCTTCCGTATTGGTTCTTAAAGAAATGATTCGGTTTAACAGTTCCCTTGATGAAAATGAAGAGAACTTAATTATCAAAAAGTACTTTCATTTAGGTGTGGCTGTTGATACCCCATCTGGGTTAATGGTGCCCTGTGTCAGAGACGTAGATAAAAAAACAATTAAAGAATTATCTGAGGAGTTGGCAGACATTAGTCAAAGAGCAAGAGATAAAAAATTAAGGCCAGATGAGCTTAAAGGCAGCACGTTTACGATTTCTAGCCTTGGGGGGATTGGCGGCACTGCTTTTTCCCCAATTATTAACCCTCCAGAGGTTGCAATCCTGGGCGTTTCAAAAAGCGAGTGGAAGCCCGTATTTGATAAAAACAAGAAAGAGTTTGTTCCTCGATTTATTATGCCGTTCTCGCTTTCATATGACCACAGGGTAATTGATGGCGCTTCTGGCGCTGCTTTTGTAGAAAGGCTATCGCAGACTCTTGAGAACATTGATCAATTTAAGGAGTAGATGTTTTGTCTAATACAGAGCTGGTAGACATAGTTGTAATAGGTTCTGGGCCAGGTGGTTATGCTGCAGCTTTTAGGGCAGCAGATCTCGGTCAAAAAGTACTGATGATTGATAGGGATAGTGACCTCGGAGGGGTCTGCCTAAACAGAGGGTGTATCCCATCCAAGGCTCTTTTACATATTTCTAAAGTAATGTCTGAGGCTTCTCACCTATCAACCATTGGAGTTTCGTTTTCAGAGCCTCAAATAGAACTCGATGTAGTTAGAGACTACAAAAATAAAATAGTCTCCAGATTGAGCAGTGGGATTTCACAGCTTGCAAACGCACGAAAAGTAAAGACTATTCATGGAGATGCTTCGTTCATATCAAACAACGAGTTGGTCATAAAAAGTGAATCAGGAGACCAAACCATTGCTTTTAAAAAATGCATCATTGCAGTCGGTTCTAGTTCGGCAATGCTTCCCGGGCTCCCGGAAGGTAACCCATCTATACTTACGTCAAAAACAGCCCTTGATTTAAAAGATATCCCTAAAAACCTTCTTGTCGTTGGGGGCGGCGTCATTGGTCTTGAGCTAGGGCAGGTGTACGCATCTTTAGGGTCTGAGGTTTCAGTAGTTGAGTTTTTGCCATCACTGATACCTGGCGCTGATCAAGACATTGTGAAGCCGTTACAAAGGCGACTATCAAAACAATTTAAATCGATCATGCTCTCTTCAAAAGTGGTGGCGGTTAAAGAGACGGAGGGTGCAGACTTAAGTGTATCTATTGAATCAAAAGACGGCACAGAAGAATTAAGGTTTGAAAAAATACTTATATCCATTGGAAGGAATCCAAACACAAAGCAACTTAATTTGGGCTCAACTGGGATCGAGGTAGATGACAACAACTTTATAATAGTCGATGAATATCAAAAAACAACAGTAGATAACATCTTTGCAATAGGCGATGTTGCTGGTAACCCCATGCTTGCTCATAAGGCAACCCATGAGGGAAAAGTTGCTGCAGAAGTTGCTTCGGGTCACCCTGCTGCAATGGACGCAAGAGTTATTCCAAGTGTTGTTTACACCCACCCAGAGGTTGCCTGGGTTGGGTTGACTGAGCTTGAAGCAGAAGAGCAAGGTATACCATACGAAAAAGGAGAATTTCCCTGGGCTGCAAGTGGTAAGGCAATGATTCTAGATGCAAGCCAAGGAAAAACAAAAATATTATTTGATCCAGAGACAAAACGCGTCATTGGAGCGGCAATTGTTGGTCCTGCTGCAGGAGATCTTATTTCAGAGGCCTGTCTTGCAATAGAAATGGGCTCAGATGCTGAAGATGTTGGCTTAACAATCCATCCGCACCCAACCTTGGGAGAAACTTTTGCTGCCGCATCAGAGATGTACAACGGTACAATTACAGATCTATATGTTCCACAAAAGAGAGGGAAGTAGTATGAAAAGATTAATCACAACTCTTTTT
>Ga0160423_10004008_pt1 | contig 12169 bp, 5 predicted proteins | sample CRUFie14St8metaG_FD_108191 | JGI IMG/M metagenome (GOLD analysis project Ga0160423, IMG submission 108191) | Marine microbial communities from the Costa Rica Dome - CRUD Field 142mm St8 metaG | ecosystem: Environmental > Aquatic > Marine > Oceanic > Photic zone | place: Costa Rica: the Eastern... | reverse complement strand
GGGGTGGGGTTGGGGGGGGGTTTTGGTTGGGGGGGGGGGGGGGGGGGTGGTGCGCACGCCGCTATCGGGAGCGGTGTTGACGCTTTATTTCAATACAAGTCGTTACAACACGCACTTCTCAAAGTCGTGCCAGGCCTTCCCGGCGAAGGTGTGCGACCCGGCCTTCGTCAGACCCTTCTTCAACAAGAAGCTGACCATGGGGACGTTGTCGGGAAGCGTGCTCGCCGTGATCTTGACGATCCCCTTGCCGACGAGCTCCCTCTCAAGGTAGGACTGGCAAGCGTCGTAGGCCTCCGAGCACAGCCCGCGCTTCTGGTGCGGCTTGCGGATTACAGCACCCCACTCCGCCTCGCCAGCCTTGTAGTTGATCACCCGGAACCCCGAAGTGCCCACCAGCTCGCCGGTCTTCCTGTCCAACAAGTCCAGGAACATTCCTTTTTTCTCGCTAAACTCTTTGCGCTGGTTTTTCCTCCGTTTCGCATTGTTCTCCGGCCGCATGGGGCACAAGAATGGGAGCCAAGGCAGCATCGTCTGCTCGTCGTTCATGAGCTCGAGAACCTCGCCGTCCCTCGTCTCCGCGGGAGGCAGCATCGCAAGACGATCCGTTGTCATAACTGGACCGTCCCCTGGGCAAAGACTTTCATCAGAAGAAAATTTTCCCAACGTTTCCCCGTCCTTGGACTTTGGGGAAGGGGAGGGGTTCGCGGCCGATCGTGCGGCGGGTTCACGAGACCTCTCCTGTCCGACGTCCTCCCCTCCGATCCATCCCGCGGCGGCGCGAGAATCATGCCGCCCCGCCCCGGCCTCCATCGCCTCCATCGCCTTGATTGAGTGACAGATGACTGAAATCTTTACAGAAATCTTTTAAGATTTCCGGGAAGAGTTGTGCGATTTCATTCAAACTTCCAAACTTCCTTCCCAAGATTGATCGCCCAGGCTGGAACGCTGTGCCGCTGTCGGGGGTGCGAGCAGCAGCGGGGTGGAGCGCAGGGGAGGCCTTGATACTGCCGCACGATCGGCCTCGAACTCCCACCTTTATCTTGCTCAAGTTCTGACTTACGCAATTCGGGAAATGGCATTGGTCTTCAAGGCACCCAGGTGACGGATCCCCCCTCCACCTAGACACACACCGAGCCAAGCAAGATGAGAGCTTTGAACTCGGGCGGGACCGCCTCGGGCCCGCCAAGCGTGTCGGCCTTCAGGAACTACCAGCAGGGGGTGGCGACCACGCTGTCGACGACGGACCGGCCCGTGGACCCCTCGGCAATAACCCTGAAGCCAGGAACACACCAGGACTTCCTTCCCGTCCTGAGGGACGCGCCCAAGGGACTCGAGGTGTGCGCCAACGCTGTGGTCAAGTTCGCGGACTACTACGCCTCGCTGGCGGGCCTGAAGCTGGGCACCCTCGCGGGATTCAAGGAGGACCTCGCGAGGAGAGGCTGCCCCGCGGACGAGATCAACGCGGCGCTCACCTCAAAGACCAAGCACTTTCCCAGGTCCCACAAGTCCTACCGCACCCAAATTGGACGGCTCGCCAAGCTCGGCAGGCAATACCCGGACGCCATGGTCTTCGCGCTGATGGCCCTGCTCCCCAGGGCGGTCGGCCTCGCCAAGCAGCTCACCGGATACGAATCCGACCTTTCCACCGTTCCCTGGATGCAGCAGCTCAGGGGAACCCTTTCCTTTGGGGCGCTGGCGTCCAGGGTGAAGTCGAAGCTCCCCGTTGGCAGCGACTCTCTCGTCGACCTGTTGGGCCATCTCGTGGAGCTGGCGGCCGCGGACGCGCTCCACGCCTTCATGTCCGCTGAGAACGTGATATTGGGTGACGATGCCGCCGTTTGGGCGACAAGGCTCTGCGCTTTCATGATCTGCAAGCACCCTGCGTATTGCGCCCCGCTAAGCTGGAATTCGGTGAACAAGTACCCGCTGTCGGACCCGGAGTCCAAGGTCTTCACTGCCGTGCCGAACAAGAACGCTGTGAGGGTCTTCCAGCCCGCTGCCGTCCAATTCGCCCACGCCAGGACTCTCGTCTTTGAGCAGTTCTGCGCGCTGCTTGGCCTGTTGAGCAGGGACCGCCTGGCGGAGGTCTCGGAGCACGTGATGGGCCTAGCGGAGAGGACGAGCCACGACCCGCTCTCGGTGGTCCTACTGTCGGGGTGCCGCTACCTTCGGTGGGGCACTGAGGACGCCGCCGCGGTCAACCTGGTCAGAATGTTTCTCAGGTTTGTCATCGCGCAGCTCGACGGCCACCGGAGCATGCCGGAGAGGAACGCTCACATCCAAACGATGGAGTGCGTGGTCTCCAGGCTGGACTTCACCAACGTATACGCCAAGCAGGACGTCCTGTCGCTCTTTCAGGTGGAGGTGAACCAGATCTACACAATGTGTGTGAGGTGGTCAAGCAAGAGGAGCTCAAGGACTCCTCGTACATGCTGCTTGCGACCATCTTCTCGCGCTGCCCGTCGAGCTTCTTGGTCAAGAGCCACAACTTCATCGCCAAGAGGCTAATCGGGCCCTTCAGCTCCTCTGAGAAGTCGAGGAGGAGCCTGGAGGCCCACACGCAGATCCTGCGGGGCTGCCACGCCAGGGAGAACTTTGGCTGGCTCCCAAAATTTCACAGGCTCGGGCACTGGTCCTGCGAGTACGTGCACTTCGACACGGACGAATCCTCCGCGTTCCAGTTCGTGCCGAGGGCTGACGAGACGAGGGAGACCAGGATCGGCCGCGTGATGCAGATCTGCGAGGCGATGTACTTCAAATCCCAGCTCAGCGGCGGGCTGAGGCTGGAGCCCAAGCTGGTGACCGCCATGGTCGGCCTGCTGCTCCAGTGCACGGCCAGCGCCTTTGAGTACATGACCACGGTGGTCCTTCCCGCGATGCTGGGCGCGGGGGCGATGCACAGGAAGGAGAATGACGCCAAGGAGTGGAAGCTCGCCGCCCTCGCCGCCGTCCGGGTCATTTTCGACCAAGAGTCCGGCTTCAGGGCAAACCTGTCCAAGAGCCTGGCCAAGGACCAGGACGAGGAGCACAACCACGTGACCTTCGAAGAGCTCTTCGAGGAGGTGTCCGCAAGCTTCGTCCCGCTGGTCAAGGAGCTGGCCCAGGGAAAGGCCAAGAGGATCCCCCCCGCGCCAGCCGCCGCCGCCGCTGAATCGATCTTTCCGCATATTCAGGTGGTCGGGGGCCTGGACTCGGACGTCTTGGACGACCAGCACGACTTGGCGCCGGATCTGGCGGCGGCGGCGGGGTCTGTCCCCGCGTGCCGGGAGGAGGTACAAAGGAGGAAAGAGGACCTGGGGCGGCAGATCAAGGAGGAGCTAGGGTGGCAGGGGAAGGATGGGCCGTCCTCGAGCCCTAAGTCGCCCTCGGAGTCGCTCAGGCTGGCAAACAGGCTGAGGCTCCGCGCGATCTGGCAGAGGGGACAGGGCGGCTACCTCAAGGCCAACGAAGGGGAGTACAGGTCGGGCCGGGATTCCTCCCGGTGTCGCCTGCTCGTCGAGTTCGCCTCCGCGCTCACCTTTCTGGAGCCGAACCACCTTTGCGGACTGGATGGCGGCGAGGGAAGCTTCCTTCAGTCCCTCCTCTTCTCTGAGGACCCCATCATCCTCCGCGGCGGCTCACTTGTGCTGCAGCGCCTGGCGGAGGCTGCGCCGGCCAGGATTCCGGACCTCCTCGCGCTCGTATGCGCCCAGAGCTCCACCGTGGCCCTGGCCTCCCCCCACAGGGTCCTCTTCTGCCTTGCCCACGCCGCCCACCTTGCAGAGTCCTGGTTGCACCATCTCGGGGCGAAGAGTGACCTGCCGGCCGTCCTACTGTCCGAGTCCCACCGGCCACTGCACATGGCGGAGGCCTGGGCCTTGGCCTCGCTGTGCCACGGGGACGAGGGTGTCAGGGCCTACGCCCTGTGGCTGCTTAGGTTGACTGGAAGGATTGGGGAGGCGCTGGAAAAGTTGAGATCGGCCAGACAGGCGGACCCCGCAGGCAAGCCATTCTCGTCCTGCTCGCGAATTCTGGTGGGGGACGCCCTCGTGGACCGCGCTTTCTACAGGGCGAGCACCGACTACGCCGACCTGGACTCCATCCAGCTGCCCGAGCTCAGGTCAGACGCCGGGAAGATCATTCAGCCCACGGTGTGCGGCCTGATCACCACCAAGCACGAGGGCAAGTGCTGGCCAAAGGTGTCCAGGGGATCAAAGGTCGAGGGCCGCGGGAGCGGCGTGGAGCTCGGCAAGTCGGAGCTCCACCTGAACCTGCTGCTGGAGCTCGCCGACGTGATCTGCGCCCACAGCAGGTTCCAGCCCACACTGCACGAGCTCTGGGCCCTGCTCAGAAAGGCCACTCGGCAGCTGCCCGAGATCACCGCGTCGATCCGCGAAGAGGAGCCCGGCAACACGCTGGTCACCTTGCTCTGCCTCTTCTTTGGCATTGCAGCGAGCGCCAGGGAGGAGGAGCGGTCCGAGCTTGGGATCCAGCAGCAGCTGAATTACGGCGAGAAGAGGCGGCGCAGGCTGGACCGGCCCAGCCGGTGGACCGCCATGGTGGAGGAGGACGGCGAGGTGAGAAACCTTGGGACCTCTCCGATGGAAGCAGACCACGTATCATCCGCCTTGGAGAAATGGGCGGCGTACTGCTCCGAGACGGACATGAAGAACGCTGCGGACACCCTCAGGTTTGGGGCCCTGGCCGACAGCGAGATCAACTTCGACGAGGTCCGCAAGTGGGTCGAGAACAAGAGGAGTAGGAAGTACGACAGGGCGGCGGGACTGCCGTTAGCGGAGGAGGTCAGGAACACGATCTACTCGTTCATGTCGGACAAGGCCTTCTTCTCCAACGTTCTCAAGCCGGATGGGAACCTGAGGGAGATCGTTTACAAGTGCGCCAAGTCAGCACACTGGTCCTCCACAATCCTGATCGTGCAATGCCTCGTCCAGTGGTACGAGGAGACCTCCACTCCAGCCAAGACTGCCGTACTGCTCGAGCTTGTGGCCCACCTGCTCACCAGCCACGACATCCACCTGTCCATGCAATACTCTGACAACATGCTGGACTGCGTCTTGACCGCCATCTCGGCCCTGGAGCAGGACCTCGAGACCCTCGTGATCCCTGGGGCCGCCCAAGCGTCCGACAAGGTCGTAACGGACGAGAAGATCGAGCTGATCCTCAGGCACAGGGGCCTGATCGAGAGGTACGCCTCTCTGCTTTGCTTCCTGTCTTCAACGTTCAAGAAGCTCTACGGGGGCAAGGACGGCTTGTGGCCCGCGAGGAGGCGGAAGCACTCGCTCGCGTTCCTGTCCAGAGTCTCCGCGAATATCGTGGAGGTACTGGGCCGGGACCCCAAGGACGGCGAGATGGAAGACAAGCAGAGCAGGATTGAGTCGCTGGTGGACCCGGTGGCCCTGGCACTGAACGAGGTCGTGTCCGTCTGCACCGCCAGGGACATCGAGGAGGAGTTCAAGTCGCCAGAGCTCGCACTGGATGGCGTGGGGCACCACCTCTCCGTCACCCTGAGGCTTCTTTTGGAGTCCAAGAAGCCCGACTTTAGGCTGGACACTCACATCAGGAGGTGCGCCAACAGCAAGCAGAGTGCCCAGCAGTTCAACGCGCTTTACCACTATGTCCTCGTGAGCTCGTCGAGGCCCAGGGGGCCGGTCGAGTTCGAGGACCTCGACGCCAGGTGCGTGGCCACCATCGTGGAGCACGCCCCGACTCTGGTGGTCCTGTGCACCAGAGAGATCTTTAGGGACAACCGGGAGACCTTTGGGAATGCTGCCAAGCTGCTAATCGTCATCGCCGCCGTCGTCCACGTCACCTACGCCGACAACCACGATAATCTGGAGTTCCAGGCTACGATGGCGATGCTGCACGGCCTGCACCACTCCTTTGCCACCAGCAGGGATGCCTATTCTGTCGACGTGGTGAAGAGGGTCGCGGGAACTTGCACCAAGCTCGCCGTGGAGGTCATTTCGGAGGCCTGCCTCCTGCTGGAAGCTTGCCTGGAGCGTGAGGAGGACGTTCTTTGGATCCTGAAGACGCTGTCGTACTGGTGTGAGCCCGTGGACACGATCATGCTTAACGCATGCGAGCTGAGGATTGACGAGACCGCGCTGCCAGAGGCTGGAACACTGCAAGCGAAGCGCGCTGCCTCAAGCGTCATCTTGTCAGAGCTCTGCGCGCTAACAGTGGCGATCTACGCCAAGGGTGGCCTGTCCTCGTCGATCCACCTGGCAGGGATGGTGGAGGTGTGGGAGAGCCTGTGTTACAGCCACGGCGAGGTCAACAACGGCAGCATGATCGAGATCACAACCTTTCTGATGCAGAGGTCCATCGATGGCGTCGTGTCGAGACCCCTTCTGAGGAGAATTCTCGATGCCCTCTGCAAGACGCTGCAGGACCAGATGGTCTCCGTGCTCACCACGCTTGCGCTGAGGTCGCTGGACGTCACGCTGAACGAGCAGAGCGGTTACGTAGACCACCACACACTGTCCATCTCGGGGCTCGCCGCGGTCTCCCTCTCGAACGTCTTCCAGGGAATGACCGCCCTGCCGAGGTCCGTGCGCTACGCCAAGCTCTTCGCCTGCGCTGTGCTGACCTTGGACAGCGCCAACGACCTGCAGAGGGCCGGGATGAGATCACTCCTGTCGTCTCTCATGTCCCAGATAAGGTCCGCGAGGGATAGGGAGCCCCTGAGTGACGTCATCCTCAAGCTCTGCAACGCCTCGAGCGACTCAGCTCACGGCAAGATCCTAGAGTGGAGCAATCTGGCCGCGGACGAGTACCCAAACCCGAGCCTGAGGGCCACGGTGAGGGCCTGCACGGTCTACCTGTCGGGAATATCAGGAAATTTTGACATCGAGCTCGGCGAGAGCGCCCTGGAGATGGCCTTCACCTCGAAGAACGAGGTGCTCGCGGGCCGGGCCTTCGAGATCCTGGCCTGCCTCGACTGCTACGCCAAGATGAGCATGAGGGACGTCTGCAGGGTCCTGCCGATGATGGCCAGGGTCTTCAGGGAAAAGGGCGGTCACCTTCTCGGGTTGAACCGTGAGGACTCCACCTTGCTCCAGTCCCAGGAGACCCTTAGCTCCAAGTCCCTGTACCTTTGCAGGCAGGCCTGCCGGTTCCTGCGGGGGCTCGTCAGGACCACGAACTCGGGGGACTCTGGCCAGGACAAGGGCGACCTCGTGGTGTACTTTTGGATCACCGTGGCCATCCTGAGGTGCAAGATCAGGCCCATCTACTCCAACTGCCTCGACATCCTGGCGTCGCTGATGTCCAACAAGGGGGACGTGTACCTGTCATCCTACGCCAGGAATCAACCCAAGTTCTTCTGGGAGTTCTGCGAGGGCTGGCGGCCCCAGATGGACGGCATTGGGCAGGTCCTGCTGTGGGGAATCTTGCAGGACAACTATCAGGTGCTGGTCAAGTCTCTGCAGCTCTTCACGCACAGCTCGGCGCTGCAAGCCGAGGAGATCTTCCACAGGGCCCAGATGCAGCGAGGGGACGTGACGGGCACCAAGGTATTCAAGACTGCCATCGCCATCTTGTGGCTCAACCTCGTATTGGAGGAGAACTGCACCCCAAAGCACGCCGGTGTGAACGCGCACCTCCCATTTTCGGATTTCGCCCAGCTGGAGTTCTTTAAGGCCAAGCAGGTGACGACGCAGGGCGAGGTGGGCCGGGGGGAGTGGCGCGGCCTGGCCGACGTCCTCGTGCTGGGCTCCAAGGGAAACTTTGACAATGAGCCGCACCGCTTCCTGACGGCCTGCGCCAGAAACCTGGGGGAGAGCCTGGGGAAGAGGGACCTTCTGCAGTTCTGCGAGGTCCTCACCGTCCTGGCCTGCCGCGGGTCGAGGCACGTTAGGCTCCCCTGCCTGAAGATGGTCCTCGTCTTGGTCAGCCAGCCCGACAAGTACTTTGCGAGCGAGCTGCTGGAAACATTCTTCCCAATCATGGACAAAGATTTCGCGCAGGACTTGGAGTCCAAGGATCTTGCCGAGAGGATCGTGGGCGTCCTGCAGCAGTCCAACGCCTTCAGGATGCTCCGAGGCGAGGTGGCGGCGCCCGCCAACTTCAGGTTCTACGAAGAGGTCATCGAGGAGGAGGGATCCGCGAGGGTGAAGTCCTCTCTCTCCGCCATCCTCGTTGTCTCCTCCAAGGTGGAGGACTACGCGTTGGCCAAGGAGGCCAACACGAGCGGCTGGGACAAGCTCTTCTCGAACGAGGCGGTGCTGACCATTTCCGAGAAGCTGGCCGAGAAGGCCAGCGGCCGGGGGCCACGCCACCGCAAGAGGAAGGACGACGATGACGCCATCGAGGCCGAGTTTCTCACCGCGTTCGAGAAGGTTCTGAAGACGGACTCGATTCAGTCGACGTTCCTGTCCAAGGAGCCCCAGGAGCCAAAAAAGGGAATGGGCGACTTCTTGCGGGACTCGAAGTCCCCTCTGGCCGCCCAGGGAAGGTCTAGGGGTCCCATCATCGTCGGAAGCAAGGTCAGGAGGAAGAAGACCAAGAAGGCATCGGCGGCCGCACCGCCACCGCTTCCACCGCTGGAGCTGCTCATGGCGTCTCAGCCGGCCCGAGCCGGCAATGGCGAGATCGACTCGGAGGACTCGTACTCGTACTCCTACAGCTACAGCGACGACGATGGGACCGAGGACTCTTACAGCTACAGCAGCGAAGGGGAGGAGGATGGCGTTGGGGCCGGCGGCGGCTACGACAGCGACGACTTATACTCCTCTTACGACTACAGTAGCAGCTACAGCACCTCGACGTCGGAGCCGAGCTACTCAGACTGAGGAGGCGCTTGTGTAATTATTCCTTAACTTGTAAAACAAACAAACGTCGAGACGTTACGGAAGGCAACCACCACACATGAAGCTGGGAGGACCCTTCTGGAAACTCGCTCAATTGGGAGATGACCAAGATCCAGTGCGTTATGAAGGAAAAGGAATAGAATTCTGAGGCAGCTGTCAGACGAGGAGAGCGACGTCGACAGCAGCAGAAGAATGGGGAGGCTTTCGCGCACGCAGGAGAAAGCCGCGGCGAGCCTGGCGGTCGCCATGGGCCGCGTGCCGGTCGTCAAGTTCACCGCCGCGGCCGGTGGCGGCCTCAGACCCGGCGCAGGAATCACAACGATCTTGAAGCACCTTGCCGCGGGCGGAGCCGCTTGTTACATGTCCATCGCGCACGCTCTGTACTCGGCCAAGACTTCCGACGTAAACCTGAGGAACCCGAATATGTCCGTAAGCGACAAAGTGCATCACTCGAAAGCCGCGACGCGACACCAGAGCCTGCACCACATTCTAGAGCGCGCGAAGAGCGCATGGTCTTCAACTCGAGTCCTTCTCGTGGATGACCTCGACCTCGTCGCACTCCCCAAGGAGCTTCACTCAGGGGACCGCTCCGGGGTCTCGCCCGAACCCTTGATCTTGCTCAAGGCCCTGGCGGATCACGCGTCGGAGAATGGACTGTGTCTGGTGTACACGAGCTCCGTGGAGGACCCGGAACGGCGTTGTGGTAGCCCCTTTGTGGTGGAGCTGGACGCGTACACTGAGGAGGACTTCGCCTTCTTCCTGAGAGAGTTCTGCGCAGAGAAGGACGACGTCGACTCAGTGCAAGTGTACCAGAGGTTCCCACAGCTCTCTCCGGCGGAGCTTAGGGTTTTGTGCGTACCGGAGGCCGAGGGAGCCAAGCTCGGCACCGAGGAGGTGTGCAAGAACGTTCACAGGCTGACGGACGTGCTAGACCTCGAGAAGGTGGAGGGCGTGGACGTCCCGTCTCTGCCGGGGATGTCCAAGGTCGCGAAACTGCTGGAGACGCAGCTGCTCCTGCCGTTCGAGAACATTGGCAGGAAGGGCAGCGCGTTTGGCGCCCCCAAAGCGGGTGTTCTCCTGTTCGGCCCCCCAGGGACAGGGAAGACCTCCATCGGCAGGTGGCTCGCACACAGGCTCCAAGGCAAGCTCTTCATGGTCAATGAGATGTCCATCAGGAGGCAGCTGCAGGAGACCTTCGCCAAGGCTGAGGCCTCGGCGCCTTCTGTCGTGTTTATCGACGACATTGATTCTATCCTACACCGGAGCAAGGTGGCGTGGGGCGGCGGGAGCGACCTGTTCAGGTTCCTGCTCGCCAAGATGGACGGTCTGCTCAGCAGGAAGGACAGGAAGGAAGGGAGCAAGGGCCAGGTGGTGGTCGTGATGTCCTGCGAGAGCCCTAGGAGCCTCCCAGAGGCCCTGATCCGGTCCGGCCGGATCGAGCTCTGGGTCAAGACAGAGTACCCAAAAGCGAAGCAGCGCGCAAGGATCCTTCGCAAGTTCATGGACGAGAGCGAGCTTGGCGCCGTCTCGGACGCCAAGGTCGACGAGGTCGCAAACAAGACAGAGGACATGAGCGCGGCAGATTTGAGGAGGCTCGTTGGAGATGCTCAGAACGTGTGGGCGGCAGGCAACGGGGAGGAAACGGTGGAGGGAGCCCTGGATGAGGCCGTGCGGCAGCTGCGGAAGATGCGAGATGAGGTCGACCAGTTCATGAAGACCATGTACACCTAAGGGCGAATACTACTGTGCACCCCAATCTATACTAATACACTACGCAAAAAACAAATTCCCCTTTCCTCGTTCACTACAGCTCCACGGCGTTGATGTCGCTGATCACCCTGTCCTCGAGGTCCCTTCCCGCTGCAATGGCGATGATGTCGCCGATGAGTTCCGTGTTCAACAGGATGTTCACGTGGTCTCCCGTCCTCGGCCCGCCCCTCAGCGAGAGCGCGGCTGGCTGGTGGCGGTACTCCCTGGACGTCACAGCGATTTTCAGCCCTGGGTTCAGCCTGGCGTTTTTCCTCCAGCCCCGCTTGCCCTTGGAGCACATGTAACCCAGTGAAACGAGCGGCACGGTGCCGTCCCCGTCGCTCCACTCCACCGACGAGATCTCCAAATCCTCGCCCTTTGCCTCCAGCCTATACGCTCTCTCCGTCTCCACGCCAACGCCATACAGGCAGTACATCTTCAAGTTGGGGCTGCGGGGCAGGGGCTCCAACAGGGCCTGGCCCCAGGTCGTCTGGTGGCAAAGGTGGGAGGGTCGAGAAAGGGGAGGCCCGAGTTTAAACGAGCGAGTCAGATCCCCCCCCTCAAAAAAAAAATAAAGAGCGGCGGAGCAAAAGTCTCTCGAGCGATGACAGCGTGGATTGCCCGCCCTTACCTTGTCTGCCCCCCACATTTGCCTCGTCTCCTGCCCAGACCTGTTGTACATCAAGTCGATGCTCTCGGTGGTGGTGAAGGGGACGCAGCCCTCCGCGTTCGGCTCGCCGTACTTGTCGGCGTCCTTGCCTCCGATGCACATCAGTGTCTTGTGGGGAGCGCTGCCCCACATCTCCTCCCCACCCTGGGGCAGCATCAGAGACCCAGAGCTCATGCTACGAAACCAGTGCGCCCTGCCGTTTTTTGAAAGGACAGAGCGCTCCGACAGGATGCTCTTGAAGTCGGGGAGCCAGATCGACTCCGACGTGTCGCCGGACGTCATGGCCGCGATAACTGCGTTTCATTGGAAGTGAAGTCAGCAATGCACTCGACAACAAATAGAGAGAAGGGGGAGAGACTTCTGATTGCTTTGCTTGTGTGTGCGACTCACCCTTGGGCACACCCAGGACCGGCCCCCCGATGTTTACGTATCTGTGGATGTACTTGTCGACCCACCCCTTGCCCCCTTTGCCCCCCGCCGGGGACTCCACCCAGCTCATGAAGTAGCGCGCCAGAGTGTCACCGTACGAGTGCGTCAGGACACAAGCCGGCTTGCCGTGGACCTCGAAAGAGGACTCGAAGGTGTGCTTCATCCTGGTTAGGAGGCCATCCCTCCGCTGAGCGGCCGAAGAGCGAACGGAAACGTCGGAGTCAGAATTGGGGCGACAGCCTTGAGGGCAAGCGCGGAAGATATCCCTCACCTCAAGCCGGGAGGCATCCATTCTCCAGTCATAAGGGTGAACGTAGAGGTCCGAGTTGTCGTATCCCACGTCAGCGAGGCTCTCTACGATTTGTGCCCAGATGCCGAAGCCAGGCATGAAGTATTCCACGTTGCTCAGGCCCTCCGCCGGCCTCACTGTGATTCCCTCGGGATCCTTTTTTTTTGGGGGGGGGGGGAGGGTTCGGGTTTTTTTTTTCAGTTTCCGGGGGGGGGGGGGGGG
>Ga0160423_10004006_pt1 | contig 12172 bp, 14 predicted proteins | sample CRUFie14St8metaG_FD_108191 | JGI IMG/M metagenome (GOLD analysis project Ga0160423, IMG submission 108191) | Marine microbial communities from the Costa Rica Dome - CRUD Field 142mm St8 metaG | ecosystem: Environmental > Aquatic > Marine > Oceanic > Photic zone | place: Costa Rica: the Eastern... | reverse complement strand
CATCAGCAAACTCTGTAGTTAATCCCGGTTGCCAAGTACTAGGCGGTAAACCATTTGCGCCTGTTGTTGAAATTCTAATAGATCCTGGGCGATTTAATTCTGGTGTAGTTGCAACAATCCCTGCACTAATAGGATATTGTGAAAGGTTTCCTGCAATTAAAACAGATTTAAATGACCGAACAACTTTAGCTCCGATATGATATGGTTCACTAACAAGTTCTTTTTGCCAATCCCAACCGGGCAAGGGTCTTAATTTAAATGTACCAGATGTTTGTGTTTCGATATATTGTGGAGTATGATAACCATTATTAAGAATAATTAAACGTCCACCATCGAATAATGTTGATTGCCAATCTTCTGGTTGAAAAGCAGCATAATCTGTTGGGGCTATTTGATTATGTATTAACTTACCTGAAGAAAAAGAACCAACAACGGAAGAAATATCTGTTGATAAAGTTAATGTTTTTTTATCTGCGCTTATTGAATGTATTTTTAATGCACCCGTAGCTGTGCTATTAAATGTTTCTGGGTTACACTCAATTAAATTAAATGTTTCTCCAACTTTAAGATTATGATCATCTGTCGTTAAAGTAACGGTAGCATCATTATTGCCTGTTCCTTTATTAATTGCAGTAACTATATTTTCATAAGGAACAAGGGCTGTTCTTGTACCAGAAGAATTAATGCTATTAATTATTGTTGTTGCAGGAACAACGGCAGTATTTCTTTGAACTTCAATATATTGTTCATTTCCAGGGATAGGCCAATAATCAAAAAAGTCTATCTGTCCAATATAACTATATGTACCACCACTAGAATATGCTGCATTATTATTTATTGCTTCTTCAATAGTTATTATTTTTCCTGAAGGATCTACAGAAAAAACTGTAAATGTTGTATTATAAACACTAGGAGTAACGCCTGTTAAAGAAAAAGTATTACCTTTAACAAGTCTAACATCTTTATTAAATGTTATTTTTCCAGTATTTACGCCTGTACCGACACCAATTGCTGTTACTGAAGCAGTTACTTGAGAAACATCAGGTATTGCTTTAACTGAACCTTTTCTTTTATTTACACCACCATTTTTAAAAAATACATTTTTTCCATTAGTCCATACGTTTGGCGCAAGAATATGACCCGAAACATCTTTAACGATTCCGGCAGTATCTAATCCCGAAATAGGCAATAATTGTTTTTCGTCAGTCATATTAAACCTCTTAATCGTCTGATTTATTTATTTTTTTAAGAATAAGCCTATCGTAAATTAAAATTGTATACCAAATTATTGCAAACCCTGCAGCAATAGGCGGTAACAAACCTAAAAATGATGTTAGTATTGTTCCACATGCCATAATGTCTAAAATTTCTCTCATATTAGTGGCCCCTCAAAATTAGCTCGAATGTTGCCACCTGAATTTGCTTTAAATCTTTCTTGATTATTTAGTCTAGTTATAAGTCCATTTGCTTTTTGTTCGTATTTTTGTGCGGAATTATCTTCTCCTAAGTAATCAAAAATAAAAGATAATGCTAAATAAATTATTAATCTTTCTTGATTATCTCTTAAAAAATTAGGTTGTTCTTTTCCTTTAAAATAAAATGCTTGAGTATAATTATTCCCTGAAGTTGCTGATGCAACATCATTATTATCTGGATCAGGGCTTGTTACTGAAGATAAAAAATAAAGTGCTGTGCCATTAACTGAATCTGAAGTTTCTAAATTTCCTGCTGTAAAATTAGCAGGTGTTACTGCATATTCAGTTCCAATTGTTTGTCCTTTTGAATAATATAATAATTCAAATACATCGCCTTTAGAAAAATTAGGATGAACAAGAATATTACTTTTTTGGCGTGTCCAACAATAGTTAGAATATTTAGATGCACTATCACTAACAAAAGTTCTATAATCTGTTTTATGATCATATACAATAGTATTTAATTCTACTAAAGAAGAAACAGAAGCAAATGCTGTAGTTTCTGTAAAAGCTATAATTTTAATTGTGTCGTTAGCTGTTGCGCCTGTTGTTAAAACTATTGACGTTTTGTTAGTAGCTGTAAAATCCGTTGATGGGTTTAAATATAAACCATTTTTTGTAACAAGAATACGATTAAGTTTATAACTTAATGTGTTATTATTATTATCATTTCCTGAAAATGAAGTTTGCCCTTGTGTTGCTGTATATTCAAATGTTTGGACACTTGAACTTTCAATTATATTATTAAATGCAACAATATTTAATTCATCATCTTTAAATGCACCTGTTGTTAGTGCTACAGATACACCATTAGTTGCTGTATAATCTGTTGAAGGGTTTAAAAATACACCATTTAAAGTAACAATTATCGCCCCTGGGCTATATTGTAATAATACACTATTATCGTCTTTTCCTGAAAATAAAGTATCACCTGTGTTTTCTACTTTAAAAGAAAATACACTTGTACCAGATGCAGGCGAACGATTTTCAGTTAATCTTCTTAATGCTAAAAATTCAATTAAATCTTCAGGAATTGGAAAACTGTTACCTGTAGTAGTAGCGGTAAAATTAAATAATTCTTCCATTCCTTCTAATCTTAATTCACGGTATCCTGTTTCGGTAGCATAACGAATTGAATCTTTAATAATCGTATCAGCTAAAACCGAGCTATCACGATTCGACCAATCCCTTACTTTATTAACTAAGGCATCAAATAATGGTGTTGACATTTAAGCCTCCTATGTACTAACGATTAATTCCGGATACTCAGTTATAATAATGTTTTTTAATTTTTTAACAGAATCTTTATCTTTCATAAAAGTAGGAGCATGTATATCTAGCCCATATTTTTCTAAAATTTCAATAGCAACTACATCTGGTATTGTTGCAAATTTACGATAATGACTTTTTTGATTATTATTTTCTAAATTTTCACGATCTCGTTTAACTGCATCTAAATAAGGTTGAATATCTTGTTTAACTTGCATTTTAGCTGTTTCATTTTTATCATAAATAATTTCAGCTTTTAAATTAAAATCTTGAATTCCGGGGGTTACTGTCCACTTTGGCATATTATTTTCCTATGATGATAATAGAATATCAAATGCTTTACTTCTAGCAAGATAACCGACTTGTATTATTAAAGTAGAAGTAGCATATGTAGTTGAACCTACTACTGCGCTAGTAATTGTATCACTATTATTAGTTACTACATACGCACCATCGCTAAGTTGATAATACCTAGAACTATTTGCAGCAACACCGCCTGAAGCAGAGCCTGTAGGGTTGGTTATTTTAAGAACTAAAGACATAGTTTTTCTCCAAATAAATAAGGGGAGACTCGAAAGTCTCCCCCGTTGGTCTTTATTTAAGGCCGTAGATGCCACCAGAAGCAAGTGGGCTGCGGCAAACAAGAGTTTGCTCTTCAACCAACATTCCAACTGTTGAGTCACCTTTTTGACCTACATCAACCTCTGACATAGGACGTAGCGAAGCTAGTTCCCAGTATTGAGGGTCATAGATAAATGCAAATGCATTACCAAATGATGTGTTTGCACCAGTAGCAGTGTAATCGGCGGGTACATTTAGTCCCATGATATAATTTGGAACAATTTGTAGATCACCGAAATCACTCATGTACATATCAATTGACTGACGAAGTGCGCCTGTATCATCGATATTACGACGAGTGTTAACACCAGATGCGTGTGCTAGAGAAGAAATATCTCTACGGATTTTTGGAGAAGTCATAACAGTTGTTGCGTTACCACCTTCTTCATAAATTCCTTGCATCACTGTATCAATATCAGCAAGTGTAATTGCATCGTAACCATCAGCAGAACCAGCAGTAATACCAGTTGAGCCTTCATTACGGTTAGCAGATGTGGGTGCTGCACAATCAATGGTTGAAGAACCATCGTCTTTAAATACACAAGTTTCAGGACTATTAATCCATGCTGTGTAACCGCCCATTGTACGTGCGCCAGAGCCAGAAGCTACTTGGTTAGCATTTACGATATCAGCTTCAATATCACGGCGTAGTTCTGTACCACGCTTTTTTAGCTGATAGGCATATTCATCAGCAACACCTGCTTGATCCACGGCTCTTTTCGATCCGGAAACAGCAATTGTTTTACCGTTAATTTGACAGAAGTTACCTAAACGTGTACGGTTCGGGCCTGTCTTGTATGCGCTTGCACCAGATGCACCATCGGCGGTTGAGCCAGATGCGTCAGGCACAGCAAAGTCTGCACCTTCAATTAGCTTACTGTTACCTGGGGCTTCCAGTGTATCAGTTTGCCATTCATGATAAATCGCAGTTGCTTTGGATTTTCCAATGCTAGAGATAAAAGGAGTTTCATCTCTTGTAATCATTGAAATAAAGTTAGCAAGGTCTTCTCGTTCAGAAACAGTTGAATCGTTGCTGCCAGAAGCCTTTCTACTACCTGCTGTGTTAGTAGCGTAAGGATTTGTAGCCATTTTAAATCACCTATATTTTGGTTTATTGTTGAGATAGAGATTTTTGGGCATAATTACGCAAGAAAGCCATTTGCTCATCTCTAGAGGCATCTTGTTTAAATGCTCTAGCTTTAACCATGCGTTCTTGATCTATTTTCTTTTGTTCAACAGGTTTAGACTTTTTAATCGGAGCTTTACGAACCTTAATCTTTTCTCGTTTTTTAGCTCCAGTAGTAACGCCTTGTTCAAGTTTTCGATAATCATCTAAAATTTTAACAATTACAGGGTCAGTAATAGCTGCCATGTATTCGTCACTAAGTCCTTTATTTCTGCCGAATTCAACTAATTTATTAGCATACTCATCATTATATTCTGGAATATATTCTGGTATTTTTTCAAAAAAATTAGTAACTTGTGTGTTCCATTTTTCTTCAACTAATTTTTGTTGTTCAACAGTTGCACTATTAACAATGCTTTCACGTTGTTGTCGTGCTTCCCAATATTTTGCTTGGGCTACCTCACGTTTATCTTTTAACTCTGATAATTCGAAAGTATCTCCGTTTTCACGGGCTTCATTAATTCGATTATCTAGTTCATGATATTCACGAGCTAGTTGCTCTTCTGTTGATTGGAAAATAGAAGAAATAGCTGCAGTAAGATTATTAACTTCTGCTAATTTTTGTTCTCTTTCAGCATCTATTTCCTTACGTAATTCGCCAATTTCACGACCCTTCTTAGAAAGATGTTGATCAGTTGCATAACCTTTTCTTAGTTCTGCAAGGGAAATGTTTTGTACTTCTCCGTCTATATTAACTGGAATTTGTACTTCCCAATCTACTTCATCTTCAGAGATTATTTCAACTTCGTCGGTAGCGTCTTCTTCAGAGGCATCTTCGTCATCTTCATTTTCTTCTTCAGATTCAATGTCTTCTTCATCAACATTTTCTGACTCAGAATCTTCTTCGGGGTCTATAGAATCTTCTTCGTCAGCATCGTCCTGTTCAAAAATTTCTTCGGGTAGAGATTCATCATCTTCTGTAAATTTAGAAGACTTTACAATGTCAGCCAAAATTTCGTTTTCAGAACGACTATTGCTTTCCACTTCGGCAGACTCGGCATCCTGTTCGGGGGTAGCGGAATCTAATGCTTCTGTTTCATCAATCATTTATTACTCCTTGTTTTTGAAGGTGCTTTTCCGGGTACAGCTTCAAAAACCTTTTCTATGTAATTTCTTACAGTTATTGCATTGGAAAGTGTTGCAACAACCTCTCTCATTCGATGCGGAGCTTTTTCCGTCATCTTGATATCTGTTGCCATTAAATCATCTATGGCTTGTAATATAATATCTTTATTAATTCTGTCTTTTAATTCAGGTTTGCTCATCTTTGTCCTCATTTGTTTGTAAATGAACTACATTTTTACCAAATGTTTCAATTGTAATCAGTTTTTCTTTAACTGATCCTAAAGCCATCGCTGTAGAATACAAAAATTCTCTTGATTTATTTTCATGTGGATCTGTTTTTAACCATTCAATAAATAAATCTACTAGAACTTCTCCATAAGCTGTATTAAAAAATTGTTCACGTTCTCTACTTGCAAACTCAGAATTAACCAATGCTTCTTTAGATAATCTATCAGGATGGACTTTATCTGTCAGCCTCTTCTCGGCTGTCTCTTTATATTTGTCCATGAATTTATATTAGTCCTTGTTGTTTAGCAATTTCTAAAAGTTGTTCAGGTGAAGGTGCTTGTTGTTCTTGAGCTTTATTGCTCTCCCCAATCATTCTAACACCTTCAGCCGCCATTGCAAATAATTCTTCAAATGACGGGTGCGGGGGTAACTGTAATCCTTCTTTTGCAGCGTCTAAAGAAATTTTAGACCACTCTTGAGAAGACTTATCTAGTGCAACTGCAAGTTGTTTAGTATTATCTTGCAATGAATTATCTGCTTGAACATGAGTATAACGAACATTAGCATCTTCTAAAGCAATTTTAGATTGAATTTGTTGTTGCTCTTGTTGTTTCTTTTCCTGTTCTTCTTGTGCTGACTGTTGCATTGCCTGGGCTGCTTGTTGCCTAAATTGTGGATCTTCATAATCCATAAAGAATTGTTGCGGATCAACATCCATTGCTTTCAAAATTTCAAAAGCTAAAACTAATGGTGCTTCTGGCTTAATTGCCATTCCTGCATTTGCATTTTGTACTGCTGGAATTACTTCCTGTGCAATTCTTTGGAGCTTCATTAATTTTGTAGAATTACTATTTTCACCGACATCTACTAAGATTTCAACATCCATTTCTTTTGGCATTGTTTCTAAATTAACTGATTTATAAACTGCAGGATTATCGATATTATAATATGAAACTTCTTTCATATTCTTCCGCATAGTTTTATAAACGCCTTTAATACAACGTTTAAAACCTGTTTCAGCAAAACGTCTAACAATATTTTGAATTCGTTTTTGTGCTGCAGATTGAACTTGTGCTACTTTTTGTTCACTGTTACCAGAAACATAAAGCGTATCATTTAAACCTTGTGCAGCTTTTGACATACCTGTAGCTTGTTCTTTATGCAATTGTAAAAATTCTAATAATGGAACAATGCTTGATGAAATTGTTTCAGGTGGTAAGTTTTGGACTGCAGCTGCAGGATTACCATTTGTAGCAATAAGCTGTTTAGGTTTCATATTTTGTAATGCAGAAAAATCTACTACATTAGGGTCTGCTAATTTTGGAGAATAATTAGTAAGATAAGTATTCTCAACAAAACCTCTTAGAATTGCTGTTGATGCAAGAGTAGATGATCTAACCATATCTGACATTGATAATCCATAAAATTCATGTGGAATTTCAAAAGGACATAAGTCGGCAAGAGGAATTTCATCAACGTCTTCTTCGTGTAAAATATGATCACCTACTGAAATAATATATTTTAATTCAGCAACGCCATCTCCGTCTCGGTCTACTTTAAACCATGACTCTGTAACAGAAACTTCTGTGTTTGCTTCTGTTTCAAATAAATCAGAAACATTTGGTTCGTTCCAGTATTCTTGTCCGGTAACTTCTTTTCTAACTGCACGTTCTTCAGAATAATCTGTAATAATACTATTACCATAAGATTCGCCTAAACGATCCCAATCACCAACTTTGTCTGCCATTTCTGGAAATTGTTTTCTAATTTCAGAACGTGTCATTTCTCTTTGTATTGCTACAAAAGAAGAATCGCTAATAGATGTTGCATGTCGATCAATTCTAAAATTTTCAGGTGGTATTACTTCTAATACAATTCTTGACCTATCAATTTTTTTCTTAATTCTAACATCTCTATATATTGCGCTTTCATCTGGATCTAAAGAATTTTCAAGAATTAAATCACCAACAATTTCTACATTATCGTTAGCCAATAATTCATCTAAAGCTACCTGGGTAATAACTTCGTATTCTTCAAAAGTATGGTCAAATTCTTCAATATAATCCCAACGAATTACTGCTGTTTTCCAAAGCAATGCAGATTTAACCCAAGTATTAAATATTTTCCAACCATCATTCTTTTTAAAAATACAATAATTAACTAAGTCGGAAGCTTGTTCAGCAGCAAATAAAGCACTAGGAGAAGATTCATACGGAAGAAATTTTGCAATTTTATTATTTTCAAACATTAACTCCGAAATAATTGCAAGGTATGCTTCAATTACTTCCGTTGTATCTGAAGCAACAATACTTGAAACACCTTGAGGTGTTAGATGGTTTTTAGCAACACCTGCATATTCATATGTAGATTTCATTCTTTCATGTGCTAAATCTGAAGAACTTAAAAATCTTCCTACGCTATTCATAATGCCAGATTCAATCATATTGATTAACTGACTATCGGTTATTTTTTCTTTATAACCTCTTGCTTTTTGTGCCATAACAATGACTCCTAACTAACAATCAAATGTGAGGGTTTTTTACGCCACCTGAACACCCACAACAGGCGAGGACAAACGGCGATTCATGTATTACGATTTTCACCTCGAATCAAAAGATTAACTTCATGATTCTTTTCTTTTTTCTTTTTTGGTTTCGTAATTTTATTAGATAATTTTGAAAGTGTTTTTAACTCATCTTGAGAAACTTTCCCTAAATATGGTTTTGTCATAATTTTCCTCTTAGTCGTGTAAAAAACAAATATCAATCTTAGTAAATAAATTTGGAACTACTACTTCATTACTTGTAGAAAATGTTGAATCAGGGTATAAATTTAAAGAGTCTACTTTTAATAGTTGATTATATGCAGATTCGTTTTTAATCATTTCACCTGCATACGCAATTGCATTATTAGCAACTAAAATTTCTTTAACTTTAGCCCAATAGTTTGTATCATATAACCAAGCCCTACTTCCTGTTGAATCATTACCATGCACGCCACTTAAAATAAAAAAATGATTATTTTCTTTAATAGAGCCTGTTATATAACTAATATCTTTATTATCTTTACTAATTTTAAGTTTAAAAGGTTGTTGATTCATTACAGAAAAGACTGTTGATTTGCATTCAGTTACGTCTGCAATTGGCATTGTTTTACCTACAATTTCATTTGCACAATCATTCCAAAGAGCATCAAACTCTTCTTGTGTATAAGAAGAAACTGTTTGTGCTGAGTATGACATAACTATTCCTCCTCGGAATCTATTTGTTTTTCACAATTTTGTTTTATTTTATTTAATACATCTAAAGATACTTTAACAGGCAATTCACTAAGCCCTGCTAAAATAATATTTACTTCATTAATATCAAATTCTAAATTAAATTTTTTGTTGTCCATCTTAAATAATCCTCTGTTTATAAATTATCTGCCCCATAGAAATTTGAAAAAGAAATAGTCCCAGACGTTGGCACACTAGTATTGAGTGCTATGAACGAACCTTTTACATAAAAGCCTGATTGGACTAAACCGCCGCCTCGATAGTATTCAGAAATAGAATGTGGTGTACTTCCGCCCATTTCTGCGGCGATATCGGACATGCTTATCGCTCCTGATGTTTGTAATGCCATTAATCTGTCTCCGGTGTAGCATCGTCATAAACACCCCAAGGTAGTCTTTGAGATTGTTCTGCAACAACTGGGCGTTCAATTTGACGTTGTATGTTATGGTTGATGTCGTAAAGAAGTTCTTCATCAGCTTCTAGGTTTTCTTGAACCCACGCCTCGACTTGAGTTTCTGTCAAATTTGCAAAAGCTGTAAATCCTTCTGCTTGAATTTCAGAAAGTTTAAAGATTGTTATTCCGTTGAACCGACCAAAGCGAGAGGTCTCTGAACATGTCCCACGGCGTTCCCACTCGACCTTGGTTACAGCATCCGTTAGTGCATCGTTGCTACTAGTAGATACATGTTTAACTGTTAGTGTATATGATATTGTCATCCTTGAAGTTCCTGTACTTGTGCTTGCAGGTCATCAACCTGACCTTTTAATTCTTTGATTGCCTCAATAAGAAGTCCGACTGTGTTGCCGTAGCTAACACCATATTCGTCCACATCTTCAGCATAGGTCACAAGTTCGGGGCAAACCTCATTGACCTCTTGCGCTATGACACCTATCTGCCGAGACTTATCTTCGCCGAATCGTTTGTTGTAGTAGACACCTCGCATTGCCAAAGTTTTGTCTAATGCATTGTCAATCGTGATGATGTTTTCTTTACTTCGTCGGTCTGAGTAAGCCGTAATATTGCTGGTAGCGTAGATTTGACCAGACACATACAGTCGATAACTTGATGACGTTGATGACGTACCTATTCCTAAACTATCATTACCAGACTTCCAATACCAAGCCCATCCGTGGTTTGTATCGTGAAGACCTACATCATTATTTCCGTCACGACCCATAAACGCATATTCACTTTGAATACCATAGCCTTGCCAACTATTACGCCCAGTACTATAAGTCGTAATATTACCATAGCTATTACCAGCTTGCTCTGGCGAGGTTATGCCTCGTCCTCGACCTTGCCAGTACAAACCTTGGTCGCCATTACATCTAAACCAGTTGTCTGAATATGCTTTGTTGGCAATCATATCGACGCTATAACTGTTTCTATGTAATTCATCATATGATGAACCATTATAAAAATAGGGAAGACCGCCACTACTTATTCTTATTCCACGATTTGCTCTGTCGTTCCAAAAGAAACTATGAGTATTAGTAAACTGAATGTATCCATTTGCTGTGCCACTTGTTGTAAAGCGCATGTATGGGCTTGTACCACTACCAGTGTAACGTATGACTTGGTTTGCATCACCACTCAAGGTTACTCCGGGGTCAGTACCTCGTGCGTTAAGAGTTATGCCTTGACCTGTCATATTGACTGGTAAATAACTACTGCTATCACGGTTGTAACCATGCACAAAAGCTGTTGAGCCTGAGACACCAATCTCCATTGCTCCGCTTGTACCAGTCGTCCCTGTCGGCGTGTTGTACCAACCAGTGGCACGAACCATTCCTGTTGCATAAACATCATGTTTAAAAAGTGACTGACCTGTTGGCTTTATGCGAAGTCTTTCTGATGCGCCACTACTGCCAGCATCATAAGAACCTGTGTAAAGAACTATTGCTGTAGCTTCTTCAACACTCCAGCCTCCACCACCAAGATAAACTGTTCGGTCTGTTCCATTGTCCCAACCAGCCATACCCAACCATGAAGTGCTTGCATCGTCTTTTTGAGCAAACGTCAGAATACCGCCTTGGTTTGTATTATCTGTGTCTGAGCGTCTTAGCTGTATTGACCCATAACTACTAGAGCCGACTTTGTTAATAGTTAATGTTTCAGTGCCAACATCTTGAGTACTGAAACCAATCGCACCGTCGGTGTTCATTACCATCCGGTGTGCGCCATCGATCCTATCGTAGGCCATGTAATACTTAGTATCACCTACACCCATAGAAAAGCGTGTGTCAGTTGACCCTGCGCCAGTGCCTCGTAGGTGAATAACTCCGTATCCTGTCGAGCCGCCTTCGATAGCTAACTCTGTGTTATTTCCATCGCTACCCCATTGGCTGTCGTATGGAGTAGTTGTATTAATACCTATATTACCTGTAGGGGTTATAATAACCCTTTCACTACCCGCCGTGTCAAATCTAATAGTGTCATCATCAGTACCTTCTTCGACTTGTATTTTTGTGTCGCCATCCGCATCAGCAATGCTATCACCACTGCCACCGCCACCGGATTGGTCAACAAAAGTAAACGTACCAGAACCATTCGTTGACAAGACTTGGTTAGCTGACCCGTCAGAAATTCCTAAATCAGTTAAAGTTGACGGTATTGAGGTGTTTCCTGCTAAGGCTGTTGTTGCTGATGTACCAAGTTGTAAAGCATCAGTAATGCCATAACCACTTATAGTAGTTGGTTTGCCAGACAAAGAACTAAAAGCTCCGTCAAATGCATCAGTAATACCATATCCTGCTATTGTAGTAGGTTTATTTAATATTTGTGCATCACCGGAAGATGCGTTAAAATCTGATTGTACATTAACCTCTGCACCCGTTGCGATTCCTGAAAGTTTGGTTTTTTCTGCATCTGTAAAAGCATTAGTATCTGAATTACTTTCATATGCAGTTTTAATTTCAGAAGCACTTTGATCGGCTGTTGCACTTGTTTCAATCCCATTTAATTTAGTTAATAACGCATCGGTAAGCGCATTAGTATCGCTTTCGCCTTCATATGCAGATTTAATTTCTGCACCTGTTTGGTCAGCCGTT
>Ga0160423_10004005_pt1 | contig 12175 bp, 9 predicted proteins | sample CRUFie14St8metaG_FD_108191 | JGI IMG/M metagenome (GOLD analysis project Ga0160423, IMG submission 108191) | Marine microbial communities from the Costa Rica Dome - CRUD Field 142mm St8 metaG | ecosystem: Environmental > Aquatic > Marine > Oceanic > Photic zone | place: Costa Rica: the Eastern... | reverse complement strand
GATTGAGCTCTCTGCGTTGACAATAATAAATTTGCCTCATCATCTCCAGCGCTATCAGTATGGCCGTGTATAGCCACTTTCAAATCTTTTCTGTTTTGTAAAAAACTCACAAAGACAGATAGCACATGTTTAGCTTGTTGATTTAATGAGAAACTATCTGTTTCAAAATAAATATTATTGATACGAAACGCCTCTCCCTTCTGCATTTCCTTCATATCGAAATCTAATTTTCCTGGACTCTCAAAACCTTCATCAGTTGCCGACACATACTGAGAGTTGAAAGCATAAAAATCATCCTTCACCGTTACCATTACATCCTCATCCTTATCAAGCACAACAGCAGCTACATAACGACCCGTCTCAACATCAACATCCACTTCAAAAACGCTGTTATCCTTCATAGATTTAATTTCTACACTAGAAACGATGGGTTCTCCAAACTCATTCAACACATCTCCTTTCAAGAAAAGAACACGCTCTGGCCTTGCTTCTTTGTATAACGGAAATTGATAAACATCCCAACCGCCTTTACCTTCTAACTTATTAGAAGCAAAATAAGCTGTTTTACCATCTGTACTAACAAATAATCCTAAGTCATCCGCCTCACTATTTATAGGATACCCTATATTTTGCGGCTCTCCCCAATTTCCTGCAGTATCTTTTTTAACATAAAAGATATCCAAACCACCAAGCCCTTTGTGCCCGTTAGAGGAAAAATACAAAGTTTGATTATCTGGATGCAAGAAGGGTGATTTCTCATCTCCTAGCGTGTTAATAGACAAAGACTGTAAATTTCCCCAAGAACCGCTTTCTGTTCGGCTAACACTATATATATCAGCGCCTCCTCTTCCTCCAGGACGCATACTTGTGAACAATAACGTATTTCCATCCGAAGAAATAGTTGGTTGCGATTCCCATGAATCTGATTTGTTTACCGGATACAACAAGCGCCTCAAAGGAGTCCATAAACTATCTTTTCTAGTAGTATAGTAGATATCACAATTATTATATCCATTCAAAGGTTCGCAAATGGTTAAAAATAGTTCGTTGTTATCAATCGTTAAAGAGGCGCCCCCCTCATTATTATGTAAGTTAAAAGGATGCGGCATTAAATCTCCTAAATTGAAAGCGTCGCCCTCCATAGAAGAAAAAACAAATTCCTCAACCGTTTCTGCTCGTAACATACCGATCTCCTGCTTTACTCTTCTTCTAGTATAAAAAGCAATTTGATTATCCGGAGAAAGAATGGGTAAATATTCATCATCCTTTGTAGAGATTCCCGGGACAGATTGCGGATTAAAAGGAACAGGCATTGCATACATTTCTATTAAAAAACGAGCTTCATCCCATCGCTCTTGCGCCAACACTTTTTTCTCTTCACTTAGTTCAAAAAATCGTAAGTAAGACTCATAATACTGAGCTGCTCTATCATAATCCCCCGCTTCAAAAGCCATGCTCGCAATCAACCAATACATTTCTTCAGAGTACATCGGACAAATACTAACTCCTTTGATCAGTAGTTCTTGCGCATGCTCAAAATCCTGTTTCTCCATTTTTAACTGACCATACAGAAATAACGCTTTAGCATAATTAGAGTGTTCTTCTAAAGCTTTTTCTAGAAAAGAATATGCTTTTCCATACTGCCAATTCCTAGCAGCATCTTCTGCTTTTTTGTAGTTTTTTTTAGCGGAAATACTCACGCTTTGTTCACATTCATTCTGCGCAAAAACAGAAAAGGAAAGAAATAAAAGAGGAAAAAAATATCGCATTAACTCATCAATTCTTCATTAGTCACTTTGCGGATTTGATCCTCTGTAGAAGCTACTACAGCAGCCACAGTGGCATCACCCGTTACATTCACAACCGTACGCAGCATATCTAAAATCCTATCTACTGCAAAAATCAAAGCAATTCCTTCTGGATCAATACCAATAGAACTCAACACAATAACCAACATAACCATACCTGCTCCTGGAACAGCAGCTGCACCAACAGAAGCTAAAGTAGCCGTTAAAACAATGGTTAATTGTTGCGCCAAATCTAAATCATATCCAAAAGCTTGTGCTATAAAAACTGCTGCTACCGCCTGATATAGAGAGGTTCCATCCATATTGATAGTTGCTCCTAGTGGAAGTACAAAAGAAGATACCTCTTCCGAAACACCAAGATGATCTTCACAGCGCTCCATTGTCACGGGTAGAGTTGCTGCAGAAGAACTGGTAGAAAAAGCCAACATCTGCGCAGGTGATATACCTTTAAAAAAGTCTAAATATTTAATCTTAGTAAACACCTTTAAGAATATAGGATACACTAGCAATATCATCAGCAATAATCCTGCAATGACGGTAACTGAGTATATCCCTAAAGCTTGAAACAATTCAGCTGAAGCACCGAAATCCACAACTAAACCTCCCAATAAAGCAAATACTCCATAAGGAGCTCCTAACATAATGATATCTACAATTTGTAAGATGATATCATTTACGCCATCGAAAAAACCTTTAACATAAGTTGTTTTTTCATAAGGAAGCAACACCATTGCAATACCAAATAGGATAGCAAAGAAAATAACCTGTAACATGTTTCGGTTATTCCCTGAAGCCTGTATAAAGTTACTCGGCACCATATCCACTACAAACTGCAGCGGACCTTCATCTTTCACGTTTTCTGCTGACGCAATTTTCTGTCCTGCCTTAGAAGCGTATTGCTCTTTCAGTTCTAAGCGTTTTTCTTCCGAAAAAGACTTACCTGGCTGAACGATATTGACAAGCAAGAGACCAAAAGTAACGGCAATAACAGTAGATATTAGGTAAATCCCAATTGTTTTACCTCCAATACGTGACAACCTTGAAATATCACTTAAAGAACTTACTCCTTTGATTAAGGACGCAAAGACTAAAGGAACTGCTATCAGCTTTAATAGATTGATGAATATTACTCCCCAAGGCTTGATCCAATTATTGGTAAAATCTACCCAGCTCATCTGCGCTGCAACTAATCCGTAAACAATGCCCAAAACCATTCCAATGATGATTTTCCAGTGTAATGCTAGTTTTTTCATCTTATTTTTGCGCTTTTGTTCAATAAATAAAAGTCTGCCAAAACTATAGCGGCCATAGCCTCCACCACAGGAACTGCTCTAGGAACTACACAAGGGTCGTGTCTTCCTTCGGCTTGCAACTGCACTGCTTCTCCTTTTTGATTGATGGTATTTTGCTCTTTCATAATAGTAGCAGTTGGCTTAAAAGCCACACGGAAAAAAATATCCATCCCGTTACTAACACCACCCTGTATACCTCCAGAGAAGTTAGAGATGGTTTTACCTACTTCTACATAACTATCATTATGCGCGCTACCTTTCATTTTAGCACCACAAAATCCAGAGCCGTATTCAAAACCTTTCACAGCATTGATGCTTAACATAGCCTTTCCTAATCGAGCGTGTAGCTTATCAAAAATGGGTTCTCCCCATCCTGCAGGAACACCTTGCGCCACGCAAGTAATTGTCCCTCCTAAAGAATCACCCTCTATTTTGGCTTGTTCTATGGCAGCAATCATTCTATATGCTACTTCCTCATCTGGACAACGAACCAAACTATTTTCTGTTTGTTTAAAATCTAACTCATGATAAGGTTTAAGAACAAATTCTTCTCCTACAGAAGAAACAAAAGCATGAATATTAACTGATTTTAACAACTGTTTAGCAATAGCACCTGCCACTACCCAATTAGCTGTTTCTCTAGCCGAAGAACGACCTCCTCCTCTATAATCTCTAAAACCGTATTTACTATCGTATGTAAAATCAGCATGAGATGGTCGGTAAACGTCTTTAAGATTTGAATAATCTTTAGAACGTTGGTCTTTATTAGGAATTATGAAACCAATGGGTGCACCTGTCGTTTTCCCTTCAAATACACCTGAAAGAATTTGCACAGTGTCACTTTCTTTTCTAGCCGTAGTAATGGAAGATTGTCCTGGTTTTCTTCTATTCAATTCTTTTTGAATAACCTCTATATCTAAAGAAAGACCAGCAGGACAACCGTCAACAATTCCACCTATAGCCGTTCCGTGCGACTCTCCGAAAGTAGTTAAGCAAAATAGCTGTCCGATACTGTTCATAGATAAGCAAATATAAGTAATTTACAAGCAGTGATGAGTGTCCTATTTTTGTATTTTCGTTTCCATTATTACAGCACCTATGAAAACTGTTATCAAAAACATCAGCGAACTAATTCAGATAGAAAAAATACCTAAAAAGTGGGTTGCTGGTTCCGATATGGAACAACTACAAAGCATTCAGGATGCTTTTGTGGAAATAGAAGATGGAATCATCACTGCTTTTGGCAGTATGAACGAATGGGCTGGTATTGAGGATTGGAACAATACCGAAATTATTGATGCAGATGGCGGAATGGTTTTTCCTTCTTATTGTGATAGCCACACACACCTTGTTTTTGCAGCTAGCAGAGAAGGCGAATTTGTAGACAGAATTAACGGATTGAATTATATAGAAATCGCTAAAAAAGGTGGTGGAATTTTAAATTCTGCTAGAAATTTACAAAACGTTTCAGAAGAAAAATTACTGAAAGGAACTTTACAAAGAGCTAACGAAATTATGATGATGGGAACGGGTGCGGTGGAAATAAAAAGCGGTTACGGACTAGCACTAGATGCTGAAATTAAGATGCTGCGCGTCATCAAAAAACTGAAAGAAATCTCACCGCTCACCATTAAAGCTACTTTTTTAGGGGCACATGCACTTCCACAAGAATATAAAGACAATAAAGACGTCTACATGGATTTGGTCATCAAGGAGATGCTACCACAAGTAGCTGAAGAAGGACTCGCAGAATATGTGGATATTTTTTGTGAAGATGGTTACTTTGACGTAGATGACACAGAGCGCTTACTTTCAGCAGCTGCTCAATACGGTTTGACTCCTAAAACACATGTCAATCAATTCAATATTATTGGTGGTGTACAAGCCAGTGTAAAACACGGTGCATTATCTGTAGATCACTTAGAAGTAATGAATGATGCGGATATAGCAGCACTCCAAGGAACAGACTGTATGCCAACTCTTTTACCTTCTTGCTCGTTCTTTTTAGGCATCCCTTATGGTCCTGCTAGAAAAATGATACAAGCCGGACTGCCAGTAGCGTTAGCCACAGACTACAACCCTGGATCTACCCCTAGTGGAAACATGAATTTTGTAGCTTCTTTAGGGTGTATTCAATTAAAAATGACTCCAGAAGAAGTGATTAATGCAACTACCATCAATACCGCTTATGCCATGGGGGTGAGTGATAAGGTAGGAAGTATTGCTATTGGTAAAAAAGCCAACTTATTTATCACTAAACCGATGCCTTCTTACGCCTACTTACCCTATGCGTTTGGGCACAATCATATAGAAACAATAATCGTTAACGGAACAATACAAAACGAATAATATGAGCAGACAACTCATCGAATGCGTACCTAATATTTCGGAAGGACGCGACCAAGAAACTATCAACTCCATTGCCAATATTGTAGAAACGGTAGAAGGTGTAAAGCTACTAAATATAGATCCAGGAAAAGCCACCAACAGAACGGTGATTACCTTTGTTGGAGAACCTCAACAAGTGATTGATGCGGCTTACCTTTTAATTCAAAAAGCTCAAGAACTAATTGATATGAACAAGCACAGCGGAGAACACCCAAGAATGGGCGCTACCGATGTTTGTCCGCTAGTACCTATTGCCAACATAAGCATGGAAGAAACAACTGTATGGGCACACAAATTAGCAAAGCGTGTAGGGAACGATTTAGGTATTCCTGTCTACCTCTACGAAGCTGCTGCTAAAGAGGAGAAGAGAAAGAACTTAGCAAACTGCCGTTCTGGAGAATACGAAGGATTATCTAAGAAATTAGTAGACCCATCGTGGAAACCTGATTTTGGCCCTGCTGAGTTTAATGCTTCCGTATTTAAATCAGGAGCAACGGCTATTTCAGCACGTGATTTCTTGGTAGCTTACAACATCAACCTCAATACCACCTCTACACGTAGAGCCAATGCTGTTGCCTTTGATATCCGTGAAGCTGGAAGATTAAAAAGAGAAGGCGGAAAAATCACAGGAGAACTCATGAAAGACGAAAATGGCGAGCCATTAAGAGAACCAGGTTTATTTAAAGCTGTAAAAGGTATCGGTTGGTTTATTGAGGAATACGGAGTAGCCCAAATATCTTACAACCTAACCGATATTAATATTTCTCCTTTGCATGAGGTCTTTGATAAAACCTGCGAAAGAGCCATTGCTAGAGGCATGCGTGTAACAGGTTCTGAATTGGTTGGACTCGTTCCCAAAAAGGTATTGATAGATGCCGGCAAATACTTCCTTACAAAGCAAGAGCGTTCTTTAGGAATTGATGAAGAAGAAATTATCAATATTGCGATTAATACCCTAGGATTAAACGAGTTAGCTCCTTTCAATCCTAGAGAACGTATTATTGAGTATATGCTAGATAGCGACAACAACAATCGACTAGTGGATATGGACTTGGTGGCTTTTGCTAACGAAACTTCTAGCGAAAGCCCTGCTCCTGGCGGAGGTTCTATCTCGGCTTACTGCGGTGCTATGGGGGCTGCATTAGGCACCATGGTGGCTAACCTTTCGGCTCATAAGCGTGGTTGGGACGACCGCTGGGAAGAGTTCTCTCAATGGGCAGAAAAAGGGTTAGCTCATCAGAACGAATTGTTGCGTTTAGTAGATGAAGACACTAATGCCTTTAATAAAATCATGGAAGCCTTTAGATTGCCAAAAGATAGCGAAGTAAATAAAACCAAGAGAGCGGAAGCCATACAAGCAGCAACTAAGTTTGCTATTGAAACGCCTTTTAAGGTAATGGAAACAGCTTACAAATCTATGGAAGTGATGCAAGCTATGGCAGACTTCGGAAACCCCAATTCGGTAACCGATGCAGGCGTGGGTGCGCTTTGTGCGCGTACGGCAGTAATTGGCGCTTTCCTGAATGTAAAAATTAACTGTGGCGATTGCGAAGACAAAACCTTTGTGACAGACATCCTGACAAGAGGACAACAATTAGTAGATAAAACTTGTGCTTTAGAAGCTAAAATTCTAGAACTAACGAATAGCAAAATTTAATGATTAGATAGTAGGTAATATAAAAGTTCTTTTGAAGAATGATACAAAGATTCTTCACTCACTGTTTATTGCCTTATGTTATGAATTTATTTCATCAATTTTAAAACAGCTTGAGCCGCTCTTCTAGAAGCACCTTTTGTTCCAAGTTTTTCAATCAGTTTTTTATATTCCTTTAAAAGAACTGTTCTATATTTCTTATTCAGCAACTTATCAATCTCTTGGATAAGGTTTTTTTTATTAAAGTCGGCTTGAACTAACTCGGCTACCACTTGCTTGTTAAGAATTAAGTTAACTAAAGAGATAAAGGGTACTTTAATTACCTGCTTTCCAATCCAATAAGAAAATCTAGATGTTCGGTAACAAACCACCTGCGGAACCTGAAGAATAGCTGCTTCTAAAGTGGCTGTTCCAGAAGTAACAACAGCTACTTTTGCTCCTTTGAGCACCTCGTATGTTTTATCTGTTGAAATGGGTAAATAAGATTCTCCTGTTATGCTTCTATAAAAGGAAGAAGGAATGGATGGTGCTCCTGCTATAATAAATTGGTAATCGATAAAATGATCGGCTAACTCCATCATCAAAGGCAACATCTTTTGGATTTCTTGCTTTCTACTTCCTGGTAAGAGTGCAATAACAGGCTTTTCTGTCTCTACCGATTTCCTACTACTATCGTTCAGCTCATCTAACAAAGGATGTCCTACAAAAGTAGACTCTACTCCATACTTGGTAAAAAACTCCTTTTCGAAAGGAAGAATTGGCAAGAGCAAATCAGTATCTCTTTTAAGTTTTTTTACACGACCCTGCTTCCAAGCCCATACTTGCGGAGTGATATAATAAACGACTTTTATCCCTATTTTCTTAGCGAATTTAGCAATACGCATGTTAAAGCCTGGATAGTCAATCAGAATCAATATATCTGGCTGAAAAGACTGAATATCAGACTTAGCTAAAGCAAGGTTTTTCCGGATATCACTTAAGTTAGCAATTATTTCCCAAAAACCCATAAAAGCCATCTCTTTGTAATGCTTTACAAGTTGTAATCCTTGTGCCTGCATTTTATCACCACCAAAACCCTGAAAATGCGCTTCTTTATCCGAAATACATAATTCTTTGATCAAGTTAGCAGCATGCATATCACCCGATGCTTCACCGACGACCAGATAATACTTCATAAAAATTTATCTAATGTAATAAATAGGGCAAATACGATGGTAGTCATTAAAACACCTTGCGCTGGCTTTTCCCTATTCGATTTGATGAATATAAAAAAGGGAATAGCATTGGCTAGCACACATAAACTCATAATGTGGGTATGAATGTTCAAAGCATTTAATTCGTAGTATAGTGCTACAAAATCTCCATCCATCCGTACTGAAGAATAAATCATAAATACTATTGACGGAATCAATAAACCTAATATTGATCCTCTTAAAAACAACTTATCTTTTATCATAATACCCACTTGTTAAGTATAGGTATAACGTGATGAGCCGTTACATCGTATTGCACAGGAACAACAGACACATATCTATTAGCTAATGCCCATTCGTCAGTATCTTCTCTTTTATCGTAATTTTGGAATGTTCCTGTAAGCCAATAATAAGTTCTTCCAACAGGGTCTTTACGCTCGTCAAACTCCTCTATCCAATTAGCATTTGCTTGTCGGCAAACACGAATTCCTTTTATATCTTTATATGGTAACTTTGGGATATTAACATTTAAACAGCTACCCTCAGGCAAACCCTCTTTTAAAACCTGTGTAACTAACTTTCTCACTACCTCTTGAGAAGCAGAAAAATCAGCATCATACGCATAGTCTAATAAAGAAAAGCCAATAGATGGAATTCCCTGCAAAGCCCCTTCTAAAGCAGCAGACATAGTCCCTGAATAAATAACATTAATGGATGAATTAGAACCATGATTAATTCCTGAAACACATAAATCTGGCTTACGATTTAAAATTTTGTTAACTGCCAACTTTATACAATCTACAGGTGTTCCGCTACAGGAATACTCTTCTTGTGGGCCGTCATCAATATGAACTTTATTGCAACGCAAAGTAGAATTTAATGTAATAGCATGTCCCATCCCTGACTGCGGTCCGTCTGGCGCCACCACAACCACTTCTCCAAATTCGTTCATTACCTTTATTAAAGCGCGTAATCCTGGCGCAGAAACACCATCATCGTTGGCTACTAAAATGAGTGGTTTTTGTGTCATAATTATCCTTATTGCTTTTTAACAAAGCTAATTTATTTTTAGAGAGCATACTTAAACGAGTAAGAATTCTTGCATGATTTTTGCTCAATCACATCAAATTCGCAATATTTGTGAAAATTAAATTCAATCATTATGAAACACTTATACACTGGAACAATTTTCTTTTTATCTCTCCTAAACCTCAATGCCCAAACATTACCAGATTTAGATTTTGAAATCTTCAAAACTGGTTTTAATTCTCCTGTTTCAATAGCTAATGCTGGAGATGACAGATTATTTATTGTTGAACAAGGAGGAGTAATAAAAGTTATTGATAATGGCAATATATCAACTTTTTTAAATATTTCATCGATAGTAAATGACGGGCAAAGTGAACAAGGACTTCTCGGATTAGCTTTTCATCCTAACTACGCAACAAATGGTTACTTTTATGTTCATTATAATAACAATACATCGACAGGAAGCACAGGAAAACAAACAAGCATCTCAAGATTTAATGTTGAACCATTTAATCCAAATGTAGCAGATCCTAGCAGTGAGATAGTTTATCTAACAATCGACCAACCTTATTGGAATCACAACGGAGGATGTATAGAGTTTGGTCCAGACGGTTATTTATATATAGGAATGGGTGATGGAGGCAGCAGTGGTGATCCTCAAAATTATTCACAAAACACACAGTCAATGCTTGGTAAAATGTTAAGAATTGATGTTGATAATGGAAATTCATACTCTATACCAAATGATAATCCTTTTATTGGATCAATTAACACTTTAGAAGAAATATGGGCACTTGGACTAAGGAATCCATGGCGCTTTTCATTTGACAAACAAACTGGTGATATGTGGATTGGTGATGTTGGACAAAATGCATGGGAGGAAATTAATTTTCAAGCAGCAAACAGTAGTGGAGGAGAAAATTATGGATGGAGATGTTACGAAGGTTTTGCACCGTTCAATAGTTCTGGCTGTAACAACTCTTACATAGATCCGGTTCATGTATATGAAAACAACGGATGGCCAAACGATTGTTCTATAACAGGAGGTTATGTTTATAGAGGCACACAATTCCCTAATTTCGTTGGTCATTATGTTTTTACAGATTACTGTACTGGTAAATTTTTTACCATTTATGATAATCTTGGCGGAATGGGATGGACAACAACAATACAAGATGACACGCAATATGGTGTTTCAACATTTGGAGAAGGAAATGATGGAGAACTCTATTTCGCTGATATAAACACAGGAATTATATATCATATTATTGATAACTCTCCAGTTACCTCTAATATTTTAGAAAATTCAAAAACAGAATACTATCCAAATCCAACCAGAGCCGGAAACATAATTCAAATCAATAGTGGCGCTAATAATAGCAAAATAAGTATTACTAGTATTAAAGGCCAAAAGATTTTCAGTACTACAACAAAAGAAAAGGCGGTTCAAATTCCTGCAAATTTACCTAACGGCATATACTTAATACAAGTAAATGGACAATCTCCTAACACTTTAATTATTCAAAATGATTAAGCATTTTTTCACCCTTCTTTTTCTAACAATAACAAACCTATTATTTGCTCAATTTTACAATGCACCTGAAAGTGTTGATTATCACATAGGAAGTAGCTCTTTCTTAGTTTCAAACTCAGGAAATGGTCAAATTTTAACTGATGACGGATTAGGCAACCTCAACATTTTAGCTACTGGTGTTGGCGCAGGTCCTCATGGAATAGAAGTTGTTGGCGATTTGGTCTACGCTTGTTCTGGAGGAAGATTGAAGGCATACAATGTGTTAAACGGGAATCAAACATTAAACCATAATGTAAATGGTCAGTTTTTAAATGGAATCACACATAAAGGAAATGATATTTTCATCACTGACTTTTCTGGAAAAAAATTGTACAGATATAACAGTATATCAGGAAACCATAACCTATTTGCTAGTTTTAATAGCACACCTAATGGTGTTGTTTACGATTACCTTTTAGATCGATTACTTGTAGTTGGATGGGGCGGCAGCGCACCTATTTGGGAGGTTAACCTAAGCGACTCTAGTGTAAGCATATTAGCGTACACTAATCACAACAATATTGACGGTATTGCGCTTGATCCATGTGGAAACTATTACGTTTCGGTTTGGGGCAACAATGCTATATACCAATATGATGCCAATTTTAGTAGTCCACAAATATTAGCAACCGGACAAAGTCAGCCGGCAGATATTTTTTATGAAAGCAACTCGCAAACATTAGCGATTCCGAATTCTGGAAATAACAATGTTAATTTCATAAGCATTAACTGCACACCCTCTACAATAGAAGAGCATAAAGCAAAACCCAGCTACATTTCGGACAACTACCTGTATTCCGAAGAAGGTCGTAAATCTCTTTACAATACTTCTGGTCAATTAGTTTGGGAAAAATCAGCTTCTAAAATTAATATTGAAGATGTTCCTTCCGGTATTTACATTATAAAATCTAAAACACAATCAGAAAAGATTTACATTCAGTAAAATGAGCAAGCCTCCTTTAGCCGAAAGAATGCGCCCAAAATATTTAACCGATTATATTGGGCAAGAACATCTTGTAGGAGAACAAGGTGTTTTGCTAAAAAATATTCAAAACAAGCTCATCCCTTCTATTATTTTTTGGGGTCCTCCAGGCGTAGGAAAAACTACTTTAGCGAATATTATTGCTGAACAATTAGACCGTCCTTTTTACAACTTAAGTGCCATCAATTCAGGTGTGAAAGATGTACGAGTTATTATCGAAAAAGCGAGCTCTCTAGGATTATTCGGAAAAGATGTT
>Ga0160423_10004004_pt1 | contig 12178 bp, 5 predicted proteins | sample CRUFie14St8metaG_FD_108191 | JGI IMG/M metagenome (GOLD analysis project Ga0160423, IMG submission 108191) | Marine microbial communities from the Costa Rica Dome - CRUD Field 142mm St8 metaG | ecosystem: Environmental > Aquatic > Marine > Oceanic > Photic zone | place: Costa Rica: the Eastern... | reverse complement strand
CATGTCGCCAGCGGAAGCAGCCAAAATTATGAATGCCATGCCAGGATCCCAGATTGCTGGCATTTTGAGGCAGATGCAACCCACCGCAGCATCCCAGCTGGTTGGCAGCATGTCACCAGTCGCTGCTGCGAGTGGACTGCAATTCCTGCAGCCGCGCGAGGAGCAGGCTATTTTGAGTTTGGTGGATCCGCAACAGGCGACTAGGGTACAAAACGCCATGCCCCCAGCATCTGTGAGCCCTGACAGGCTGGGGATGATGACGCCACAGCAAGCTGCCAGGACTCTTGGACAACTGTACCCAACACAAGCTGCCGCTGCCTTGAGAGGACTGTCCCCAGTTCAAGCCGCCACGATTTTGGAGGCCATGCCTCCCGCTGATGCCGCACAGATCATGGATGTGATGCCTGGTGGTGCAGTGGCAGATCTGCTCAGTGTGATGCAGCCTGCCGCTGCCCAGGAGCTCGTTGGAAACATGTCGCCCGTAGTCAAGGCGGATGCTTTGAGGCAAATGTCTCCACAGGTGGCTCAGGCTTTGATGACCCCCGCCTCAGATGCCACTGCAAGCGCATGGCAGCCACAAGGCGTGCAGAATGCGGACCGGCTTGGTATGGGAATGAGGCCAACTTCCGATCAGCTTGCCTTGATGAACCCAGGGGAGGCGGCCCAATTGCTGCAGGGAATGACGCCTTCTGAGGCTGCGCGTATCTTGAATGGTCTGGAGCCATGGCAAGTTATGCCAATTCTTCGGGCCATGCCGCTTTCCACTGCAGTGAAGGTCGTTGAGGTCTTCCCAGGAACCCAGATTGCTGGTCTTCTTAGGCACATGCCTCCCCATGAAGCGGCCACGATGTTGAACGAGATGAACGCAGTCATAGGTGCTAGTGGTTTGCAGCCCCTGCAGCCTCGGGAGGCAGAGAACATCATGAATTTGATGAATCCTCAGCAGGCCACCAGAGTGCAGAATGCTATGACCCCAGCATCTGTTGGTCCTGACAGGCTGGCAAGGCTCAGTCCACAGCAAGCAGCGGGAGTTTTGACTCCTTTGTACCCAACCCAGGCCGCAGCTGCGTTGAGAGGGTTGAGTCCTGCCCAGGCCTCCTTGATCTTGGACGAAATGAACGGTGATGACGCTGCTGCAATTCTGAACACTCTACCCGCTGCCGTCGTTGCGGAGCTTCTCAGCCAGATGGACAGGACTAAGGCGCTCCCCATTCTGGACCGCATGAGCCCTGTCTTGAGGGCAGAGGCTCTAAATCTGATGGACGCCAGTGGCTCATACCCGAGCTTGTCCCAAGCGGATCAACTTGCTATGGTACAGAACGATCTTCAACCGGAGAACCCCTCGGGCACCAATATCGATAATGTCTACAACGTTCTGCGCCCACAGCATTCCCAAGACCTCGACTTGAGCGGCCTCAGCGAGCAGGAAAGGGCGCTGCTCCTCGAGCTGCTGGGCAAGGTCGGGGGCAAGAACGAGCAGGGTCAAACCACCGGATCTGAGGAACGTGGCGCGAGCGCTGCCTCGGCCCTCCCCATCGCCCTTGATCTCATCTCCTCCCAAGGGAACCGCGCGGAGGAGGGAGTGGTTGTCTTGGAGTTCAGCAAGTGGGTCAAGGTCGGCGACCTCTGGGACCAGGCCGAGGCCTCGGAGTTCGAGATCGCCTCCAGCAACGCCAACAACATCGGCGAGGTCGTGCTGGCCGAGAGGGACGACAGCATCCAGGCTACCCTCCCGGCCACGATGCAGGCATTCACCATCACCCACAAGCTCGGGGCGGCAATGGACCCGAGGGAGCCGACGGTGACCTCTGGAAGCCAGGAGTACACTGCCACCATGCTGGATAACGGAAAGGCGTGGCTCCTGGCTACCGAGGAGGGTGCGAGGGCGGCTGCCGTTGGAGGCTCTGGAACAGACAGCACCAGTGGGGGCGGAGACACAGTTCGCCTGGTGAGCGAGGTCAGCCCGCTGCAGGCGGCAAGGGTTTTGGACACCGTGGACGATGAGCTCGCAACGGAGATCCTTTCGGAGATGCCGATTGAGGACATTGCTAGGGTCCTCGGTCTTCTTCCCGCAGACAGGGCGGCCAGGCTGGTGGGCCTGCTCCCAGAAGCGAGACGGGCTCAGCTCCTGCCTCTCCTGCAGGGCAAGGACGGCGATGCCATCGCCCTCGAGGCATTGGCCCCCTTCCTGCCCTGCCCTGCCCAGGAGCTCAGGCAGACGCTCAGGGCAAAGGTGATGGATGCCGGGACCAAGTACGGCATCGTTGGTAAGGTGGAGAACCCCACCAACGCGACTGTGTCTTTGGACGGGCTCTCGCTGAGGGTCGCGCTGTCGCCATGGGCCAAGGACGCCCTTGGGGTGTGGGAAAGGAGGCAGGAGGGTCTCCAGTACCGGGTGGACTGCGCTTGGATCGGTGGCAGTGGAGGAGTTGGAAATCTGTGCCAAAACGCCAAGGTGTCCGTGGAGAACAACACCGCCACCGTGACGCTGTCAGGGGGCACCCTGTGCTCGGGTTGCGAGCTCTCTGGCCCCCCGGACGGCGTCCTCATCTCCATTCACCGAAACGGCCAGGAACTCGACCCAAAGAGCCCGCCTTTGGTTGCGCTGGCGTGCCCTGGGGATGAGATGGGCGATGAGGCCGACGCCATGGCGGCGGCTGATGAGGTGGGGGTCCAGGGAAGGGTCACCGTGGAGGCTTCGCCGTGGTTCCGGCCGGAGGGGTCGGTTGCGTGGCAGCGCGGGACTCCGGACGAATTCGAAGTGGAGTGCCGGGCAGAGGGAGATGCGTGCAGCTCCTTGCTTGCCACGATCCGCACCACACAAAACCAGGAGGCCATCGAGGTCAGCTTCAACGCTGCCGGGCCCTTGGAGATCTCAATCTCGTCCAAGACAGGAGGGGAACTCGACTACAGGGAGCCTATCGTGACCAGCGACGGCTTTGGCAGCCAGGTCGAGCTCAGCGAGGACGGCAAGGAGTGGAAGATCACCCTACTCGCTGAGTAGGGAATATCAAGGTGGCACTAGAAGTGTGTAGAATAGATTGATCGATTCTTCAATAAGCAAGCTCGCCCCCGCCATCCTCGGCGGTGCTACTGGCAGCAGCAGCAGGTGTCCAAGATCGCCATCTTGGCGAGCTTGAGCATTCCCTCGTAGGTCTCGTGCCCGCCCGTGAACCCGGCCGCATGCACAAAGGTTCCTCCCCTCACCCCCGTCACCGCGTCGAGCGCGGGGCCCCTCAATCCCCTCCAGTTGCTCGGCAGGGGCTTCCTCTGGCTGAAGCCACCCTCCCCAGGCTTGGGCACGCTCATGATCCGCCACTTTCCCTCCCTATCGTCCTGGTACAGGCAGTACAACACCTCGTGGAAGCCCTCCGGCACCGCCTTCCTCTCCTCCTCCTCCAGCTCGAACAGGTGGTCCTTCCAAGGGCAATACCTGTCGAGCTTGAGGATCTTGCCGGTCTTGTCCACCTCCCTCCTGGACTCCATCGCCCGCCTCACAATTTCTCTGGCAGGGAGCCAGCTCTTGTGCAAGTAGGCGAGCTTCTGCAGGAACTCCCTGCCGGCCATCTCGCTGGCCTCCCGAAATTTGCGGTCCTGGACCTCCGCGCTTGCGTCCTCGTTCCAGGCGGCGTTCAGGGCGCCCACCCTGTTGCCAAGCGAGGTCTCCTCCAGGTACACCTTCTCGACCGTCGCGACCGCCACCACGTCAGAGTCAGAGTCCTCCACCACCGCGGCCTCGCCGTTCTCCGTCTTCCTCTTCTTGCTCACCCTGGCCTGGTACTGCTCCACCCCGTTGTCCACGGCGTCGACGCCCTCAACGAAGTGCCGGTACATGGCGAGGTAGAGGGTCTCGGTATCCGGGTGCTCAACAGGGAGGCCGCACTCGGAGGCCACGACCTCACGCCCAAAGTGCCTGTACACGAGCCCCGCGCTGCTAAGCTTGGTTTGGTCGAAACCACCCACCCCCAAAACCTCATTGAACCCCCTCTGGTGGTGGTCATACCGGTGCCTCGAGTGGTCATACACCCCACCCACGTCGATCACGCAGTCCAAGTTCTGCAGGATCTGCTCGTCTCTCGACCTCGTGACGGTCGCGTTGGCGAACTGTTTCGTCCTCCGGAGCAAAAAGCAGCCGAGGGCCTCGTCACAGTGAAAGGTCCCGCTGTGCGTCCCGATCGTCTTCACCGCTTTCGACCCCATCGCACACTCTTAAGCACTCTTCTTCACCCTATGCCTCCCTCTCTCTCTTCGTCGCCGCCTCGAGATCCTGAGGGTGCCTTTTTGTCTTCCCCCTCATTCTCTGCAAGAGCGTTTCCGATTCATTTTTTTGGCCGACAAGGCTGCGAGGAGCATTGCTTTTGATTCTTCAAGGGTGTGCTTGGGTGTGACGCGACGGGACCTCCCCGCCGACGCCGACCGAGGCTGCCGAGGTAGTGGGGAGAGAGGCTGCAAGTCTGCGAGTCGTCATGGCGCTCTCCTCAGAACAGAAGCGGTTGGTGAGCAGGACTTTCGCTGCCGTTTTGGGCTCGCAAGTCGACGGTATTGACGAAGATCCTGCGACGGTGGCCGAGAGAGTTCTGATGACGCAGCTTGCGGAGAGCTCCGGCGCGGCCCAGCAGTCGGGATCCCCGCTGCTCTTCCTGTTGGGCTGTTACGACAGGTGCCAAGACGAGTTTCGGAGGGCGGACGGGAGGAGGAGCTCGGGAAGCTTTGCGGGCACAGGGGGCTCCGGGTCGCCCTCCCCCGCAAAGCGAGACAGGGAGAGCGCGGGTTCGGGCGAGGTGGACGCCCTCGAGGCCTCCCTCGTCCAGCTCAACGACCTCCTCGTCTCTTACGTCGGCCTACTCCTCACCATTCCGGGGATGTTCCCCCAGACCAAGGCGCAGGAGGACCGGGGCGTGCTGCAGCTCTATGACGCCCTCGTCGCGGGGTCCGTGCCCTCTCGGTTCTTCGAGGACTTCGCCGCCAGGTTCGCGGGCGACGAGACCCTCGCCTCGGTCGTCGTTCCCGTCATCCGCGAGCTCGGCAAGAGCGTCGTGAACATCTCCCCCCTTGGGGACTTCCAGAAGCCCCTAAACCTGTGCGCCCAGATGCTCTCCGTCAAGCTGGTGGCTGTGGCCTGCGTCAGGTCGGAGGACTGGCTCCCCGTCGACAAGCTGCAGACAGGCAGGTCCATCGAGTACGAGTCCCTGCTGGGGCCCTTCTTCAAGACGAGCACGCTGCCGGACATATTTGGCAACGGCAAGCCAGCGATAAGGACGCTCCTCCGGGTTCCGGGGGAGTCAGACGTGAGGGCCCAGCAGGAGGTCTACGTGGCGGTGCGAACGCTGAGGCAGTCGCTGAAGATGGTCCAGCAGTCCCTGCAGCACCTCGTTCTCGGGTTGCTGAAGATGGGGGGCGAGGTGAGGGAGGGCATGTTGAGGTGGGTGGCTAGCGCAGTGGAGTCGAACGCCAAGGGGAGGGCCAAGATGAGGATCGACCTCCTGAAGTGCGCCACGCATGGGTTCTTCCTCAACCTGAGCTCGGTGATGCTTCACCTGTGCGACCCGTTTATGGACCCCGCCAAGGGTTACGCCAAGGCCTGGGAGAAGGTGGATGAGGAGTTTGTCTTTGGGGGCGGCAGGGTCGCCTCCACCTTTGTGGAAGACACTAGATGTGCCGCCTCTCTTGAGGAGTACGCCAGGTGGCTGGAAGCGAGGCCGGGGAAGGGGGTCGAGGAGGGGGGTCCCTACGCGTTCCACTTCATCTGCGACTGCTTCTTCATCACGGCAAAGGTCTTGCACTTGGGGCTGATGAAGAACGTCAGGGACTTTTTCGACAACATGAAGGAGCTGTCGAGGCACCAGCACACGATGCGAAGGCTGGAGACCACGCAGGCGTCGTGGCAGGGCGGCCCATACAGGAGGCAGACGGAGCAGCAGCTGAGGCAGCTCGAGCAGTACATCACAGAGCACAAGGAGATGCACCTGAGCTATGAGTGCGCCATCCAGGAGGAGGGCCTTCTGCAAAAGGCGCTGCTGTACTACAGACTTGTGGGGTCGTGGCTCCTGAAGCTCGCTGAGAAGGGGGACGGGGAAACCCTCAAGATGCTGCCGGAGTTCTTCTTTGATGACGTCGCGGAACTCCTCTTGTTTGTCGCGAGGATCGCGGAGAGGCAGCCCAGGATTCTGCAAGACGAGGACCTCGGGGACTTCATGACCTTTTTGGTGACCTTCACGGGGAGGCCTGATCTGGTACACAACCCTTATCTGCGGGCCAAGATGGTGGAGGTGCTGCACCACTGGGTGCCCCCGGAGGGAGCGGCCCACCCCCTGGCCGGGAAGATGGCAAACCTCTTCGAGTTCCACGACACGTGCAGGGATGAGCTCGTGCAGAACTTGCTCAAGCTCTACGTGGACATCGAGTTCACTGGGTCGAACACACAGTTTTATGACAAGTTCAACATCAGGCACAGGATCGGGGAGATGCTCGAGTACCTGTGGTCCATCCCATCTCACCGTGAGAAGTGGAAGTCTCTGGCGGAAAGCCAGGCCAGCGGGTTCTACCTCAAGTTCGTGAATATGCTAGTGAACGACGCGATCTACTTGCTGGACGAGGGGATGAAGAAGCTGCCGGAGGTCAGGCAGACTTTGGAGGCGATGGACAACGATGAGATGTGGAACAGCCAGCCCCCACAGGAGCAGAGCGAGAGGGAGCAGCAGCTGAGGCAGTCGGAGGACATCTTGAGACAGGACCTCCTGCTGGCGAACGTCCACATTGGGCTGATGGAGTACACAACTGTTGAGATCACCAGGGCCTTTTTACTTCCAGAGATGGTTGAGAGAATCGCCACCATGCTCAACTACTTTTTGAGGTTCCTGGTGGGCCCGGAGAGGAAGCAGCTCAAGGTCCGAAACCCTGAGAAGTACGGCTGGGACCCGAGGAAGATGCTGTCTCAGATCATGAAGATCTATATGCACCTCGCGAGGGCGGACGAGGACGAGGGGAGCTTCGCCTCCTCGGTGGCCAGGGACGGCCGGTCCTACTCCCGGGAGCTGTTCCTGGAGGCAGAGGCCATCTCCGCCAGGTATGGCCTCCTCCCTGTGGAGGTCCAGGAGTACTTCGGCTCCTTCATCGCCAAGCTGCAGCACAGGGTGGATGCGGACGCCAAGGAGGAGGAGATGCTGGGGGAGATCCCGGACGAGTTCCTGGACCCTATCCAGTACACGCTGATGAGCGACCCGGTAAGGCTGCCGGCCAGCAACGTGGTGATGGATCGGAGCACCATCCAGAGGCACCTCCTGTCCGACCAGACGGACCCTTTCAACAGGAGCAAGCTGACGCCGGACATGCTGGTGCCGGAGGAGGAACTCAAGGCCAAGATCCAAGACTGGCTTTCCAAGCAGAGGAAGAGCTAAGGAGGGAGGCAGCACTAACTCGCGAATCGTCTCTCTTTTGTGATAAAGATAAGCTCAAAAAAGATAAAGCTCAAGACCGATCGTTGTTTTATGATGGCGCCCCAAAGTGGGCGCACAGCCGGATGAGGTCGCTGAAGATGCCTCCCGCAGTGACCTCCGCTCCCGCTCCCGGACCCGTGATCACCAGAGGCTGCGGGCTGTACCGCTCTGTCGAGCACAGCACAATGTTGTCCGTCCCTCCGAGCTGAGCGAAAGGATGGGTCACTGGGTAATTCTTGAGCGCCACGCTCCCCTTCCCCGTTTTGACGTCCACCTGGCCCACGAACCTCAGGACCTCGCCGTTCGCCATGGCGTCCTCCTGGAGCTTTGTCATCTGGTCGTCAAACTCTGGAAGCCTCTGCATGAACTCCTCCGCACTAGAGCAGGACTCAAGCTCCGCGGGCACCAGGCTCTCCACAGGGATGTCATCAAGCTCCAGGCTAAGGCCAGACTCCCTAGCAAGTGTAGTGACCTTCCTAGCGACATCCATGCCCGACAGGTCGTCCCTTGGGTCGGGCTCCGTGAACCCGTTCTCCTTGGCGGTCTTCACGATCTCACTGAATTTGTCCCCGGACTTGAAGTTGTTAAAGATGTAAGAGAGGGTGCCCGAGAAGATGCCTTCGATGCTCTTGATCCTATCCCCAGTGTCCACCAGGTGCTTGATGGTGGCGATAACGGGCAGGCCGGCCCCCACAGTGGCCTCGTAAAAGTAGTGCACCTGCCTTCTCTCCTGGAGCCTCTTGATGGCGTTATACCTCTCGAGCGGCCCAGAGGTCACCTTCTTGTTTGGGGTAATGACGTGGACCCCATCCTTCATCCAAGGCTCGTAGTAGTCCGAGACAAAGTCCGACGCCGAGCAGTCGATAATCACCGGAATGGGGAGGTTGCAAGACAGCAGGTGGTCCTTGAATTCACTCAGGTCGCTCGGGGTCCTGCTCTTGTCGAACTCGTCCTCCCACCGGTCGAGGTCAATGCTAGTGTCGCTCAGAAGCATTTTCTTCGAGTCCGCGATTCCGCAGATCCTCACGTCCACGTGCCTCTCCTCCCTCAACACTTCAAGCTGCTTGTTGAACTGATCCATCAGGGTCTTGCCCACCAGTCCGGGCCCCACAAGGCCCACCGCGACGGTGACGTCCGAGAGGTAAAACGCAGAGTGCACTGCCTCCAGCGCCTTCTTGGAGTCGTTGGCATCAATCACGACTGTGACGTTGTGCTCGGAGCAGCCCTGTGCCGTGGCCCTGATGTTCACCCCGGCCTTGCTCAGCGCCCCGAACATGTGCGCTGACGCGCCGATGGCGTGCTGCAGGTTGGACCCCACCGCAGCCAGGATCGTGCAGTCGCTCACCACGGTCACATCCTCCAGCAGGCCGCTCTGGATGTACTCGTCGAACTCCAGCTTGAGGACCTCTCTGGCGACCTCAGCGTCCGTACCCTTCACCGCGAAGCAGATGGAGTGCTCCGAGCTGCCCTGTGAGATCATGATGACGTTGATACCGGCGTCCCTAATCGTGGAGAAGATCCTCGACGCGGTACCAGGAACCCCGACCATCCCCGTCCCCTCGATGTTGATCAGGCTGCACTCGTCGATGGTGGCGAACCCCTTCACCACGGACCTCCACCTGGTCCCCCTTCTAGGCTTGAAGCTGTCGAAGTCCTCCTCCTGCGAGTCGATCAGCGTGCCCTTTGCGTCCACGTTAAAAAAGTTCTTGATCTTGATCGGAATGTCGTTGGACATGGCCGGGATCGTGCTCCTCGGGTGCAGCACGTTCGCCCCGAAGTAGCTCAGCTCCCACGCCTCGTTGTACGTCAGGTGCTGCAGCGGCTCGGCGTCCGTGACCTTCCGCGGGTCGGCGCTGTACACGCCGTCCACGTCCGTCCAGATGGTGATGCACTCCGCGTTGAGCAGGGCAGCCATGATGGTGCCAGAGTAGTCCGACCCGTTCCTCCTCAGGGTGGTGGCCCGGCCGTCTCTCCTCTTGGCGATGAACCCGGTAACGACGAGGGGAAAGTTTCCGTCCTCCTCCTCGCTGACGTTCTCGGCGTGCCAAATGTCAAGGTTGGCTTTGGAGTCCGGGTAGTCCACCTCGACGGTGTCCTGCTCCGAGGGCTCCACGACGAGGACGTCCCTCGCGTCCACCATCTTTGCGCTCGACAGGCCCTTCGCCCTGAGGTACGAGGTGAACAGCCTCGCGTTCCACAGCTCGCCGTGGCCCACCACAAAGTCGGAGAACGAGTTGGACGTAACACCCACGATGGTGATGGCCTTGAGCATGGACTTGAGGTTCTTCACGTCCTCCCTGAGCATCTCCTCGTACTCCTCGTACAGCCCAGACGTGTCGTCGCCCAGCAGCTGCATTGCGGCCTTGATGTGCAGGTCCTGGAGCTTCTCAAGGTCCTCCTTGTACGCGTCCGACCTCTCGGTGGCGTTTCGCACGGCTCGCAGGAGCTGGTCCGTCACCTTGACGGGCTCCTCCGCGGTCGAGCCCATGGCGCTCAGCACGACGGCGAGCCTTCGTCCCTTGTCGATTTCCGTTCTCAGCAGCTCGGCAACTTTGACGAGGCGGTCGGGCCCCGCGACGCACGTGCCCCCAAACTTCCACACCAACCACTGTTTGCCTTTGTTCCTCCATCCGCCCTCCGCACCGCCGTCCTCCACCTCTCCTCCCAAGTCGCTCGCCACCTGCTGGTTCCTCGCCACGCTCGCCCGCATCCTGATCGCCAAGGACCTGTGGCACCTGTGGTTTTGTTTTGTTGCAGCGAGGGTCCCCTTGGCACGTGAAGCAGACACGGCGGCGGTGCGGGAAACCGTCGTGACGACGGGCAGACGGACCACGCGCCCGAGCGGCCTCCTCTTGGTCGCATGGACCGTCCCGGCCATCCTCTTGTTTCCTTGCCTCCTCGTGTAAAGGGTTAAGGTCTTCTCTCACTAGCGCCCGCCCTCTCTCGTCTCGTGCGTCGTTGCCCTCCGCGCTTTCTTTTCAAGAGGAAGGCCTCCCTCGCTCCCCCCCACCCACCCCACAGCCCGATCCGAAACGTGATTTGATCGATTTTTGGTTTTTGTTGGTTTTTGAAAAAAGGGGGAAGGAGAAGGAAAAAATGGAGAAGGCCATGTGATACTTTTTGCGAGGCGTGTTGGAAAACACGGTGTAGATTTTCCATGTTACAGGGGAAATGGGTAAAATGGGATAAGGGAGCGGCGTGCGTGGCACACGGGCAGTCGGCGCTGGTGGCACCCATTGCATTGCGCGAGCGGCATTGACAGGGCGAGCCCTGGAGCCCTTGGGGCGGGGCACGGTAGAGCAGGGAAAGAAAAGGGCAGGAGCGGGAGGCCGAGAGAAGGGAAGACACACACGCGGAGCGGAGCGGAGCGGGGCGGGGCGGAGCGGGGCGAGCACACGCGGTCGACCGAGAGGCCGTAGCACCAACACGCGGCCGCGGGGGAGAGTGAGAGAGAGAGAGAGAGATGAAGAGGACGAGGGAAACGAGGGAGGGGGCGGATACGGACGCGGGGGTGGCCTCTAGCGCAGGCCGGGGTCTCCACCATGCCCTGGGTCCTGGGATAGCGGTCGACAAGAAGATGAGAATGAGGGCGAACGCTCACGGTCACGCACAGCAGGGCGTCATGGTCCCCGTGCACGACCACCTCGGGGGGTTCCGGCAGCGGCAGCTCCACCATCCCTCGCAGCGGGGCGCTGTGGACCCGTGGTCGCACTACTCCCTCTTCAGCCTGAAGGGGACCGCCGCGCAGGACGCGCTGAGCGCCTCGCCGCTCGGCCTGAAGCTGAAGAAGACCCCGAGCCAGGTGGACATGCTGCAGCAGGAGCTGAGCGAGCTGTCGCACCAGACCCGGTTCTCCGCGGGCGGCAGCGGGGGTGGCGGCTCATCGGGGGGAGCCTCATCGGGGCGCCGCCACCACCACGGCATGGCCGACCCCGCGCCGCATCACCAGCGCCACCAACACCTCCAGGGCCACCACCAGGGCGGCGGCCGGAGAGCGAGGCAGGCCTCCTCCGCTGGGCAGGGGGGGCAGGAGGCCACGAGGATGAAGGCGAGCAACTTTCCGGCGTCCACGCTGCAGATCGGCAAGTGGAAGAAGGTGGCGGCGCACGAGGGCGGGCTGATCGCCAAGTGCTACTACGCGAAGAAGAAGCTGGTGTGGGAGGTCCTGCTGGAAGAGGGACGCAAGTCCAAGATTGAGATCTCCTGGGACGACATCTCTGTACTGAGTTTTTCCGCCCCACCGCAGAGGAGCGCTTTTCTGGAGATCGAGCTCAGCTCCTCGCCAACCTTCAAGCGCGAGTCGGACCCGCAGCCCAGGAGGCACACCACGTGGGTGAAAAGGGACGACTTCACGGGGGGGGAGGCCACCGCGTGCCGGCCGCACCGCCTCTTCTTCGCGCCGGGCGTGCTGACCAAACACATCGACAGGCTCCTCCTCTGCGACGAGAGGCTCAGGAAGCTTTGTAAAAACCTATGACGATGATGAACAAGTTATAAACCAAGTTTTGTTTTTTTTCGAACTTTTTGCAGGACTCCTCGAGTTTGGGGCAAACATCAAGCTGTCCACCGTTATCCTCACTTTCGCGCCGTTCTCCAGGGCGAGGATGTCGCTTTCATCAGAACCGTCAGCCCATCCGCAGCAGAGTGGAGAAGGAGTCCGTGGCGTCAGTCAGTCTGTTCTGTTCGCATCTCACGTCGTAGCTCCTCTCACGCAATGTCCAGCTCCACCCTCTCCTCGTCCT
>Ga0160423_10004003_pt1 | contig 12180 bp, 12 predicted proteins | sample CRUFie14St8metaG_FD_108191 | JGI IMG/M metagenome (GOLD analysis project Ga0160423, IMG submission 108191) | Marine microbial communities from the Costa Rica Dome - CRUD Field 142mm St8 metaG | ecosystem: Environmental > Aquatic > Marine > Oceanic > Photic zone | place: Costa Rica: the Eastern... | reverse complement strand
CAGATAGGAACAGGACATGTTAACTCAGGTACATTATCTTCTATTACTGGCGGGACTCTTCACTTAATCTCAGATAACTGTAGCACTATAGCAGGAGGTGATACTAATACAATTACTGGTAGATCTTCTTTTATAGGAGCAGGTAATAACAATACAACCAACTGTTCTTTTGCTTTTATAGGAGCAGGTAGAGATAACGTAGCTTCTAATGATACCGGTATAGTTGCCGGTAGATCTAACTCCTTATTTCTTACAGCTAGATGTTCAGTTATAGGAGCTGGTGAAGGTAACACTATCACAGGAAGTAGTAGTAATGTAGGAGAAAAGTCTTTTATAGGTGCAGGTAGCACAAACTGTATTAATGGAGGTTTAGAATCTTTTATAGGTTCTGGATGTAAAAACTGCATAACAGGAGATGTATCAGTTATAGTAGGTGGTACTCTAAACACAGGCTCAGGAGCATGCGGGTTTATAGGGGGAGGATGTTTAAATAATATTTGTAGTGGAGAAAATTTTGCTGTAATAGGTGGTGGTCAGTCCAATAGAGTAGATGGTGATTACTCTGTAATTGTAGGAGGTGTTCTCAACTGTAATGATCAAGCCTGTGCTTTTGTAGGTGGTGGTTTTTCAAACTATAACGCAGGATTTGCAGGCGTAATAGGAGGTGGTTACAATAATACTATATGTGATGAAACATACGTTGCAATAGTAGGTGGTAGAAACAACGTAGGAGATGCTGATTTTTCATTTATTGGGGGTGGTTGTAATAATATAGTATGTGCTAACTGTAGTGTTATAGCAGGGGGGAATAATAACTGTATTAATACTAGTTGTCATAAAAACTTTATAGGTGGTGGTGAAGCAAATGATATATTAGGTACTAAAGGATGTCACACTATAGGAGGAGGTAGTACAAACATTATTAATACTACTGGTAATAAAGATACTATTGCAGGTGGAGGTGGTAACTGTATTACTTGTAATGTAGAGAATTCAACTATCGGTGGTGGTGCAGCTAATAAAATTTGTAGAACATCTGGTACTGATTTTGGATCCACAATTGGTGGTGGTGCTTTTAACTGTTTAATAGGTTCTACTTGTTTTAGTTTTATTGGAGGAGGAGCATGTAATACAGGTTCAGCTGCTTTCGTTGCAGTAGCAGGAGGTAGATTAAATGGCGCAGAAGGGACTTGTTCAGCTATTTTAGGTGGATGCGGTAATAAAGTAAGTGGTACTTTAAGTGGTATTTTAGGAGGAACAGCTAATACAGTTTCTCACACTTGTTCTTTTATAGTAGGTTCTGATCTAACATCAGATAAAGCCTGTTATACATTTATGAATAACTTAGATGTAGAAGGAACAGTCTCTGGTTCGGTATTTAGCGGTTCTTTCGTAGGAGACGGTAGTGGGTTAACAGGTATATCAGGAGGTGGAAGTATAGACGGATCAGGTGCTGCTAATAAATTAGCTATATGGTCTGATTCTGATACTCTAACCTCAGACACTTGTCTACATTGGGATACAAGTAATAATAGATTAGGTATTGGAGTAACTAGTCCTAATTGTACTCTTCACGTTGGAGGATCTATATTAGCATCTAGTACAGCTTTTACTGAGGTAGCTGTCGATCAAACAGATTCCGGTAAGATAAGAATGGGTGTTTCCTCTGCAACTGCTGAAGGTTTCATAATGGTAAGAAACGATGGAGCTAGCCACGTTGCAGCTGATCCTGAGTTTAAAATACTTTTTAATGATTCTGAAAAATTTAGATTTGATAACACAGGATTAGGTATAGGTACAGGGACTAATGTAGATGAAAGACTTCATGTACAGGGAAGTGCAAATAATGACGATGTAGCTATTAAGATCGAGAATTCATTTGATGACAATAATGCATCAAGTGCACCAACAGCAGCATTACTTTTACAAGCAGCTTCAAACAATGGTTATATGCGATTACATGGTGCACCTGCTGATACAGCAGCTAAGCATCAGTTAGATATAGGATCAGTCGCAGGCTCGTCTTTTTTAACTTTTTCTCCTTCCACTACCGAAAAAATGCGGATTACAGCAGCAGGGTTGGTAGGTATAGGTGTATCATCTCCTCAAGTTCAACTAGATGTCGCAGGAAGTAGCTCAACTGGTAAATCTTTGCAAGTAAGATCAGGAGATATAAATACAGGTACAGATTCAGCTCAAATAATATTTAGTTATGGAGGGAATCCGTGGAATTCAAATGGGTATGCTCATTCTATAAGAACTAGACACAACAGTGCTGTAGCCACTCAAAACGCAATTGATTTTTATACTTGGACACCTAATGATAGTGCTAATGTATTAGGCACTAATAGAGTTATGACTATTGAGGGTACTGGCAACGTCGGTATTGGAACGTCGAGTCCTGACAGAAGCTTAACAATCAAAAATTCATCGGACGGAGTCAATGGTTTGTCATTTCAATCATATGCTGCAAACACAGAAGTTGGTTATATAAGATACGAACAGACAAATGACATTTTAGACATTGTCAACAAAAGTAGTTTTGGTAATAGCGGTATAAAGTTTTCAACAAACAACACCGAACGTATGCGCATCGATTCGAGTGGCAACGTTGGGATTGGAACAGACTTACCATCAGTACCACTTGAAGTAGCAAGTTCAGATAATACTCTACTTTATCTATCTTCTTCAACTGCTAATGTATATCTCAGATTAGATGATAATACATCTACAAACGGTAACTTTATAGGAGCTACTGGAAATGAAATGCATTTTTGGACTAATAATACTAAGGCAGCTACTATAGATAGTTCTCAATGTGTAGGAATTGGAACAACCTCACCAGATGGACAACTTCATGTATCTTCCGGCACTTCAGGAGATGCTACAGTTATCATAGAAGCAGATACTGATAATAACGCAGAAGGAGATGTACCGCGTTTATGGTTTAAAGCAGACGGTGATATAACCGAAGGCGCTCTTCAATTAAACAATAACGAACTTGAATTAATAAGTAATGTTGATTCGGCCGGCGGTATCATATTCAAAACTGGGACTACTAATAACACCGGTACTACTGATCCTGCCACAGGAGCTACAGAGAGAATGCGTATCACATCAGCGGGTAAAGTAGGTATAGGAGAAACAGACCCAGCCCAAGCATTACACGTTTCAGGTAGAGGTCTATTTGAGACAGGAGCATCTACACCAGACGCTACTACAGGTACTTATGAAAAAGGTATTACCCTAACAGGTGGTAATATGAGACTAGTAATGGATACTAGTAATGTTACAAACGGAGGTTCATATATTCAGACTAGACATCAGTCTACATCTTTTCCAAATGCTTATTACAGATTACATTTAAACCCTTTAGGTGGTGGAGTAGGTATTAACGCAGGAACATTAGCTCCAACAGGTAGTTTACATGTTGAAGGCCCAGCATACATCAAAGGAGGATCAGTTAATGTAGGGGATACAGTATCTAATGCCGGCATCGTAATGGACTGTAATACCTGCATTTTAGGTAGATTTAACGGACAGTATCTTCGTAATATAATAAGCACAGATAATGCTAATAATATTAGGATAGGACAAAGCGGTACTTCTCTTATACATGAAATTAACTTACAACCAGGCACCACAGGAGGATGTGTTCGAATATACGATAATTCTACTGAATATGCTCGATTTACAAATAGTAAATTTGGATTAGGTACAGTTTCTCCGTCAACTTTATTAGATGTAGATGGTACAACAACTACAGTAACATTGGTAGAAACTTCTACTAAAGAACTGAAAGAAGATATACAACCTTTAGATAGTCAGCTAGAAAATCTTAAGAAACTTAAACCTATAGAGTTTGCTTGGAAAAAAGATAAAAAGAAAGATTTCGGATTACTGGCCGAAGATGTAGAAAAAGTATACCCTTATTTAGTTGAACATGACGAAGAAGATAAACTAATCGGAGTAAAATATTCTAAACTAACATCAGTGTTAGTAAAAGTATTACAAGAACAGCAAGAACAGATAAACGAGTTAAAAGAAGAAATAAAAGTTTTAAAACAAAAGTAGTATGGCAACTTTACAGTCAATGGCTATTACCGGTTCTTTATACCCAGGCTCTGGTTCTAACACCAGTAATGTAGGGTATATGTGGTATGATACGGAATACGATTGTATTAAATATAGTGGTTGGGACGGTACTAGTATAGTTGCAAAAGAACTAGGTAATTCTAATGCTACAGAATCAGGTTCGATTCCTCTACCTACCGGCCTTTCAGATTCTATATATTCCCAAAACTTAAGTCCATCACCTGCTTGGTCTTTTAATTCCCACACTGTAGAGAATAACTATAACACCCGTACCGTAAGAGTAGTGTGGGAATATAATAATGGACCTTCCTTTAGAGGTGATTTTCAATTAGATGATTTTAATTTATTTGGCAATAGCTATGATCCTAATAGTGGTATAGCTTCTGGCTGGCAAACATCTACAACTAATACACCTTCTTACAGTTCCGTTTCTTTTTCTGCATTATCTAATGGTACAAGTACAAATCGATGGAATAGAGATCCATCAGGAACAGGTTCATCCGGTACCGGACTAACATCTGGGAATACAGGTACTTATTATTATTATGCTGAAACTTCTGGAACTTCCGGTCAAAAGTATTGGCTTAGAAGCCCTGAAATTACAGTTTCAGGTAATTATACAATAAGTTACTATAAAGCTCATTTAGGTTCAAATGTAGGAGATTATAAAGTATATGTTGATGTAATATCTTAAATTATGGCACAGTTACAAGCAACCACAATACACGCTTCAGGCTCCCTCAGATTAGGACGAGTTGTAGATGAAACATCGGTCGGTCTGATGTGGTACAATTCCGGAAGTGGTCAAATTGAATTTACTAAAAATATATTAGTCCCAGGAACTCCTGCAACCCCTGGTGGTATAGTTTGGAGTACTGGCGGTAATTTATCAGTTGGTAGAGCTGCACACAGTGCAACAAGCTGTGGTACTCAAAATGCTATGACAGTAATGGGAGGTTTTAGCCCTAGAAATAAATGTACTGAAGAGTACAACGGTAGTTCCTGGTCTACAGGCGGTATTCTACCTTTAGGTATCCAAGTAGGTTCTGGAGCTGGAACTCAAAATGCAGGTTTAATGGCAGGCGGGTTTTCATCTCCTAGTACACGGAATTGTACTCAAGAGTATAATGGTACATCGTGGTCTGGAGGAGGTAACATGCCATCTTCTAAAAGTCAGCTTGCAGCAGCAGGAACACAGAATTCCGCATTGGTATTTGGTGGAAATGGTGCAAGTAGAACTGCTGCAGAATATAATGGTACTTCATGGTCTGTAGCGGTTAATAGTACATATGGACATTGTATACCTTTTGGAAACGGAACTCAAAACGCAGCTTTAAAATCAGGAGGAAATATTAATAACTGTGATAAAACTGAGGAGTATAATGGAACTTCGTGGTCAGCAGGAGGTAATTTAAATCAAGGAAGGGCAGATGGAATGGCCGCAGGTACTCAAAACTCAGCTGTTATAGCGTATGGAAGAACTGGGAATCCTGGTACTATATGGCGATGTACTGAACAATACAATGGAACAGCATGGTCAGTTGGAAGTGCAGCCCCATCTCCAAACAGATGCGTAACAGCAGGAGGAGGAAGTAGTAGTGCTGGTTTAGCAGCCGGAGGTAGTACTCCCTCTCCTACACTTAGAACAACAAATGAATTTACATCAGGTCCTGCATCACCAGGTACCCCTGATTCGTATATTATAGGAACAGGATCGATATCGGTATAATATGGCTGAATTACAGACAACTTTTATTACAGGCTCTTTAAGGTTACCATTAAACCCAGCTTCAGCATCATCTGCTCCTGGGGACGGTTACTTATGGTTTGATACCGGTAGTAATCAAGTAATTATTTCAAAGTTGGAGTTTGGAGGAGGACAACCTGCAGGCCCAGGAGGAGCAGTATGGACGACCGCCGCATTTATGAATAATGCTAGAAGATCCTTAGGTACATCAGGAAATTCAACATCAGCTGTAGCGTTTGGAGGTTATCGATCTCCTGGAACAGTTACTAATTTTACTGAAGAGTATAATGGAACTTCTTGGACTAATGTATCTGCTATGTCTGTATCTAGAAGAGATCTAGGAGGTTTTGGAACTCAAAATGCTGCTTTAGGTTTTACTGGTGCAACCCCTGCTAACCAGAATCGAACTGAAGAGTACAACGGTAGTTCCTGGTCTACAGGCGGTAGTTACCCTAACTCACAGCAAAGTTCACAAGGAACTGGAACACAAAATTCTGGTTTAAGTGTGGGAGGCTTTCCTTCTACCTATGATAACTGTACAAAAGAGTATAACGGCAGTTCTTGGTCTAACGGAGGTAATACATCTATTAATAGATATACCTCAGCAGTTACAGGCACTCAAAATTCAGGGCTAACGTTTGGGGGACAAAACCCAGCTACCATAGTTAGTACTGAAGAATATAATGGTAGCTCCTGGTCTACCGGAGGAAATATGAGTCAGCCGAGAATGGGACATGGTGGTGCAGGTACACAAAACGATTCTATTGCTATGGTAGGGTACAACAATACTACATCTATATCTCATGCAACTAGTGAGCTATATAACGGCTCTACCTGGTCTACTACTACTTCTGCTAATGTAAGAAGATGTAGAGTAGGGAGTGATGGGTCAGCAGGTAACGGTATTTTAGTAGGTGGAGCTCAAAGAACTCCTGTATGTTTGTATTATTCTTGCACTGAATTATTTACATCAGGTCCTGGAACCCCTGCAACACCTAATACATCATCAATAGTAAACATTAATTTATAAAAAAATGAGATATTTTAGAGCTACAAATACAGGTAAAGGGTTTATAACCCACGAAGATAACGAGACGTCTTATATTCAAGGACATCTTGCAGATATATACACGACCGATAATGAAGATTGGGCCCGTAGAGTAGGTGCTTTAGAAGTAACAGTAGAAATAGCTCAAGACCATATCGACGATTTTATTGATGCTGAAGAATTAGTATACCCTGAGGATCATGAAGATGAATCATTACGCGGTCAGCCTTTAGTGTATACTTTACCGACAGGTTCTATGTAAAAAAGTTGTTTATTAAAAGAAAAAGTTTTATATTAATAGTAAAGAAAAGTTGTAAATGTCTGAAAATAAAGATTTAACAGTAACAGAAGACCTCAAACCTATACTAGAGGTACTTAAACAAGAAGATGCTAAAGCTATACTTGAACTTAAAGAAGAGTTGACCGATAACTGGCTTAAAAAACAAATATTTCGTACTGAAACTGAAATGAGAATATCAGTACTTAATGACGGTAAACATCCAACTCCTGCATCTAAATATTGGCAATCAGTTAGAGAAATGTCTGCTATGTTTGATGCTCTAATGGGTTTATCTTTCGATCTTAGACGTAATGAAATCAAAAGATTAAAGCTTGAACGTAAAATGCAAAAAGCGATACAGTCTGGGGATGAACTTAAACAAGCAGAAATTCAAATTGATTTGGACGAAAACCTATACGGTAAAGCTAGTATGGAACAAGTAGCCCATGATCGGGTACGAGAGTTAAAACTATGGTCTCAGATTAAGTCTGAACTAGACGATGGTTCGTTCGATAGTAAGAATGTTAATACTCACCAAGCTACTTCTTATCGGCATGCTTTAAGAAATAGAGCCGAAGCACTAGGACCAAACGCAGGACCAGCAGAAATTATTAATGCTGTAGGTCCGCTAAAAACTGTAGAAAGATTACAAACAGAATCTGGTAGTCTTTTAGACTTTAAGCAGGCTAAATTAGCATTAGAGCAAAAAAACAAAGAAGATAAATAATTTATGTTTCTTTATAGAAGAGAAGGAGCTTTATCTCCTGAGTTATGCAGATCTTTTATAGAGACTTTTGAAGCCTCTGAAGAGAAAACCCCAGGAGTGGTATATGGCCCGAAAGGGCAAGGTACTGACTCTGGGAAAAAATCAACCGATATTACATTCCACCCAGGGTTTTTGAAAAGTGAAGACTGGGGGCCTCTTCTTCAAAACTTAGTAGATATTTTAGAAAAAGGAAAATTAGACTATATTGATAGGCATTTAACAGCATTTAATAAATTAGATCCCTGCCAGCTATCACCTCAGTTTAATATACAGAGATATCTACCTGGAGAAGGATTTTCAAGCTGGCATTGTGAAAGAGCAAGTTTAAAACATTCAAATAGACTACTAGTCTGGATGGTTTACCTTAACGATGTTAGGGATAGAGGAGAAACTGAATTTTTCTATCAGCATCACTTTGAAGAACCAAAACAAGGAAAGTTAGTTATTTGGCCTTCAGATTGGATGTATATGCACAGAGGAGTTATATCACCTTCCCAAACTAAATACATACTAACAGGATGGTTTACACATATAGAAAGACAGAATGAAAAATAGTTTTCCTTTAATGCCGTATAATCAGTTTATTCCACAGTCTAATTGGAATACTTTTTACTATTGGAAGAACGTTTTTGATGATAATATGATTAGAGACTTAACCGATATGGTGTATGCTAATTATAAATTCGAAAAAGGTAAGACCGGTACTAAAGAGCTAGGTAATGAGACAGATTCATATAGTACGAATAACAGAGATATTGCTTATATTAATCCTCAACCTTATTCTAAATGGTTGTATGATTTATTATTTCCACTTGCTTTAGAAGCAAACGATAAAGTATTTCATTTTGATATAGATATAGTAACTGACTCAATACATTATGTTATATACCCAGAAGATGGAGGACATTTAGATTGGCATATGGATGTAGGTGCTCATGGAGTTAATAAACGTAAACTTGCTATGACTGTACAGCTATCAGACTCATCTGATTACGAAGGAGGAGACTTTCAGATATGGATGGGTGGCAAAGACTATATGACAGTTCCTAGAGAAAAAGGAGACGTTATAGTATTTCCTTCATTCTGTATGCATAGGGTGACTCCTATCACAAGAGGAGAGAGAAGATGTTTGGTATTTTGGACCGGAGGACGTCCTTTCAGATAAAAAGTATGGAATTTAAAGTTTTTGAAAAGTTACTTTGGAGTATACCTTTATGGGAATGCCCGGTAGTAGGTATAGATAATAAATCTATAAAAGAATACTGCCTTAAAGTAAGAGAACAAAAACCAGGAGTAAACATATCCAACAGAGGAGGATGGCACAGTAAAGAATTAATATTACCGATACCAGAATCTTTACAGAAATTATTTGACGATCTTACTTTATTTGTAAATGACATTCCTAAAAGACATACAGGTATATCAGATTTACAATTAGGCAATTGGTGGATTAATATAAACGGTAAGCACGATTATAATACTGAACACGATCATCAAAACAGTATACTATCCGGTACCTATTATGTATCTGTACCAGATGATAATATGGGAGATTTAGTTTTACATCGAGGAGATAACGCTCAGTTTTTTTTAACATCTAAAATTAGAAGAGAAGAAACTTTAGCGAACACCACAGCTGTAGTATGTAAAGCAGAAGAGTCTAAATTTTTTCTTTTTCCTGCTTGGGTTAAACATTCAGTAGAAAGAAATGAGAGCGATAAAGAAAGAATATCCATCGCTTTTAATTTTATTCAAAATAATTAATAAGTTATGGAAAACAATAAAATTGATTTTAGTGTATTAGAGCTTTTTCCTACCCCAGTTATGGCTTTAACTTTACCTGAAAAATTCGGCTATATAGCTAAATGGTTTACCGAACAGCAGATGCTTACTGAGGTTGACGAAAAAAGAGTTGATCATGCAAACTATGGGGACAGATCTGTAAATTCGTATATACTAGAAGAACCTGAATGTAAAGATTTAAAAAGTTTAATATTAGCTTTTGTTCAAGAGTACGGTAAGATGTTAGGTTATGATTATAACAATTACAAGTTTGGACAATCCTGGCTTTCTTATAAACACCCAGGTCAGCATCACACTATGCATACTCATCCTAATAGTTTAATCTCCGGAGTATTATATTTTGGTCAATCTGAAGAAGAAACACCTGCTATTAGATTTCATAAATCTTTTGGTGGGAGTCAAGTATCATATATAGCTCCAAAAAAAATTCGTAATTTAGATAATTTAAAATATGCATGGAATCATTTTGATATAAATTTTTCTCCTGGTTTACTTTTGTTATTTCCTTCTTTTTTAAGTCATTCAGTTCCTTTAAATAAAACTGAAACTGTAAGATGTAGTTTAGCTTTTAATAGCGTACCAGAAGCAGGGTTTGGAGATGAAGGAGAATTGACTGAATTAAAATTTTAAAACTATTTATTAAAAATATAAACAATGAATCACAATTGGAAAATATACGATCTTAAAAGAACTACCGCAGACGGAGTAGTAAATACTATTACCTACGGTTGTGAATCTGAGGATAGCGGATACGGTACTAGAAAAATTGGCGAACTAATCGTTACAGGTTCAGCTTCTGATCCTGGGTTTATAGCTTATGATAATCTTACCGAAGCAAACGTACTAGCCTGGGTAACAAGCTCTGTAGATACAACCTCTATAGAATCAGAAAATTCCGCATCAGTTGCCTCTATTATAGTAGCACAAGCAGCTATTACAGAATCTAACGGTATTCCCTGGTAATAGTTGTTTAGTACAAAAGGTTTTCTTATATTAGTTATATGAATATATTCTTTCAAATAGACGGCGGTCTAGGTAAATCCATTATGGGTACCGCTATAGTAAAAGCAATTAAAAAGAAATACAAAAAAGCAAATTTATACGTAGTATCTGCATACCCAGATGTATTCCTTAATAATCCATATGTTAAACAGACTTTTCGTTCAGATGAAATAAATGGTGTTTACCTTAAATATATTAAAGGTAAAGAAGCTAAAGTATTTTCCGGAGAACCTTATCGTGAATCTGATTTTATATTAGAAGAGAAACATCTATTTGAAGTATGGTGTAATATGTTCGGTTTAAAGTATCAAGGAGAAAGCCCTGAATTATTTTTAACTCAGCCGGAAATAGATTATTTTAAACCTTTCTATGAAACTGAAAAACCTATAATGGTTATTCAACCTAATGGAGGACCCCAAAATCAAGGTTTTAATTACTCCTGGACAAGAGATATACCTACACCCGCAGTATTAGATGTTATAAATCATTTTAAAGATAAGTATACTATTGCTCATATTAAAAGACAAGACCAGCAAGTTTATCCGGATACTTTACATGCGATGGATGGTTTTCGTAGTATAGCTATTCTTATCTCATTATCTCAGAAAAGATTATTTATAGACAGCTTTGGACAACATCTAGCTGCTGCTATGAACCAACCATCAGTAGTCGGATGGGTCACTACCAACCCCGGACAGTTTGGGTACGGTTTACATACTAATCTTACAAGAAATAAGTTTACTAAAAAACCATTACTTGAACAAGCAGCTTATCAACCGTTTAATTTAGCACAAGACATTTCATCAATTCCTTATAACGACCTCACTGAAGTATTTAATTCAAAAGATATTATAGAAGCTTTAGAAAATCTATAAAAAAGTTGTAAGTAAAAAATAAAATTACTATATTATAATAAATCGATTAAATTTTAAATATGGCCGTTATTAAATTAGCAGACGAAGAGTTGCAATCATTGCAGCAAATTCAAAGCAACAACCAAGCTATCGTTCGAGAATTCGGACAGATTGCTTTAGCAGAACTCGACTTAGATAAACGTAGAGAAAATGCTGAAACGTTTCTAGAAAATCTCCGTAAAACAGAAGCTGATACAGCTAAAGCGTTAGAAGATAAATACGGTAGAGGAAACATAAATATGGAGACAGGAGAATTTATCTCTGAAGATCCTATTCCAACCGGTGCACCTGATGTATCTTTACCTAAATTGGAAAAAGAAGAGCCGGTTGAAGAAACTAAACCTACCAAAAAAACTTCAAAGAAGTAAGTAGTAGTTTTTAGTGTTATAAGTGAGGAGGTTTTCGAGCCTCCTTTCCTATTTATATGTGTCGGTAAACTATTTTTAGACCGGAAAGGTTTTAGAAAAAGAATTGATATTTATATAAGACAGAATATAAACCTTTTATAACATGGCAGAAACTATT
>Ga0160423_10004002_pt1 | contig 12181 bp, 16 predicted proteins | sample CRUFie14St8metaG_FD_108191 | JGI IMG/M metagenome (GOLD analysis project Ga0160423, IMG submission 108191) | Marine microbial communities from the Costa Rica Dome - CRUD Field 142mm St8 metaG | ecosystem: Environmental > Aquatic > Marine > Oceanic > Photic zone | place: Costa Rica: the Eastern... | reverse complement strand
GAGACACGACGTTTAGGCAAAGAGGCTGCAACCAAGATGCTTCGCTATCGGGGTATACAGAAGCTAATTAGCGCCTACACTAAGACGCTCGTCAACTCAGCCGACCCTAGAGGGTTCTGTCATCCTAGATTTGGGCCTCTTCGCACTCGTACAGGGCGTTGGAATTGCTCTGAACCTAATCTACAGACAATACCGTCTCGCAGCGACGAGGGTAAGCGCATTCGAGAGTGTTTCGTCGCCGAAGAAGGTAAGGTTCTTATTGGCGCCGACTACTCTCAGATCGAATATAGGCTACTCGCGCATTTCACACAATCAGAGCCGTTGTTGGACGCATACCTTAATGGGCAGGATCTACACCGCAGGACTGCATCTATTGTCTATAATAAGCCTATTGATCAGGTTACCGACAAAGAGCGCTCCCGCGCTAAGGGCGTTAACTTTGGCATCATTTATGGACAAGGCCCCGCCGCGCTTGGAGAGTCTCTTGGTATGTCCGAATACGAGGCTAAGCAGTTCCTTAAGCGCTACTTCAAGGTCATCCCTGGAGTCAAAGAGTGGATGGAAAAATATAAGCAAGGCGCTACTCGTCATGGGTATACAGAGACGCTACTTGGCAGGCGTCGATATCTCCCCGATCTCAAATCAGGTCGTTTTGGACTGCGCTCCGCCGCAGAGCGTCGTGTCATCAACACGCGCATCCAGGGTAGCGCCGCAGACATCACTAACCTCGCGATACGTAATCTGTTTAGAGCTAAGGAACAGGGAGACTTCCCTGCTGAGATACAGCTTATGATTCACGACGAGATCATCGTGACCTGTGAGGAGCACCTCGCACAAGAGGTTGCTGATAAGATGGTCGACATTATGCAGAGCGTCGTAGAGCTAACTGTGCCTCTCATTGTAGAGGCCAATATTGGACGAAACCTCAAGGAGACCAAATGAGCAATAAACATCCTGGGCTTGTAAAGGTCACATTGTCCGACATCCAAGAAAAAGGGTATAGCGCTTACGCGATTAAGGCTTTATTGACCCTAAGCACAACCGACTACGCGGGTAAATCCCACGACCATCAAGGTTATATAGAAGAACCTGATGGGTTATATATCCCTAGGGCATTTAATGATTTCGCGTTTTATGACGTAGAGGAAGGCGATCTTGGCTTTCCCTTGCAATGGCAAGGTGAGGCAAATATGACTTTGCGACCATACCAACAAGATGCCGTAAAAGTTATCGAAAACTATACCCGAACCTGTGGTGGTTCTATTCTTGTTGGAGGATGTGGAACAGGCAAAACCGTCATGGGATGCTTCTTGATTAAGCAGTTCCAACGACGCGCCCTTGTGCTCGTACACAAAGAGTTCTTGATGCAACAATTCAAGAAGACTCTTGAGACTGCATTTCCCGGCATTAATGTGGGGGTTTGGCAAAAAGATCAAACGCCTACAGGTGAGGAGGATGTTGTGATCTCTATGGTGCAATCTCTTGGCGCTCGCGATTACCCTAGAGAGTGCTACCAAGGCTTTGGGATTGTCATAACCGACGAGGTTCATCGCTTCTCTGCTCCGCAATGGAGTCATGCGATCTCGCGATTCCCTGCAAGATATAGAATTGGCCTTACTGCGACCCCCGATAGGGTTGATGGCCTTGAAAAAGTCTTCATGAACTCTATTGGGCCTATCGCGCATCGGGTCGAAGGCAATCTTATGACGCCTCAGATTTTTCCGATCTATACCGGCGCAACGTATGCTCCGCGCGAATATATGGCCTGGGATGGCACACCTGCTACTGCTAAGCTAATTAATCGCATAACAGAAGACGATATCCGATCAGATGCCGTTATTGAATATGTGGCTAGAGCGGCGAAGAGTGACCGAAGCGTCCTTGTACTCACAGACCGGCGAGCTCATGTCTCGTACCTCGCTGAGAAGTGTAAACAGGCTTGTCCTGATCACAGCGTCGCTGAATACATTGGAGGATTAAAGAAGCAGGCAAGAGAGCATGCCGAATCCTGTGACATCATTGTAGGTACATATTCTATGGCGCAAGAGGGACTCGACATCCCTAGATTAGATACCCTGATATTCGCAAGCCCTAAGACAAATATCACTCAAGCAGTTGGACGCATACTTAGACCTCATCCTAATAAAAAGCATCCTGTCGTCCTAGACTTTATTGACGATGTAGGGATCTTGCTTGGGTACTACAAAAAGCGCTGTAAGCTATATAACGAAGGAGGATATCAGATTATGACCCAATCCTCTGTTCGTTGAAAAATATATTTGCTAAGAAAATCGGTGTTTGATATCATACTTATATTGATTGATCGTCTATTGATCATCAATGATTCGTTAATCCATCCACTAATTGAGAGCTGATATGAAAACAGAGATTGTTGCTCCCGACAACGCGACCGAGAAGCTATTGTTGCTCGCAGCGTTCGAGAAACAGGTTAAACGCCTTCGACAAGAGCTCAAAGAGTCTCTTCCGGGGCATGCGACCTATTCGACTCGCGCAGGCAAGGTTACTTTGACTGAGGCATCGCGCCTTAAGGTTGACAAACAGGCGCTATATACAGCGCTCGTAACTAAGGGCATCAACCCTATGAATTGGGGTAAATGCGAGGTCACTGTATCGGAGGCCAACTTGAGCAAGTTAATCTCTAACGGCACGTTAACTACCGAACAAGTCGAGAGCTTCACATCTGAGACAACCTATGAGACGCTTCGCGTTACTCCTGAGAAAGAGATTTCGGAGCATCTTGAGGCTGTGGCTCACTCGTCTTTCACTAATCTGCTGTCTAACACTACACAAGGTCTTTACCTGATTGGAGAGTCTGATGACTAATGAGATCGCTGTTAATCCTAAAGAAGAAGCCAAGAAGCGCGCTGAACGTAACGAGAAGGCGCGTGAATGGTACGAGAAAAACGCTGAGCGCGTTAAAAGAGATCGCAAATTAAGGTACGCGAACGACCCTGATTACCGAGAGATGATTGCTCGCTCACGTAAGCGACAGACCGAGCGACGCGCTAAGGCTGCTAACTCGATTAACCCCAAGGGCAACATCATTCAAAACCGCAAGGTTAAGAAGTTTAAGGTCGAACACACCACACTAGGGTCATGTGTCTCAGAGTTTTTCTCTGTTGGGCAGACCGCCCGCAAACTTGGCATTAAGGTACCGACTATTCGCAAATGGGAGCGCGAGGGTCATATTCCTCCTGCCTTGTACCGCACTAAGGGTGGGCATCGTTTATACACTCGCGATCAGGTTGACGCTCTTGAGGCTGCGTTCGAGGAGCGCAAAGACATGCTCACCTCTCAGGGACGTAAATGGTCACTTGATGAATCATTTTTCAATGATGTTAAGCGTCGTTGGGATGCTCTTCCCAACGGTGTTGCGACGCACCGCTTTGTCAAATAAGAGTTTTAGAAAACTACCCCTGAACCTACAATAAGGACACAGACATGACAACGAAAAAGACATCCACTAAGCCTGCATCAAAGGCTTCCACTAAGACTAAAGCAGGCGAGCTCATCGTAACCTCGACGTACAAGAATTCTGAGGAGCAACACAGAGAGCTCACCGTTAAGACCTTCCCTACAGACGCACCTATCGCGACTGTATCTGTTGAGGGCTCCGTGACTAAGAATTTAGGCAACTATGAGAGCCTCCGCATTCAAGCGAGTATCTCTCTGCCTTGTCTAATTGAGGAGACTGATGAGGCTTACGACGAGGCTTGGCGTCGCGTTGAAGACCAACTCACTAAGAAGGTTCAGCAGGTGACTCCTAAATGAGTGGCAACAATCCCGACTTTCAGAGCCTACTTAAGCAGATCAATAAGCGCTATGGGTCTACCACTATCGTGTCTGCAGCGGATAATGATGCGCTGAATGCAAGACCTCGCGTTAAGACAGACATACCCGCTTTTGATTGGGCTATTGGAGGAGGCGTGCCTACGGGCTCGATCATCACCCTTCTAGGCGAATTCTCTTCAGGTAAATCAATCTTGTCTTTACAGATTGCGGGTGCGTTTAATCGCATGTGCCGTAACTGCGGAAAGCCTTTGGCTAAGATTGACCCTGTGACTCGTCAAGAAGAGAGGGTACGCTGTTGCGCCCAACCCGCTCGGATGAATATTTGTTGGTTTGATGCAGAGGGCTCATTCCAAAACTCTTGGGCTACTACACAGGGCGTATCTCTCGAGAACGTGTTTGTCATACGAACAGAGTTTGCTGAACAGGGCATTGACATTGCTGATTCACTATTAAGATCTGGAGAGTGTGATCTGCTTGTTGTTGATAGCGTCGCGCAACTCACTCCTAGCGTAGAGATTGAGGAGTCATCTGAGAAGTGGCAAATGGGTACTCACGCTCGTCTGATGAATAAGGCTATGCGTAAATGGGCGTCTGCACAAAACGCTGGATCACTTGATCGTGCCTTTAGCCCTACGATACTTCTGATCAATCAGATACGACATAAAATTGGAGTCATCTACGGATCTCCGGAGACGTCTCCGGGCGGTAAGGGTATTGATTTCGCGTCGCACGTCATCGTCCGCTGTAAGCGTAAGCAGTGGCTTGAGGACTCCATGAAACGCCCTGTTGGGCATGAAATGGAGGTCGTGTTTAAGAAGAACAAGACTGCCCCTCCGAACAGAACTGCGGGCTTCACGTTTTACTTTAACGGCCACGAAAATCGCGTCGCTGGATCTTCCAACGTCTCTGAGCAGATCGTCAAGCAGGCCGAATTTTGGGGATTAATCAAACGCACAGGCGCTTGGTATCAACTTGCTAAGGATATTAAAGCGCAAGGTGCTGCGGGTGCTGCACAAAAGCTTGATGAGATGCCTCGTCTAAGAGATATGTTAATTCACAAAATCTCTGAGCGAGAGAATGCGTGGCTGAACGATGACTGATACTAAGAAGGTCGCTGATAAGATCGCTGAGATGGTCGATCATCCGAACCATTACCGCAAGAGCAGCGGAATTGAGGTGATCGACGTAATTGAGACTTGGAACCTCGACTTCTCCCTAGGCAACGCGCTCAAATATATCGCTCGCGCGGGCCTTAAAGAAGACCGCGATCAAGACCTCGATAAGGCGATTTGGTATCTTATGCGCGCTCTAGAGAAAGAAGATGACCCTGAGCATCGTTCTAATATCCGGGCAGCTATTGAAGCTGTCGAATCAGCTAAAACTGTGCCTACCGTTACACGTTCAAAATAAATTTGCTAAGAACAATAGATTCATGTATTATATATACATGATCAATGTTGATTGATGCTATGTGATATGAATCGAACGCCTCGCAAAACAAGGCATTCGACTTATATAAAACTACCTTTGAATCTGTAACGGAGTCATTATGATGTACCCGCTCGTAAATCTGTGCGAATACCCGCGCGATACAGAAGCACACCTCCTCGCGAACCGCATGGAGAAAGATGGCTTTTATGAGGAACTCTTGGATGGTCTTGATCTGAGCATCGTGCCTCTCGACGACCTGCCTAGAAGCCTTTTAGTTTGCACATCCACAACGTGCGAATCCTACAGCGCTCTGATCTTAGAGGAATCTTCGAGATACGTTCCTACTAAGGATTCCGATATGTTTGATTGGCAGTCTGCCGACGACCTGCTGACTCTCCTAGAGAATGTTCCAGAGCGTTTATTCTTCGACCCCGAGTTCTTGGAGACGCTTTCTTCTGAGGTACACGTTCATGTGACTACCTTACAGACTGTAAGAGACTTCGTATCGACCTACCGCGTCATCGTACATTAAGGAGCGCCCTATGAATCATGAGACAGAGGCACAATACCGTAAGGTCTTTAACGACGTTATCCGGGAAGACGTAACACAGCTCATCAATAGCGCAAAAATCGACTCTTTCGTGTATGAAGATGTCGCTAAAGCCCTTAAAGATCACTTCCCTAAGAGGCTTCTTGAGGCAGACTATTCTGAAGAGGAGGTTGAGGCTATCGTCTTCTGTTGGAATGAGGGCTTCTCTGGGCAAATCTTAAAAGATGGCCATGACGTCAACGCTATTCAGCGGATCGCCGATGACGAGCCTATTTATTGGTTTTCTGTTGAGGAGCGTTTTTATCACTTCCTCGATGAGCAAGATCACCTCGTCGCCCGCGCAGGTGGACTCCTTCTTTGGGGCCGATATGCAGGCGGACAGCACGTCATCTGTGATCATGTGTTCAAGGCATTTATGGAGCGTTACTATGCCTGATATCTTACAAACGCGGGCGGGACAGAACCTGATAAACAACACGCTCCCACAGCTCGTGCAACAGCTTCAACGAATCGCTGACGCGCTTGAGAAGGCTAATAAGAATCATACGCCCATGCTATCGTGCAACATCTGTGAGAGAGCGCCATGTGAATGTCCCGAGGATGGACCACAACTGATGTCCTACGACGACGATGAGTATGATGATGATGATGATGAAGGCGTGTGTGTGTTCGTAAACGGAGAAAGGCAGCGCAACTAATGTTTAAACCCGAAGGCAAGAAGCCTACTCCGAACGTCTTCGCTTCCCCTAGGAAGCTAACTAATCGCGAAAGAGGAGATCAACATGAGAGGGAAACCGCCACAAAAGTGGGAGGGCGAACACAACCCAATTCGGGGGCGTCGCCTTGGCTATCTCACAAAGGCGATGTATCGTCGGACTCCTTTGTCTATCAATGCAAGACAACCGACAAGAACAGATACACCCTCTCTGAGAAAGTGCTTGGAGAAATATACCGACAAGCAACGCTTACCTCTAGACAACCTGCGATGGTTGTACGCATGGAGGCAATTCCTGACCCGATACCTAATGAATGGGTATGTATTCCTATGTCGCTGTGGCGACAAATCATTGGAGAGGAGTAATCACGATGGATGTGAATGCGAAGATCGAATCACTTCGCCTCGCGAAAGAGATCACGATGCAATTATGCAGGGACCTAAGCGAAAGAGATCGCCAACGTCTCGTCGAGGTCTTTGACGAGCGTCTAATTGAGATGATAAATGATTGTGACACCCTAGAGGAGAAGTCACGTCATGTGGATTATACCGAACACCTTAATCATCTATCCCTTTGTGCAGGATATGCAGGCATTGATCTCGGGCTCTCAAGAGCGATTCGAGATGTGCGAACGATCGCTTATGTGGAAAACGAAGCCTTCGCGTGCGCCAATCTGGTGTCAAAGATCGAAGAAGGTGTCCTCGACACTGCGCCTATATTCACGGATCTTAAAGAATTCCCTTGGCGACGATTTCGCGACGTTGTGGACATCCTCTCTGGAGGGTTCCCTTGTCAACCATTTAGCGAAGCAGGACGCCGACAATCAGACAGAGATCCAAGACACCTCTTCCCTTATATTGTACAAGGGATCATCGACATGGGAAGACCTCCCATTGTTTTCTTTGAAAATGTTGAAGGAATCATCGACGCGACCCTCTTTAAAGACCACTCATCAGGAGACATCAAAGGAACCCCTGTTCTCCTCCATGTCCTTAGACAGCTGGAAAGCTTGGGTTACGACGTTACTGCAGGCATATTCAGTGCGCGAGAACTTGGCGCCCCCCATCAACGAAGGCGTGTGTTCATTATGGGCTGTCGCTCCGATCTACAAGATACCGGAAAGCGACTCCTCTCAAGACAAATACTACCCGAGAATGACACGCTTTTCCCCGCTGATCAATTATCAGGACAATACGAATGGGAGCCACCCTATGTCATCTCTGGATCTACTGCTTTGGAGAACGCCTACTGCGAGGGATTTCAGGGGTCATCACCTACCGACGATGATCAATCAATCGGTGTACAACCGACGAGGCAGCCTACCCGATCAGCTATACGATCATGCCATGATAGGAAAGGCAAATCCGAGGTGGATCGAAACCCTGATGGGTCTTCCGATTGGGTGGACTATGCCGAGCTGTCAACGACCATGGATAGTCATTCCGATGAATTAAGGCTATTAGGCAACGGCGTCATCCCCGACGTAGCTGCGAGGGCGTTCCGCTGTCTATGGGAACAACTAAACACACAAGGATAAAGCTATGACACACATTGAGACACTCAACCCGCAATATGGCATCTACGCCGACAACCGTGACCTCCTAGATGGCGCTGTCGCTTACTATGGGCTTCGAGGCGTGCTCGACAATCCGTATGCTAATCGCTACGGCGTAAGCCCTACATGTGTTGATCTACTTGGAGCTACTGAGGAGATCAAAGAGACATGGAAGAAGATGCTGAACACTCACATCATTAGCGCGGCTAACTTTAATTATCGCATTAAGGCTGAAGAGGGTGAGATCGAACCGTTTAGCGATTTGGTGACGCTCCTCGATTGGGGGCGCTACAAGGCATTCGCGCGCCGACAGACTGGATATGTCAACGTCTGCTTCTTGTGGTATCAGAAGCCGTTTGACATGAAGCAGGCATTCGATGATCTTCGACGACAGAACGTCGTGACTCGACTTGATCAGCTCCGCGTTACTGATAACTTTAACAAGAGCGCGTTTACCGGCAACAACAGGAGTCATTATGACTTTTATTAGGCCTACGTTTAAGGACTTAACCCTTGCGTATAATAAAGGCACACCAAAATCAGAGTTTATGCTCGCGTTGACAGATGTTGCGTTATTAGCAGCCGAGCCTAAATACGATGGACGTTGGGGAATCCTTGTCCATGAGCAAGAGTCGAGCGCAATTACCCTCTATTCTAGGCACAACCAAATTCAGCGAACCTATGAGAATAATCTGTTTAAGGTATATCCTGCGTTTAAGCTTCACGGCGAGTATATCTTTGGGACTAACTTTGCTAAGAACTCGCCATTAGAGGATCGCGTGATCCTCTTTGATATTACAGAGTGCGCCACTTGTTGTAAGGATATGTCCTTACAGCGCCGAAGATCTCTGATCGCAACCTTGTTGGATCGCTTTCGCCTAGACAACATAGACCTACCCTTTGAGCTGATACAACCGATTACTGCGTTTGTAGATCCTTACGATGGAGATTCTATCGACGCGCTAAGGCCGTATGTTACCGATCCTGATCAATATGAAGGTGTTGTGATCAAAGACTACTCATGCCCCTGGGGTGCTGATACTTGGTATCGGATTAAACCTGTCTTTGAGATGGATTATGTGATTATGGGCTTTAATCAATCAGATGCCCCCAAATACAGGGGGCGTATGGTGTCCTCTATACGTGCTGGGTTGTACATTGACGGCGAGCTCACTGAGGTCTGCAATGTGAGTGGCCTAAATGAGAAACAGCGTAAGGGTTTCTTTGAGCGCCCTAATCTGTATGTAGGCAAGGTGATCACCGCTTCCGGCAAATCTTTGTTTAAGAGCGGAGCTCTGCGCCACCCTAATTTTGTTCGGATGCATCCGACTAAGCTCGCTGATGAATGCACCTTTAGGAGACAATAATGTTTAGAAGTAGTAAGACGTTCCGCAACTTGCCGTGCGCTCATCGGCGATGGGCACATGATGGCCACTGCTCGTTTGTTCATGGTTACAGCCGGTCATTCACCATTTGGTTTGAGGCATCAGAGCGGACAAAAGACACTGGGTTCGTGATGGACTTTGGACATCTAAAAGGGATCAAGAAATGGCTTGAATCTAAATTCGACCATACGTTGCTCCTAGATGAAGCAGACCCGCTGTTGCCTGTGTTTGAATTACTGCAAGAAAAAGGCGCATGTAAGCTTACAATTCTTCCTGATGTGGGTATGGAGGGTACGGCTAAATACGTCTTTGATTTCATTGACAGAGACATCCGCGCTAAGACGTGCGGTAGGGTATGGGTATACTCTGTTGAATGCAGAGAGAACGATAAAAACAGCGCTATCTACATTAAATCAGATATGTAATTCCTCAAAACGGAATGAAAATATATTTGCTAAGAATTATAGACCTTGCTATTATGTATATGTTCTTTGATTGATCTTATGTTTTAACTTTCCGAAAACTATCATTGAACATATAACACACACCGACTTTAAGGAGTCACTGATCATGGCAGACAACACTGCAACTCAAATCACTTATCAGGAGCGTGCGCTAACGCTCGCTGTTAACGACATCAAGGTAGACACCGAATTTAACACGCGAAAGACCTACAACAACCTTGAGGAGCTCGCTGAGAGCATCTTGAACCTTGGGCAGACCACCGCGTGTGGTGTTGTCAAGAAGGGCAAGAAGTACACCCTCGTTTGGGGCTTCCGACGTTTGGCTGCTATTCAGGCTCTCAATGACGCGGGCCACGAGGTTCCTGTCCTCGTCGATGTTGTAAAGGAGTCTGACGCCAACAAGCTCGTTCTCCTGAACGTCCAAGAGAACGTGTCTCGCGAACAGCTCACGCTCGTTGAAGAGTTTGAGGCTTGTAAGCGTCTTTCGACCTTCATGACTAAGGATGAGATCTGTTCCGCTCTTGGTGTGACTAAGACTTGGATCACTCAACGCCTTCGTCTCGATGAGCTTTCAGAGGTTCTCTTGAACGCTGTCGATGATGGCCTCTCTCCTCGAGCGGCGCAGGCAATCCAACTTCTTCCCGAGGACTTGCATGAGGAGTTCTCATCTCGCGCTCTTGGACAATCTGTGTCTAGCGTCACCGATATGGTACAGAGCCGTCTTGACCAACTCGCTGGGATTGATCCTGAGCCTACCGATGATGCTGATATTGAGCTCCTCGATGATGAGGACGATCTTGAGCCTCTCGACGAGGATGACCCTACCGTGCCGACCGACGAGATCATTGACGACGACGATGATACATCAGGTGATGAGCTTCGTGAGTGGTTCTCGTCGTTTGAGGGTACGCTATCTGAGGACGATCAAGAGCGCTTCGACCTCATTAGCGCCTCTATTCATTGGCGCAAGATCCCTGACTCAGACCTTCTCCTCTCGCTCCTGCGTCTTGTGCTCGACGAGGATGAGACTGAAGAGGACTGAGATTCCGACTTATATAAAACTACCCTTGAATCCGTATTCTGACTAAGGACGCTACAATGACCGTAGATCACAGAAAGTGGGAAACTGTATTGGCGCGCATCACGCACCAACAACAGGGCCAACAAGATGCCTCGATCACGACTAGCCGTATGCAATATCTTGGGGAGGACGCTATTAAGCTCCCTACCCGACTTAACGCAGGTTATCGTGTCGCTACTCTCACACAACACAGCAAGAAGCAACTCGCGTCACACATTGGAGTTCCCCTCTCGTATCTCTCTGAGATTGAGGCGCGACGACCGGAGCTCGCCAAAGAGCTTATCAATGATGGCCTTCAAACTAACCATGATAAGCTGTTTTGGCGATTCTCTGAGGATCGCATTCGTGGCATTTTGCCTGCTCGCAGACCATCTGCTGACAACCTTGCGATTGTCGAGGGCATGGACGCTGCGCTCTCGGTGGGATCAAACGAGGACTTCTTTATTAGATCTGTATCCCTAGACGACAACCGTTTCTACCTCAAGGTACTATTCGACACAGAGTTCCGCGATACTACCGGCATCGAACAAGGTAACTATCTTAAGGTAGGCGTACTCGCACGCACTTCAGAGACAGGACTCGGCAAGATTGAAATCAAGCCTTTCATGTATCGCTGGAGCTGTACTAACGACGCGGTGGTGACGTCCGATAGCAGTTTCGTGACAGCCAACTTCAACATTGAGCGACCTGCATTGATTGAAGAGGCAAGTCACGTTTCTGCTACTGCGAGACTACTCGCCCGCGAATGGGTTGACTCTGCCTTAGAGTCACAAAAGCAGACTGTTCGCTACCCACAGCGCCGACTACAACAGCTCGCTAATGATGCTGATTTGACTAAGGCGCAAACTCGTCAACTTATTGGCGCGTACCGTAAGGAGCCAATGCCTACCGTCTACGGAATGTCACAGGCATTTACTCGCTTTGCACAAGGCATCGCTGATCTCGATGAGCGCTCACGTATTGAGGAGTATGGGGCGTCGATCGCGCTCGGATAAATCACTAGACAATACCGCTACTTACTGTAAGAATACCGCATAGACCTACAACTTAGGTCTTGACACCAAAACACGCGAGAAGCCTAATATAGCCGCCACACGCGGCTATTGGCATTTGCATACGGAGCACATCATGCAACAACTCATCGCCGCGATCCGAGGTGAGACGCCACCACAGGCGAAACCGCCCG
>Ga0160423_10003999_pt1 | contig 12182 bp, 10 predicted proteins | sample CRUFie14St8metaG_FD_108191 | JGI IMG/M metagenome (GOLD analysis project Ga0160423, IMG submission 108191) | Marine microbial communities from the Costa Rica Dome - CRUD Field 142mm St8 metaG | ecosystem: Environmental > Aquatic > Marine > Oceanic > Photic zone | place: Costa Rica: the Eastern... | reverse complement strand
CAGCTTGCCGCGCTTGGTGATATCTATGTCGGTGACGCCTTTTCCTGTACACATCGGGCACATGCCTCTGTCGAGGCGTTACCACGGATGATGCAGACGGTTGTTGCCGGCCGTGCGCTTGGTGCGGAATTGTCGGCCTTGCATCGCGCCTTGTCTGCACCTGACCGGCCGGTCGGGGCCGTTGTCGGCGGGGCGAAGGTCTCGACAAAATTGTCCGTGCTGGAAAATCTTGTAAAGCAGGTGGATGTGCTGGTGCTTGGCGGCGGCATGGCCAACACATTCCTGCTGGCGGCGGGACAGGATATTGGCGCGTCGCTTGTCGAGGCAGATATGACGGATACCGCCTCTGCCATCGCCGCAAGTGCCGCCACGCATGGCTGTCAGCTGATATTGCCGGTCGATTACTGTGTCGCGTCGGCGTTGCAGGCCGGTGTGCAGACGCGCATCGCCAGCCCGCGTGATATCAAAGCCGAAGACATGATCCTTGATGCCGGCCCTGAATCGACCAAGGCCGCCATTGCCGCGCTTGCCGATTGCCGGACACTGGTCTGGAACGGGCCGATGGGCGCGTTCGAGATTCTGCCTTTTGACAGTGCCACCAATGCGCTGGCGCGCGCGGTTGCAGACCGCAGCGCCGCAGGCACACTTTTGTCGGTGGCGGGTGGCGGCGATACGCTGGCGGCCCTTGCCAATGCCGGCGTCAGTCACGATGTGTCCTATATATCGACGGCAGGCGGTGCGTTCCTCGAATGGCTGGAAGGCCGAACCCTGCCCGGTGTAGAGGCACTTCGCCGCGCCTGATGCCCCTTGTCGCCGTGACTGGTAATTGGCGATGATGGCGGGGTGCTGGACATCGATGGACAAAGGAAAGACCCGATGCTGTTTTCAAACCCGTTCAAGAACCGCTTGCCATCGGATGCAGAGGCGCTGGCCGGCCGTGATGTGGCGATCTGGGACGGCGCGCCGCATTGCGTTCTCGGCACGCCGACCATGGGTCCGTTCCCTGATCATCTGAAAACTGTTCAGCTTGGCCTTGGGTGTTTCTGGGGTGCCGAGCGGCTGTTCTGGAAAATCAAAGGGGTCTACAGCACGGCAGTCGGCTATGCGGGTGGCCCGACCCCGAACCCGACATATGAAGAGGTATGTTCAGGGCGGACTGGCCATACGGAAATCGTGCTTGTCGTTTATGATCCAGCCATTGTGTCGCTGTCACAATTGCTGAAGGTGTTCTTCGAGGAACATGATCCCACACAGGGCTATCGCCAGGGGAATGATCTCGGCACCCAGTATCGTTCGGCAATCTATGCAGAAGATGATGATACGTTGCAGACAGCGCGCGAGATCGCACAATCCTATGGCCAGGCTCTGCAGCAGGCGGGACGCGGGCAGGTCACAACCGAAATCGCGCCTGCCGGTCCGTTCTTCTATGCCGAGGATTATCACCAGCAATATCTGCATAAGGTGCCGAACGGTTATTGCGGGCTGAAGGGAACGGGCGTTGCCTGCATTGCCGGATGATGCCGGATGCTGCAGATTGCCTGCTGTTTTTCACCGTTGACGCGGCACGGGGGCGGTGTTAGTTTCCGCGCTCGTTTAATAGACCATCTGGTGACGGAGCCGGACATGAAAGTCGCAAGTTCGCTGAAAACACTGAAATCTCGGGACCGCAACTGCCAGGTTGTGCGTCGTCGCGGCCGGCTTTATGTGATCAACAAGCGCAACCCGCGCATGAAGGCGCGTCAGGGCTAAGGTCCTGTGAACGCTTGATCGCACTGTCTTTGCTGTGCGTCGGAACGGTCGGCTCTGCCGGCCGTTTTTGTTTGGGCAACCGTTGTGCTGCGTTCCCTCTATGCCTATCTCTCGAGCAGGCGTCTGCGGCAAATCGGCCCCCTTTTGGGAAATGCCGGCAATCACCTTTGCGTTGCCGGCGCTGGCTGCGTTATCGTTTTGCTATGGAGTTGTTTGGATGTTGATGCCAGAACCAGACCAGCAGGTGATTGATCGCCGCGACCAGATTTGCCGGACACTGCGCAGCATCGTGCCCGCAGATTGTGTGATTGATTCAACCGAAAGCATGCGCGCCTTTGACGCTGATGGCCTGTCCGCCTATCGCCAGCTGCCGCTTGCCGTCGTGTTGCCGGAAACAGTCGCGCAGATTGCTGCGGTCATGAAATGGTGCCACCAGAACGAGATAAAGATTGTGCCACGGGGCGCTGGCACATCCTTGTCCGGTGGCGCGCTGCCATTGGCCGATGCGGTATTGCTGGGGCTGGGCAAGTTCAACCGGATTCTTGAGATCGACTATGATAACCGCTGTGTCGTTGCGCAGCCCGGGGTCACCAACCTTGCCATAACCCATGCGGTGCAGGCAGACGGTTTCTATTACGCACCTGATCCGTCCAGCCAGATCGCCTGTTCGGTTGGTGGCAATGTGGCTGAAAATTCAGGTGGGGTACATTGCCTGAAATATGGCCTGACCACCAACAATCTTCTGGGCATTGAAATTGTCACCATGGAAGGCGAGATCCTGCGCTTTGGTGGCAAGCATCTTGATGCCGGTGACTATGACCTGATGGGGATCATGACCGGATCAGAAGGGCTTCTCGGCGTTGTCAGCGAAGTCACGCTGCGGGTGTTGCAGAAGCCGGCGACCGCGCGGGCGCTCCTGGTCGGTTTTGATGATACGGGCGCAGCCGGCACGGCGGTTGGTGATGTGATCGCTGCCGGTATTATTCCCGCCGGTATGGAGATGATGGACGGGCTGGCGATCAATGCTGCCGAGGATTTCGTCAATGCCGGCTATCCGCGCGAGGCTGCGGCGCTGCTGATCATCGAGCTGGATGGTCCGGCGGTCGAGGTCGATGCGCTGATTGAACGGGTTGAGGGCATTGTGCGAAAAGCCGGTGCCACCTCGGTGCGGGTCAGCCAGTCAGAGGAAGAGCGCAATCTGTTCTGGGCAGGGCGCAAATCGGCGTTCCCGGCGGTGGGCCGGATTTCGCCGGACTATCTGTGCATGGATGGTACCATCCCGCGCCGACGCTTGCCGGATATGATGCGCCGTATGGCGTCGCTCAGCCAGCAATATGGCCTGCGCGTGGCGAATGTGTTCCATGCGGGTGACGGCAATCTGCACCCGCTGATCCTGTTTGATGCCAATGTCGCGGGTGAGCTGGAACGCGCTGAGGATTTTGGTGCCGATATCCTGCGCAGCTGCGTCGAGATGGGCGGTGTGCTGACGGGTGAACATGGCGTCGGTGTGGAAAAGCGTGACCTCATGACCATTCAGTTCACCGAGGATGACCTGAAACAGCAGCAGCGGCTGAAATGCGCCTTTGATCCCGGGCACCTGCTGAATCCGGGCAAGGTATTCCCGCATCTGCATCGTTGCGCCGAACTGGGCCGCCTGCATGTGCATAAGGGCAAGCTGCCCCATCCTGACCTGCCGCGTTTCTGACCGCGCAGCCAGCAGGTAAGACGAGATGGCAGATCTGATTGCAACAACGCTTGCCGAGGTGAAAGAAGCCGTCGACACCACGCTTGCGGCCAACCGCACGCTCGAGGTGCGCAGCGCCGGCACAAAGCGGCATCTTGGCCGCAGGCTTTCGGCGGATTCCGTGCTGGATGTGTCCGGCCTGTCCGGCATCATCGATTACCAGCCGGAGGAGCTTGTGATGACGCTGCGGGCCGGCACCTCGATGGGCGATGTAGAGGCAGCGCTTGCCGATGCGCGCCAGATGCTTGCGTTTGAGCCGCCCAGCATGACTCGTGTTACAGGTGAGGCCAGCCGCGGGGTTCGCGGCACCATTGGCGGTGTCGTGGCGGCAAACCTGTCCGGACCGCGCCGCCTGACTGCCGGGGCGGCGCGTGATTATATGCTGGGATTTGAGGCAGTGTCCGGGCGTGGCGAACTGTTCAAGTCAGGCGGCCAGGTTATGAAAAATGTGACGGGGTATGATCTGTCAAAGCTGATCTGCGGGTCATACGGCACGCTGGCGGTCATGGATCAGATCACCCTGAAGACGCTGCCCGCACCTGAAACCAGCCAGTCACTGCTGGTGGCCTGTCCTGATTTTGCCGCTGCCGTGCGTGTGATTGCAGAGATATTTGCAACCCCGCATGAACCCGGTGCCGCCGCTATCCTGCCGCAGGTCATTGCCGGCGAGGAAGGTGTGGATACGGGCGGTGCCTTTACCGCCATCATACGCCTTGAAGGAATCGCGGCATCCGTGTCCGACCGGATCACCAATCTGCAGGCCATGGCCGGCGGTGATATTCTGCCAATGGAAAAAAGCGTCACACTCTGGCAGCAGATTCGGGATGTTCAGCCGCTGGCAAAAAAGCCGCTGGATCTGTGGAAAGTATCCTGCGCGCCCGGTGATGCACCAAAAATTGTGGACGCACTTGACCCGAATATGGATGTGCGGATGATTGCTGACTGGGCCGGCGGGTTGCTGTGGTTTGCGGCCAGCCGGTCGGATGCGCTGGGCCGGCGGTTGCGGGAAACAGTCGCCAGTCTGGAAAGTGGGTTTGCCATGCTGGTGCTCGATGTGGCTGCAACGCGCGAAAAGATACCGCCATTTCAACCATTGAAAGGCCCGATGTTCGCGCTGCACAGGCGCGTGAAATCGGCCTTTGATCCGCGTGGTGTGCTGAATGTCGGCCGCATGCATGACGGGATTTAGGGTACGGCGATGCAAACGCATTTTACCGAAACACAGCTGACGGACCCGCAGACCCGCGAGGCGGATGCCATCCTGCGGAAATGCGTGCATTGCGGTTTCTGCACCGCCACCTGTCCAACCTATCTGCTGACTGGTGACGAGCGCGACAGCCCGCGCGGCCGTATCTGGCTGATGCGTGAATTGCTGGAATCACCGGAAACGGTCAGTGCGGATACCGGCATTCACCTTGACCGCTGTCTTGGCTGTCAGTCCTGCATGACCACCTGCCCGTCAGGGGTGGATTACGTACATTTGCTGGATATCGGCCGCGAGAAAATGGACAAGATTGCGCCAAGGCTGGCCCCCGACCGGCTGATGCGCCGCTTTCTTGCCGCTGTCATTCCGCATGCCGGACGGTTCCATCTGTTGATGCGGCTCGGCCGTCTGGCACGGCTTTTTGCGCCGATGATGCCGGCGCAGCTGCGCGCCGCACTGACAAAAATGCCGAAACATATCGGGCGTCTGGACAGGGTCGGGAAACAGACAACGACGTTTTCACCGCGCGTCGGTGCGACACGGCGGGTCATTCTGCTGGCCGGCTGTGCGCAGCGGGCGCTTGATCCCGGGATCAATGCCAGCACCATCCGGGTTCTTGGCCGGCTGGGTGTGAATGTCACCGTACGCGCCGAATCCTATTGCTGCGGCGCGCTGGCACATCATATCGGTGCCGGCGATGCGGCGCATCAGGCGATGCGGGCCAACCTGCTGGCATGGCGGCAGGAAATCGAGGCTGGTGATATTGATGCGATCATCACCAACGCATCCGGGTGTGGCACGATGGTCAAGGATTATGGGCATCTGGCACAGCATGATCCGGAACTGGCTGATATTGCGGCGCAGGTGTCTGCGCTGACGCGTGATATCACCGAATATCTTGCCGAATTGCCGCTGGAGTCGATCATCATACCCGAACCGCAGGGCCGCGGCCCGGTAACCTATCATTCGGCCTGTTCGCTGCAGCATGGCCAGTCGGTACATGAATTGCCGATGCAGTTGCTGCGCCTTGCCGGATTTGAGGTGCGTCAGCCGCTTGAGCCGCATCTGTGTTGCGGGTCTGCCGGTGTTTACAACATCCTCCAGCCGGATATGGCGGACAAGCTGAAGGCACGCAAGCTGGATCATCTGCAGCAGGCGGGCGCGCCCTGGGTGGCTGCGGGCAATATCGGATGTATCCAGCAGCTTGGCGACGACCTGCCGGTGCGCCACACGATCCGCTTTATCGACTGGGCGAGCGGGGGTCCGCCGCCTGATGATGCGGTCTAGCCGATATCAAAAAAGTCATTGCCCTTGTCATCGGTGATGATAAAGGCCGGGAAATTCTCAACCTCGATTTTCCACACCGCTTCCATACCGAGTTCGGGATATTCCAGCACCTCGACCTTGCGGATGGATTCAAGCGCCAGTTTGGCCGCGGCGCCGCCGATACTGCCAAGATAGAAACCCCCATTGGCCTTGCAGCTGTCGCGTACCTGCCGAGACCGGTTCCCCTTGGCAAGCATGACCATTGATCCGCCAGCTGCCTGGAATGTGGGCACATAGGAATCCATCCGGCCAGCGGTGGTCGGGCCAAAGGACCCGGATGCCATGCCGTCAGGGGTTTTGGCGGGCCCGGCATAATAGACCGGATGATCCTTGAAATAATCCGGCAGGGTGCCGTCAGATTCCAGCCGTTCCAGCAATTTGGCATGGGCGATATCGCGCGCCACAATCAGCGGGCCTGTCAGCGACAGACGCGTTTCCACCGGATGCTGGCTCAACGTTGCCCGTATCTGGTCCATAGGCTGGTTCAAATCGATCTGCACCACGGGCAGCTTGTCGTTGTCATCACCCCCGGCCTCGGGAAGAAAGCGTGCCGGGTCGCGTTCCAGCTTTTCGACAAAAATGCCGTCAGGTGTGATTTTCGCCAGCGCCTGGCGGTCCGCGGAACAGGATACGCCAATCCCGATCGGGCAGGAGGCACCATGTCGCGGCAGGCGGATAACGCGCACATCATGGCAGTAATATTTGCCGCCAAACTGCGCACCGATCCCCAGATCGCGGGTAATCTGCAAGATTTCAGCTTCCCATTCAAGATCGCGCCATGCATGGCCAAGGCTGTTGCCCTCGGTTGGCAGCCCGTCCAGCGCGCGGATGGAGGCCTGCTTCACGGTCTTCAGATTGAATTCGGCCGAGGTGCCGCCAATGACAATCGCCAGATGATAGGGCGGGCAGGCTGATGTGCCAAGTTCGAGGATCGCTGTGCGGATAAAGTCGCGCAGACCTTCGGGGTTCAGCACAGCTTTTGTCTTCTGATGCAGGAAGGTCTTGTTGGCTGACCCGCCGCCTTTCTGAATGAAGGCAAATTTGTATTCAAGGCCCTTGCCGGCATAGAGCTCAATCTGCGCAGGCAGGTTGGTGGCGGTGTTGACCTCGTCAAACATGCTGGTGGCGGTTAGCTGGGAATAGCGCAGATTGCTCTGCTGATAGGTATCATACACGCCGCGTGACAGCGCCTCGCCCTCATCCCCGTCAACCAGCACATGATCACCGCGATAGCCGGAAATAATGGCGGTGCCGGTATCCTGGCACATCGGCAACAGGCCATCGGCCGCAACCACCGCATTCTTCAGCATTTCCAGCGCGACAAACCGGTCATTCTGGCTGGCTTCCGGATCATCCAGAATGGCCCGAAGCTGGCCAAGATGGCTGCTGCGCAGCAGATGCGAGATATCTGTAAAGGCACGCGATGCCAGCAGGCGCAGCGCCTCTGGCGCGACTTTCAGGAATGTCTCACCGCCGAGATCGACCAGTTCCACGTGATCGCCTGAAATGCGTTCATATTCGGTATCGTCCGCAGCCAGCGGAAACATCGGGCTATAGGCAAAATCTGTCATGGCATGTCCGCCTTGCGGGTCTTGTCGGGAATCACAAGCGAGATATCACGAGGGCTTCCTGAAACTGTCCAGTGATACCACCTCGGCTGAGCCGCCGGCCTGCGGGTCGGCGTCGGTCTCTTCTGCCGGCGCCTCAATCTTGGGATCGGCCGTTTCGTCCAGCATTGTCTCGTCAGGCTCGAACTGCAGGCCGAAGCCGACAGACGGATCATTGAAGCTGGTGACCGCAGCAAAAGGCACGGTCATGGATGACGGCTTGCCGCCAAAGAACAGGGTGATACCGAAATGATCATCCTGTACATCCAGATCGGCGAACTGGTGCTGGATCACAATGGTGATGCTTTCGGGATGCTTGCTGCGCAGGTCATCTTCCATAATGACGCCCGGATAGCGGGTATCAAAGGCGATGTAGAAATGGGTTTCGCCCGCCAGCCCGTCCGCCTGGGCGATGCGCAGCGCCTCACGCACGACATTGCGCAACGAATCCTCAACCAGCCGTTCGTAATTCAGCCCGCCAAGATCGTCATTATGTTCGGTCATTCCGCTGGGTCCTGTCGAGGCCATAAAAGGAAGTGGAGCGCTTCTGTTGCCAGGTGCGCTCCGGAACCCCGCCGGCCCGAGCTCAAGCGGACCGGACTTTAAGATCGGTTACTCCCGCTGCCGTTAGGCTGCGATTGCGACCGGAGCAGTGTTGTCGTTTGCAACTACTACATGGCCCGATAACGGCGGGTACCATACCGGGCGAAAATACTGCCTTTACTACATGCGTCGATCCTATTTCGCCCCCACGCTTTCAGCCGCCCGACCGGATAACTGTTATTATCACCCCATCCGGGTCACGGCTAAAATGGTGGAGGCGCCGGGTACCGCCCCCGGGTCCGCTCTGCCTATTTCACAGCACGTTTATCGCCATAGCCGGCGAACCGGCACCAGTAATATACGACCTGCCGGCCGGCATTTAAAGCAGGATTTTGAGGCGCCATGAAAGACGGTGCCAGCGGGTGGTCATCTGGCACAGCCTGCGCGGGATTGCGCCTTGATCGGGGGTAGGCGGCATGCGATGTTGCACAGGTTGGCAACACCGACACAATCTGGCCGGCACTATGGCACAATTCCGAAACCACGGGTGACCCACCATGCAGCAATATCTTGATCTGTTGTCGCGCGTTCTGGATCAGGGGGTGGACCGCGGCGACCGTACCGGCACCGGCACGCGTGCGGTATTTGGCCATCAGATGCGTTTTGACCTGCAGCAAGGTTTTCCGCTGCTGACTACCAAGAAATTGCATACGCGGTCGATCATCCACGAATTGCTGTGGTTCATCAAAGGCGACACCAATATCCGCTATCTGCAGGAAAACGGCGTTTCGATCTGGGATGAATGGGCCGATCAGAACGGCGATCTTGGCCCGGTCTATGGCCAGCAATGGCGACGCTGGAAGACGCCGGACGGGACCGAGATTGACCAGTTGGCCGATCTGGTATCGATGATCCGCAATACGCCAGAATCGCGCCGGTTGATGTTGTCGGCGTGGAATCCGGCCGATATTCCGAACATGGCGCTGCCGCCCTGTCACTGCCTGTTCCAGTTCTTTGTTGCCGAGGGCAAATTATCCTGCCAGCTCTATCAGCGCAGCGCGGACATATTCCTCGGTGTGCCCTTCAATATCGCCTCCTATGCGCTGTTGACGCAGATGATTGCGACTGTTGCCGATCTGCAGCCCGGTGAATTCGTGCATACACTTGGCGATGCGCATCTCTATGCCAATCATTTCGACCAGGCGCGCGAACAGCTGACACGGGCGCCCGGCCCGCTGCCGCAGCTGGTGATTCATCGCCGGCCTGACAGCATTGATGATTTCGCCTATGAAGATTTCGAAATCACCAACTATGCACCGCAGCCGCATATCGCGGCCCCGATTGCAATCTAGTCAGGGGGCGATTTGTGATGACAGGGTCTGTCGAGATGGTAGCGGTGGTCGCAATGGCCAATAATCGGGTGATTGGGGATGGCAACAGCCTGATCTGGCATCTGCCTGACGATCTGAAACGCGTCAAGGCGCTGACCATGGGCTGCCCGTTGATTATGGGCCGCCGCACATGGGATTCGATCGGCCGGCCATTGCCCGGGCGGGCCAGCATCGTGATGACGCGCGATACGGGCTGGGCGGCGGACGGGGCGCTGCGCGCGGGTAATTTTGACATGGCGGTTACGCTGGCGCGTGACTGGATGGCTGCCACCGCGGATGCACGCGACGAGATCATTCTGTTTGGTGGCGGCGAAATCTATGCAGCAGGCCTGCCCTTCACCAACCGGATTGAGGCAACGATTGTCGACCTTGACCCGGATGGCGGGCCGCAGGCGGCGCTGTTTCCCGAACTGGAGAAAGCCGACTGGCATTATGAGGTGCTGGAAGAGGTGGCAGCCGACGGCGATATACCGGGTTATCGCTATGAACGCTTTACCCGCAAGGTGCCGGTGATGGTCTAGGCCGTTTCCGGCGTCACCCCCAGCCCATCACGAAATTCTAGTCTATCACGATATTTGGCGGCGATGCCTCGGCGGAGGCGGCGTGCAGCTGCGTCAGCATATTTTCCGCAATCACCTTGTAATAGGCGGCATGCGGGCCGTCTGGTGCGCTGGCAACGACCGGCGTGCCAGCATCGGATGTGCTGCGGATGGCCATTTCCAGCGGGATCTCGCCAAGGAAAGGTGCGCCAATCCGTGCGGCCTCGGCCGCTGCACCGCCATGCCCGAATACATCATGCCGGCTGCCGCAGTCAGGGCAGATAAAGTGGCTCATATTCTCGATAATCCCCAGAACCGGCACATTCACCTTGTGGAACATGTTCAGCCCCTTGCGCGCGTCAATCAGCGCCAGATCCTGCGGCGTTGATACAATCACCGCGCCGGATAGCGCGGCACGCTGCGACAGCGTCAGCTGCGCGTCACCGGTGCCGGGCGGCATGTCGATCACCAGAAGGTCCAGATTGTCCCAGGCAACATCGCGCAGCATCTGTTCCAGCGCACTCATCACCATGGGGCCGCGCCAGATGGTTGGCGCGTCCTCGGCCACCAGATAGCCGATTGACATGGTTTGAAGGCCCCAGGCCTCAATCGGGATGATTTTGTTGCCGTTGGTCTGCGGTTTCCTGTTTTGCCCAATCAAGCGGGGCAAGGACGGGCCGTAAATATCGGCATCCAGAATACCGACAGACAGGCCGGTGGCCGCAGCGGCCAGCGCCAGATTGATGGCTGTGGTTGATTTGCCAACCCCGCCCTTGCCGGACGCAACCGCCACCAGATGTCTGGCCGGCTGCAAGGTCGGGCGCGCGGCATTGCCAGCGGCTTCGGCCGGCGTTTGCGGGCCGGCCTGATGTGCAGTCATCATCGCGGTGGCGGACAGCACACCGTCCAGCGCGCGCACCGCTTTTTCCGCTGCAGTGCGAATGGCATCCGCCTGGTCCTTGTCCGCCGGTGCGATTTCGATGGTAAAGCCTACATGGCCATCCTTTATGACAATGCCGGACACCTGTCCGCCGGCCATCAGATTGTCCGTTTTTCCGGGGATTGTGAAGCTGGCAAGGGCCTGCTGGATGCTTTGTTCTGTCAATTCGTTGGGCATGCTTGAAATCGCGCGTTTCGGTGCAAATATGAGGGTGGCTAGGGGTGAGATAATCCGTCCGGCACCGTTTTGCAACAAGCGGGGTCAGGGCGGTAACATCCCCGGCGGGGAAGGTGCCTGTGATTGTCCTGGCAAATCGGGACGGGAGCGGGGCGCTGGACGGAAACCATAGCGCAACGGAGTAGGCATATCATGCCATGGAATAATCAAGGTGGCGGCGACCAGGGAGGCCCCTGGGGCTCCGGTGGCGGCGGTCGCAGCGGTGGCGGCGGCAATGGTAACGGCGGCAGCCCGTGGGGTTCCGGCGGTGGTGGCAGACCGCCACAGGATTTTGACAAGGTTGTCAGGCAGGGGCGTGAGGCCATGGGCCGGCTGCTGCCGGGTGGCGGCATGTCGATTTCACTTATCGTCATTATCGCAATTGCCATCTGGGCAATAACCGGCTTTTACCGTGTCAATCCGCAGCAGCAGGGCGTTGTCCTGCGCTTTGGCGAATGGGTGCGCACCACCGCACCTGGGCTGCATTATCATATCCCCTATCCGTTTGAAACGGTAATGACCCCAGAGGTCACCCGTGATAACCGGATTGAAATCGGGTTCCGTGATATCAGCGGCAACAGCTCGTCGCGGCGCGATATCGCCGATGAAAGCCAGATGATCACCGGCGATGAAAATATCGTCGATATCGATTTTGTTGTTTTCTGGCGCATTTCGGATGCGGGTCAGTACCTGTTCAATCTGGCCGAGCCGGATGACACGATCAAGGTCGCTGCCGAGGCGGTGATGCGCGAAATCATCGGCCGGACACCGATCCAGACAGCGCTGACCGAAGGCCGTCAGGATATCCAGATCCAGGCGCGTGCCCAGCTTCAGGAACTTCTTGATGAATATCGCGCCGGCGTGCGTGTGCGGGATGTGCAGTTGCTGGCCGTTGATCCGCCAGCCGATGTGATCGACGCCTT